>Ga0068868_100000769_pt1 | contig 21671 bp, 19 predicted proteins | sample KBSMisM42_FD_64660 | JGI IMG/M metagenome (GOLD analysis project Ga0068868, IMG submission 64660) | Miscanthus rhizosphere microbial communities from Kellogg Biological Station, Michigan, USA - KBS Miscanthus M4-2 | ecosystem: Host-associated > Plants > Roots > Rhizosphere > Soil ...
ACGAAGAACTAGCCCGGTTAAGCGACAGGGTACTACATATGAAAGATGGAAAGATTGTTTAGATCCCGGGGTATATTTATTGGCTTACATTTTCACAAACTCCACTCTCCTGTTGTTGGCTTTTCCCTCGAGGGTGTTGTTATCGCTGATCGGTTTTGAATCTCCAAATCCTTTTGTTGTTAATCGCGATGCATCCACTCCCATTTTTACGAGTTGGTCCTTTACTGCGTCGGCTCTTTGTTGGGACAAAGTGAGGTTATGGGCAGCTGCGCCGCTATTATCTGTATGGCCATCTATTTCAAACTTTAGATCAGGATTGTCTTTTAGCACACCAACGATCATATTCAAGGTGCCCATGCTTTCCGGTTTGATCGTGGCTTTGTCGATATCGAAATTGATCCCATGCGTTACAATTTTTGATTCAGTGAATTTCTTCCCGATCATATTCATGCTGCCGCCGGAAGCAACCCGAACATTTTTAAAAATGATTGGTTGCTCTTCGCTTCCGATGCCCCCAAAGCCAAGACTATAAAAATCATCTTTCGTATCCGGTACTACCAATACCCGATACTGATCAACATAGACCTTTAGCTGATGGTTTTTACAAGCTATCGCCACGTGATGCCATTTATTGATGAAATTATCTGCCTGCATTTCGCTTGAATACGATTTTGAGAATGAAACACTCCCATCAAAAGAAACTTCACTTGCACCCACCTGGAGATTTGAAGTGGTTTCACAATCGCAAGCCTTGTCTAACCGTTTTAAAAATGTGACAATGCCGTAGGCATTATCCTTATTATAATAATCGAATTCCACTGTAAAGGGGTCTGTCAGGTATTTATCAGTTTTCATTCTTGGGTAAACTTCTGCATAATTCCCCTCGGTCAGGAAGAAGGCTAACTCCCCATTTGCTTTATTTAATTGCGCCTGGCCCTTTTTAAGCTCCCAATGCGAAGGAAATTCTCCATCCTGGTCATCTGTGAAATGATCTTCAAACAAAATTTTGTCACCGGGCACGAAATCAAAGTTTTGATATGCTTTTAATGATGGCGTGGTCGCAGTTTCCGTTTGTGTATCATTTGAGCTTGGGCTGGTTTTTGAATTCGCATTGTTTTCTTTATTGGTATTGGCCGTGCCTTCATCTGATTTGTCGGCATTTTTATCGGTCGTCTGGTCAGCCTTTTGATTCGTTTTATCTTTTACTTTGTCACCAATTTTTTTTAATAACTGGGAATTGGCAGTGGCGGTAAGTGCAGAGGCAAACATCACGAGCATGAGCATTTTCTTCATAACGATGGTTTTTTGTAAAGTTGTTGTTTTGCCCGATGCGAGTCAATCACAAAAAAGTGTGAGACGGGATTGAGACATCAAGTATCAATGCTAAAGCGTGAAACGTCAAATGTCAAACGTGAAGGATATCCGAAAAATGAGTAATCAGTGATGAGTAATGCTAACGAGTGACATTTGCAACATTGACAACTGACTATTGACCATTCGCCTTGCGCATTTGCGGTCTCATGTTTGACGTCCATAAACCTTATTCAGTGCTTCCGTTCTGCTTTGTACCTGCAATTTTTCATAGATCTTTCGGGCGTGACTTCGAACGGTCTCAATGCTGATTTTCATTTCGTCAGCAATCTCCTTGTAACGAAGACCTTTGGAGAGTTCTTTTAGGATCTCTTTTTCCCTGGGAGTGAGAATATTTGTTTCATCAATCGAATTCTTGTGCTGAAAAGACGCGATCACTCTCCTGGCTATTTGGCTGCTCATCGGTGAACCTCCATGATGTACTTCACTGATGGCGTCGAGTATTTTTGAGGGAGCTGTTTTCTTTAGCAGGTACCCACTTGCGCCAGCTTTCAGACTTTCAAAAATGTTTTCGTCATCCTCGTAGATCGTACTCATGATAAACTGAGTATCGGGTGAAAGATTCTTTAGCCTTCGCACGGCCTCAATACCATTAATGCCCGGTAAATGAATATCCATTAATGCTACATCCGGATATAAGGAAGGCAATTCTTCGATCGCCTGTTCGGCATTCGCAAAGGTTTTTCGGCAGGTGAAACCATCACTGCTGTCGATCAGTATTTGCAAGCCTTCCCTGATCTCCTTGATATCTTCTATGATTACGACATGAATCATCTCAGCTTCAAAAATAATGAATGAGATTCTCGATCTTATAACAAAAAAGTGTTAGACCGGGATCTCGATTTTGGTTTTGGTACCAACCCCCGTTTCTGATGTTATTTGGTATTGTCCTCCGATCTGCTCAATTCGGTGTTGCATATTGATCAAGCCAATGCCAAATTGCCGCACCCTTGCTGCATCAAAACCTCTCCCGTCATCCTGGATTGTAATTCCTACTGCCTGGTTAGTTTCCTTTATGCAAACTTTTACTTTATTACACCATGCATGCTTGCCTATATTGTTGAATGACTCTTTGAGTGCAAGAAAAATATTCCTTCTTGTTTCTTCAGATAATTTTATATCGCCGAATTTTTCGGGATAGATAAATTGCACGTCGATACCAAACGGTTCAAAAAATTTGAGAGCATATTCCCTGATGTAGGCGGCGAGACTTTCCAATGTATCATTTTTCGGATTTAGCACCCAGATAATGTCCTGGAGATTGTCCACTAATTCTCTCGATGATTCAGAGATATTTTCCAGCTGTTGTATTGCCCGTTCAGGATCACTGATCTGTTTTTTTACTACCTCGCTCAAAATAGCAATTTTTGTCAGACCACTTCCCAGGTCATCGTGCATGTCCTGGCTGATACGATTCCTTTCTTTTTCTACAGCCTGCTCTTTCTCCAATTTCAATAATTTTTCTTTTAAATTTCTTTGAGAGATATATCGAACTACAAGAACAAAAACCGTAAAGACGACCAGCGACACAAGTGTCAGAAACCATACCGTCTTCCAAAATGGCGGATGAATAATAACTGTTATCCTGTCTCCGCGATCATTTATTATTCCATTATGATTTACTCCTTTAACATGAAAAATATATTTCCCCGGGGGTAGTTTATTATAAGTTACTTCTCCTTTTTTTGTCCTGGTGAAATCCTGGTCCCATCCTTCTAATTGATAGAACAACTGGTTATCCTCCGGGTTTATAAAATCCGTTATCGCAAAATCAAAAGAAAGATTGTTTCGGAAATAAGGTAATTCAATGACTGACTCATTATTCTGTCTTTTCGAATTTAATAAAGTTCCATTCTCACTGGCGGAGGTAATATAAACGGGAGAAATCTTACTGCTTTCCTGCAGGGAATTCATATCCATTACCATGATTCGGTTATCGTCACCGATGTATAATTTTCCACCCGCGCCCACAGATAGGCAATGATCCAGTTTTTCGGTAACCAGGCCGTTGTTCATATAGAAATTTCTGAATGATCCTTTGTCAGGATCGTATAAGGAAAGGCCACGGTCGGTGCCGACCCATAAACGATGATGCTCATCCCATGTCAGGAGATTTATTTTGCTGGTAGGCAATCCATCCTTTTCTACAAACAATTTTGCACGGAGATCATTGAGAGAGAAATTTACCAGGCCGTTGCTGCTGGCGATCCAGACCCCATTTGAAACAGAATCGTAGGCAAGATCAAAATAACTGGATTTTTCGGTGAGTGAATCAAAATGATAATGACTGAAAACCTTTCTTTGAGGATCAAATTTATCAAGTGAACCATCATTATTGGCACACCAAATATTTCTCTTTTTGTCGAAGACGATCTTCCAGTAAAATGGTAGCGGTTTGCCGCCATAAAGCTCAAGGGTAAAGGTCTTCAGCGAAAACCTTGACAGGCCGTTACTGTATCCCGCCAACCATAGAACAGAGTCACCTTCGGGCAAGATTCTCAGGAAAAAACTTCTTTTACTAATTGAACTGTCAAACCTGTAATTCTTTATTTGCCCTGTTTTTTCATTGATGAAGACAAGGCCATTGGCAGTAGCCACCCAATCATTTCCGGCTTTATCAAAATAGATATCGCCCACATTACTTGCCGAATTGTTTTTATCAGGAGGTAAATAATCCCACCATTTGATTACTTCAAAATTCCTGTTAAGCTTGCACAATGCGTTGACATACCATCCTCCTAAATAGAGAAAGTCGTTTTTCTCGGCGATTACCCCTATGGAGCTAATGTTATGCTGGTTCGACAAAACAGGATATGTTTTTACGGACTGGTTTCCCGGGGTTAATATTTGTATGCCTTCTTTTTCATAGCCAATCCACAATTGGTTTTGCCTGTCTGTAAATAAAACTGAGATCACATCTTTTCGGGCAGAGAATGGGTCATCGTTTTTATGAGAGAGTTGTGTTACGATCTTATTTTCCCTGTTAATACTTTCCAGACCGTTGTATGAACACCAAAGAATTGATTGTCCATTCAGATCCTGGGATGAATAAGCAAGAATTAGATCCTTATTGCCAATAGACAATAACTTCTTTTCATTAATTGATATTTTAAAAATTCCATAACCCCATGTTCCCACCCACAGCCCACCATTTTTGTCTTCATACACGGAGCTGAACAAGATCCCGAATCTCTTGTAATTGTCATCGTTCGGTTGCACGTCAAATCTCTCAAATGTTTTTTTCTCGTCATTGTACAGGAATAAACCGTCATAAGTGCTTATCCAATAGCGACCCTTGCTATCATTGCAAAAACCACTTACCATATTGGCGAGTCTTGAGCCAAAGAGACTATTTGAATAGGGATTAGTTATTTTTTTGAATTGCTGAAGTTTTGGATCGAATTTGAACAAGCCCTCACCAACGATCCAGATATTTTGATTTTTATCTGAATAAACTTTGGGTTTATAACCAAAGGTATTTTTTTGATCATCTGCAGTAAAATGCCAAAAGCTGTTTGACGACGAGGTGTAACGATCAACGCCGATTGCTGTGGCAATCCAGATGCTCCCATTTTCGTCCTCGCATATATTTTGAATATAATTGTTTGCGACGGAATTTTTATTCGTTACGTCATGCTTAAAGATCCTAATACTATTAGCGTCATACAAGTTCAAACCGTCCTGTGTACCGATCCAGATGAACCCCTTGCTATCCTGGAAAATGGAAGTGACCTGGCGACTCGACAGATCTTTTTCTATGGGTAAAGATGACAGCAAATAAGACTGTGCAAAGCAAAAACGTGTGGAGATTAAAAGAAAAGCAAGAATGATCCTACGAAAATTGCATGCAATCATTCTTAAATTTAAGAAACTATGGGCAAGTTAAACCCTCGGCTTCCAGGCAATTTCTTCTGCGTTCAACAGATGTGATGCATAGCGTGCAAGAACAAAAAGGTAATCACTGAGACGATTGAGATATTTTAAAATAAGCAAATCCTCCTGGGCTTGCTCATTTAACCTTACGCAGCAACGTTCTGCCCTGCGGCAAATGCATCGTGCTATATGTATATGGGAAACGGTAACATGACCACCGGGTAAAATAAAATTTTTCATTTGTGGCAGCACTTCACTCATCTTGTCAATTTCTTTTTCCAGCAAGTTCACGTCTTCTTCTTTCAGATCAGGGATCTTCATCTTTGGCTCTTTTTGGGGATCGCATGCCAGAGATGAACCAATTGTGAATAACCGGTCTTGTATCTCTTTTAAGATTTTTGTGTAATGTTCATCAGTCAAAAGATCCTTGCACAGCCCTACATAAGAATTCAATTCATCTACGGTCCCGTAAGCCTCGATTCGTACGTCCGACTTTAATACTTTCGTTCCTCCTATCAAAGAAGTAGTTCCTTTATCGCCAACTTTTGTATAGATTTTTAAAGACATATTCGTTCATAGACCATTCATTGTTTCAGTTTATCTTTTGTGAACTATCGACAATGAACTTGTTTTTTCAGACCGCAACAAGGTCTCCCTTTGGAGATTTCGGAGCGTCACTTTCAATAAGGCCGTCTCTCAACCTGATCACTCTCCTGGCGCGGTGAGCAATGTCTTCTTCATGAGTTACTAAAACAACGGTGTTGCCCGCCGAGTTGATCTTTTCAAAAATATCCATGATCTCGTAAGAAGTTTTTGTGTCGAGATTTCCTGTCGGCTCATCGGCCAGAATTATAGCCGGATCATTGACCAGGGCTCTTGCAATAGCCACGCGTTGAGATTGACCACCGCTTAATTCATTAGGCTTATGATGACTGCGATCGGTCAGATTTACCAGGTCGAGAACATTCTTCGCTTTTTCAGTCCGCTGTTTTTTGCTAAGCCCCGCGTAGATCAATGGTAATGCTACGTTTTCAAGCGCAGTAAGCCGTGGCAACAAATTGAATTGTTGAAAAACGAAACCGATCTCTTTATTCCTGATCTCAGCAAGCGCATTGTCCTCCATCTCACTTACATCCTGGTCATTTAAAATATATTTACCGGCCGTGGGTGTATCCAGGCAACCAATGATGTTCATCAGCGTGCTTTTTCCGGAACCCGAAGGTCCCATCAGTGCGACGTATTCATTTTTAAAAATATCAAGAGACACACCTCTTAATACTTCAAGCACCTGTTTGCCCATGTAATAACTTTTCCGGATTTCTTCAAGATGTATAATACCTTGCATAAGTTTTGATTCCTTTTTTTATTTCGTTTTTGATTTTGTGTAACCTGCTCCTGAATTCAAAGATTCTATTCATTGTTAAGAATTGAAAGCTTGCTGTTGTTTTTAACAATTACAAGTAACAATGAAAAAAACAGTGTTAACCAAAATCCTGGAAGAACTTTCCCATTGTCCGAAAAAATGTCTTCAGCATCTCGCGAGACATACCTTATTATTGAAACAATAATTATCGACAGAAAAGGCAACCTTACCAGTAACTTCCTGCCAAAAAAGTAATTCTCATTATCTAAAGCACCAAAACAAAGAAATAAAGTCGATAACGGAATTAATAACAAAAAATATTTATAAGGAGGTATATGAGCAGACAGGATGTAATTTAATCCACTCATTTCAAACGAATGCCATTCAAAAAGCGGGATACAAAAACTGCTGAATAACAATAAAGATAAAAGAATTGTAGCTGCTCTCCTGTCCATTTATATTGCGTTTTGAAAATATTTCTATTCGGCCGTCTCGTTATCCAAACTCCTACCGAATTTTATCATTTTTTGATCACTTTGGGTACCTTAAAAAACTGTTCATCATGCACCGGGGCACCCTTCAACGCATCTTCGCGGCTGATCGAATCCTTCACTTCATCTTCTCGCAACGCATTTACCTCGTCACTCATGTGGAGCAAGGGTTCCACGCCCGTTGTATCAAGCTCGTTCAGCTTTTCCACAAAAGCGATCATTTTCTGGAGATCTTTTTTTATTTCTTCTTTTTCGGCTACGTCGAATTTTAACCTTGCCAGGTGAGCGAGCTTATCAACCAATGCGTCATTTACTTCCATCGAACAAATATAAGCAATACCGATGGGCAAGAGGCAATAAGCAAAACAGTTCTAAGAACAAATACCAAATGAAGACGTCCCTTGCCAGTGACCCTTGCCAATTGACGTTTTCACTATCTTCGCCGCCTCATGGAAAAGAAGAAACAGATCGTAATGAGTGGTATCAGGCCTACGGGTTTCCTTCATCTCGGGAATTATTTCGGAGCGGTTCGTAATTATGTTCGTATGCAGGACGAATATGAATGTTATTTCATGGTCGCTGATCTGCATTCCTTAACTACGCATCCCGATACCAGAGAATTAAAAGCAAATGTTCACCGTGTGCTCGCGGAAAATATTGCCAGCGGTCTCGATCCGGATAAAGTAGCGTTGTATTGCCAAAGCCATCTCCCCGAGACCTGTGAACTTTATCTTTATCTGAATATGCTCGCCTATAAAGGAGAACTTGAGAGAACCAGTACATTCAAAGAAAAGGTGAGACAACAGCCCGACAATGCCAATGTAGGTCTGTTGACCTACCCGGTCTTGCAAACCGCCGATATCATTATTCACCGGGCTTTATATGTACCGGTGGGAAAGGACCAGGAACAACATTTAGAAATGGCCAGGAATTTTGTGAATCGTTTCAATCATCGATATGGCGAAGTTTTTCCGGAACCTGTTGCTTATAATTTTGGAGAGGAACTTGTGAAAGTGCCAAGTCTCGATGGTGCAGGTAAAATGAGCAAGAGCGTAAACGAATTTGCTACATTGTATTTAAATGATGATGATGACCTGATCCGGAAAAAAGTGATGCGGGCAAAAACGGATAGTGGTCCAACGAAAAAGAATTCTGCAAAACCCGATTATATCAAAAATCTTTTTTTGCTGATGAAGCTGGTGGGTTCCGAAGAGAGTATGAAAAAGTTTGATGAGGATTATAAGAATTGCACCATTCGTTATGGCGATATGAAAAAACAGTTGGCGGAAGATATGGTGCGATTTATTTCGCCGATCCGGGAAAAGGTAAAGTCGATACTTTCAGACGAAAAATATTTGAAAGAAGTAATGGAAAAAGGTGCAGAAAAGGCGAGGGTAAGTGCTGACGCCACGATGAAACTTGTAAGAGAAGCGATGAGATTCAATTATTTTTAATTTGAATATTGTATATTGTTAATTGCTGATCAATCGTATACCTTTAAATTCAGAATTGTCCGAAAGGATTACCCACGGGAGAAAATAGAAATCTGATTAGTAGAATGGCTAAAACAAAAAAACCAAAGCATATTGCGGTTGCCGGGAATATTGGTGCCGGTAAGACCACGCTGACTGAATTACTGAGTAAGCATTATAAATGGATACCTCATTTTGAAGATGTTGATCATAATCCTTACCTGATGGACTTTTATGAGGATATGCCGCGATGGAGTTTTAACCTGCAGATCTATTTTCTGAACAGCCGCCTCCAGCAACTCGTAGAAATACAGAAAGGCACCGAGACCGTGATACAGGATAGAACTATTTATGAAGATGCTAACATTTTTGCACCGAACCTGCATGAGATGGGACTGATGAGTAAAAGAGACTTTGATAATTATTATCTTTTTTTTCAAACCCTTAAGGGCATGATCCAACCACCTGATCTTTTGATCTATTTAAAAGCCTCTGTGCCAACACTGGTCGGACAGATCCAGAAACGGGGAAGGGAATATGAAGAAAACATCCGGTTGGATTACCTGAAGAGATTAAATGAATATTACAATAAATGGATAGAGAATTATAAAGAAGGATCACTATTGGTAATTGATGTGGACAAAAATAAATTCCCTGAAAACGAAGAACATCTTGGAGACATCATCAGGAAAGTTGATAGCGAGTTATTCGGATTATTTTAAGATGTATGAAGATCATTAAGAAATGATCTTCCATTATTCCAGGTTTAAACTTTAATCGAAGAGCCATAGTTCGCATATTCGTCTAAGTCCTCAAGTTCATCCCTTATCTTTTCCAGCCACTCCGCCTGTTGTTCTTTATTGCGACTAAAATCAGTTTCCTTGTCATATTTGTTCTGGTATTCTTCTTTTTCATCCATAACCTTTTTGTAGATCCTGCTAACGTCCTCCTGCACTTTGCCCGGGTTGAATTTATAGGCTTTCAATTCTTTTGCCAGCTTGCGGGCAAATAATTCGGTAATATCAAAATGTCCCTGCTCATGCTGAAGAATATAATCCGTTTTATGCCTGCCCCAGGAATTCGTTTTTGAGAAACGGCAGCTGATCGTATAAGTAAGAGCGTTGTTTTTTAAATGGTATTCAACGCCAAGGGCCGTGCTCGTAATCGCAGCTGCATCCGAAACGGAAGAGGGCTTGGCCAGGTAATCATCCCACGTCAATCTTTTTACAGGCGACCATTCAATGAACTGGTCATTTTGTGCGAAGCTTAACAGGGGTGAACAGAAGAAAAAGATGACTATTATTTGTAAAATGAACCTCATTGTATTAGCGTCAACGGCAAATTGCTTTAAATTATTTTAAAATCGTTAATGCAATAGGTTAAAGAAAATTAAAAAACCCCGCGAAATGTTCACGGGGTTTATAACCAAACAATCGTCAAAAACCGTCCATCACAAATTTGGTGCTGCGGCAAGCACTTCTTCATTTACGCCGCTGGCATATTTTTCAAAATTCCTTACAAACAGGGTAGCAAGGTATTTCGCCTTTTCATCATAAGCGTCTTTGTTAACCCAGGTACTTCGGGGGTCTAATATATCCGATGGTGCACCGGGGCATTCTTTTGGTACTGCTATTCCGAACACCGGATGATTGTTGAACTCTATTTGATCAAATTTGTTTTCCAATGCTGCAGTGATCATCGCTCTTGTGTAAGATAAGTTTATTCGGCGTCCAACACCATAAGGACCTCCGGTCCAGCCTGTATTGATGAGCCAGACATTTGTTTCATGCTTTTGCATTTTACACCCGAGCATATGTGCGTATACGGCGGGATGCAAAGGCATAAATGGCGCACCAAAACAAGCACTAAACGTTGGCCTCGGCTCTGTAATGCCAGTCTCCGTTCCGGCCACTTTAGCGGTATAGCCGGAGATAAATTGATACATCGCCTGGCCAGGTGTCAGTTTTGAAATCGGTGGAAGAACACCAAATGCATCGCAGGTTAAAAAGAAAATATTTTTTGGCAAATTCCCAATGGCAGGCTCCTTTGCATTGCAGATATAGTCGAGCGGATAAGAAACTCTTGTATTTTCCGTAATAGAAGCATCTTCAAAATTTATTTTATTCGTGCCGGGAAAGAAAACAACATTTTCAACCAATGCACCGGAGCGAATAGCATGAAAGATCTCTGGCTCTTTTTCTTCACTTAGATTTATGCACTTTGCATAACAGCCACCCTCAAAGTTGAAAATATTTTCTTCTGTCCATCCGTGTTCGTCATCTCCTATCAATTTTCGTTTTGGATCAGCACTAAGTGTTGTTTTACCCGTGCCGCTCAATCCAAAAAATATTGCCGTGTCGCCATCTTCACCCATATTAGCACTGCAGTGCATACTCATTACCTTTTTTTCATGAGGCAAGATGTAATTGAGGATCGTGAAAATTCCCTTCTTGATCTCGCCGGTGTAACCACTGCCTGCGATGAGTATCAATTTATGTTTAAATGAGATCAATGAAGCATTTGAGTGAGGGATGCCGCATTCTTTTGGGTCCAGCTTCAATTCCGGGAGACTTATCACGCACCATTCCGGAGAAAAATTTTCGACTTCTTTTTCAGTAGGACGCAGGAGCATGTTATAAACAAACAAATTACCCCATGGTTGTTCATTGATCACCCTGATATTTAAACGATAGGTTGGGTCTGCGCAGGCATAGCAATCGCGAATCCAGACTTCCGATATATTATCCAGATAATTCATTACCCTTTTGTAAATGATATCAAAGAATTTTGGTTCGATGGGTATATTGAATTCATTCCAATTGATCGCATTCCATGTCGCCTCGTCCCTTAGTATAAATTTATCCTTTGGAGACCGCCCTGTGAATTGCCCGGTATTTATAACGAGTGCACCCGTATCACTGAGCACACCCTGTCCTTTATTTAAACAATCAGCCAATAACTCATTGGATGTTAATTGGTAATGTACTTTATGTGAGGATGGTGGGTTGCTGCTAAACAAATTCTTCAACATTTTGGCGGCTTGGAAAGAAGTAGTTTCAACTGACATAAGAAGCAAGTGTTTCCGGAACAAAAGTAAAATAAAAAACGAACAATTGTTAGTTCAATTGTGTATCACTATTAAATAATTTTCCCCAAGTCCATGCTTAAGATCTGTAATATGAGCGCTACATTGAAAAGGATTGGAGATTGACGGCTCTTTGTTGAAAAAAATGAAGTCTCACCTCATGACCTATGAGAGTCTAACACATTGACGAGCCTCAACTCGTTGGCTCGAAGGAACGGTGAACGTAATTGTTTTTAGCTGAGCAATTAAGCCTTCCTATCTTTAATCCTTAAAAAAGAATATATGAAGTATTTGCCGCTGAATCCGGAAATATTTGTAAAGAACAGACAAAGATTTATCAAAGAGATGAAGCCTGATTCGATTGCCATATTCGTTAGCAATGATGAAGTGCCTGTAAACGGCGATGCTTTGTATCCTTTCAAACAAAACAGCGACTTGTTTTGGTTGAGCGGAATAGTTCAGGAGGATACTATGGTGATCCTGTTTCCGGGTAACCCTGATCCGAAGTATCGTGAAGTGTTAGTGCTTGTTCGCCCAAATGAATTAAAAGAAAAATGGGATGGAAAAAGATTGCGTGTTGAAGAAGCACAAAAGATAAGCGGGATAATGAACATTGTTTGGCTGGATAGTCTTGATGGCTTATTGCAACCATGGATACATTTGGCTGATACAATTTATCTCGATACAAATGAGAACGACAGGAAAGCGAGTTTGTTAAGGACAAGGGATTACCGGTACGCAGATGAATTGAAGATCCGTTATCCTTTGCACAAGTTTGAAAGGGCTGCAAAGATCATGAAAGAGCTGAGGGGAATAAAGACAGCGGTGGAGATCGAAGTATTGCAGAAAGCGATCGATATAACAGACAATACTTTTCGTCGCTTATTGAAATTCATTAAACCAGGGGTTATGGAGTATGAGATTGAGGCAGAGATCTGGCATTCATTTTTGAGTCAACGCGCAACCGGACCAGCCTACAGCAGTATCATCGCCAGCGGTGACAGGGCACGAACTTTACATTACGTAAGCAATGACCAGGAGTGTAAAGACGGAGAGCTGATCCTGATGGATTTTGGTGCTGAGTATGGCGGCTATAACGCCGATCTGACAAGAACGGTTCCCGTAAACGGAAAATTCACACGTCGTCAAAAAACCGTGTACAATGCTTGCCTGCATTTACATGACTTTGCAAAAAGTATACTGAAACCAGGAATCACAATAATGGATTACACAGACAAGGTAGGCGAAGAAGCCACACAGGTATTTTTGAAAATAGGATTATTAAAAAGATCCGATGTAAAAAATGAGGATCCAGACAACAGGGCCTATAAAAAATACTTGTATCATGGCATTTCGCATCACCTGGGCATTGATGTTCACGACCTGGGCACACGGACCGAACCAATAAAAGCGGGGATGGTATTTACTGTTGAACCGGGTATTTATATTGAACAGGAGAAAATGGGTGTAAGAATTGAAAATAATATCTGGATCACAAAGAATGGGAATAAAGACCTGATGAAAAACATACCGATAACTGTTGAACAGATCGAGTCTCTCATGAAAAGATAAAAGCACATTTGCTAATATGCAATTGCGCTAATAACTTCATTCGATAAATTTCTTCATGAAACAAATCCCTAACTTATTTACCCTTCTTAGCCTTGTTTTTGGTTGCATTGCCATTGTTTTCATACTTCAAACCGGTGAAAGCATTGTCTTGCTTCAACAGGAGGGTTTTACGGACGTAAATCTTCCTGAAAAGATAACCTGGGGTTGTTTTTTCATTATTGCTGCAGGAGCCGTTGATTTTTTGGATGGTTTTATCGCCCGTCTTTTTAACGCAACCTCGGGCATGGGCAAACAATTGGACTCGTTGGCCGACGTAGTTAGTTTCGGGGTTGCTCCCGGCATGATCCTTTACCAGCTGCTTCGTATCAGCTTTGCGCGGGAGGAAAATGGACTTGATACTCCAATAGCCTGGTTACTTCCTGCTTTTTTAATCCCGGCAGCTGCTGCCTGGCGATTGGCAAAATTTAATTTAGACGATGAACAACAAGTTTCCTTTAAAGGTGTTCCTACTCCTGCCGTTGGATTGGTCATCGCCTCGCTGCCTTTGATCATTCATTTTCAAACCTTCGATCTTCAATTTGTCTTTGTTAACAGGTGGTTGTTATATGTGATTATTTTGTTGCTTAGTTATCTTATGATCAGTAATGTGCCGTTCATGAGCATGAAAATGAAAGACCTGGGTATAAAAAATAACCTTGCAAGATATCTTTTGCTCGTACTTGGAATTATAGCCGCCATTAGTTTGAAATGGCTTGCTGTTCCGGTCATCTTTGTAGTTTATGTTATCATATCTTTGGTCTTTAAAAATAAAGCTACATGATGTTTACAGTGCAGATAAAAGTGATGCCATTGAAGGAATTGTTAGATCCGCAGGGAAAGGCTGTTATGAACGGCCTCCAAAACCTTGGATTAAGCAATGTGGAAGATGTGAGGATCGGGAAGAGCATTTCTTTGCAAATTGATGCCGACTCGGAAGAAAAAGCGAAACAAATTGCCGAAGAGGCCAGCAAAAAATTACTGGCAAATCCTGTGATGGAGTACTACGAAGTATCGGTGAATTAAGCTACGAGCTGTCAGTTGTGAGATATCCCGCTCGAGGCTCATGGCTCAAAACTCGCAGCAATGCTATATATTGTTCCCACTCCTATTGGTAATTTAAAAGATATTACTTTACGGGCCCTGGAGGTTTTAAAGGAAGTAGAGCTCATTCTTGCAGAAGACACACGTACCACTTCAAACCTGCTGAATCATTATCAAATTACAAAACCGCTTTCGCCGTATCATCAGCACAATGAACACAAGGTGTTACAACATTTGATCGGGCAATTATCACAGGGCAAAAAAATGGCTCTTGCAACTGATGCAGGCACGCCTGGAATTTCTGATCCTGCTTTTTTATTGGTGCGGGAGTGTGTAAAATCGGGTATTAAAGTGGAGTGTCTCCCGGGGGCCACTGCATTCGTGCCAGCGCTTGTCAATAGTGGCATTCCGACAAATCGTTTTGTATTTGAAGGATTTTTACCTCTCAAAAAGGGAAGACAAACGTTATTAAAAAGTTTAGCGGATGAAGATCGCACTATGATCTTTTATGAATCGCCCGTGAGGCTGGTAAAAACTTTGCAGGACTTTATTCAATATTTTGGCGCCGGGCGGGCTTGTTGTGTCAGTCGTGAATTGACCAAAATGTTTGAAGAGAATAAGCGCGGAACTTTGCAGGAAGTTTGTGAACATTTCAAACAAAAAAGCCCGAAAGGTGAAATCGTAATTGTGGTGGCAGGGCTGTGAGCCGCCAACGAGGGCTGGCATCCATGACGTCGTTAAGAGGCTACTTGCTCTGTTCTGATAATTCAGATTATATACCTATTGCTTCAAATCTTAAGAAAACTCTATAAAATTATCTCCTTCATCAGGCTCAGGAGTTTCTTTGTATTTTCGAACGTTTTAAAAAATTTGAGATGGTTAGAAAACTGATACTTATGCCCTCTGCATTGTGCATTGCATTTCTTTGTCTGGCACAACCCGATCGTTGGCAACAGAGAGTGAAATATACAATGAATGTTGACGTGAACGTGCAAACGAACAGGTTCACCGGAAGGCAAAGATTGGAATATTGGAATAATTCCCCTGATACGTTATCGCGGGTGTTTTATCATTTATATTGGAACGCTTTTCAACCGAACAGCATGATGGACAACCGCAGTCGCCGGCAGGGTTCTATTGTTTTGCGACAGGGAAGAAATGGAAATGATATTGTGGATTGGGATCAAAGAGTTCGTGACCGTATTCAAGATCTGAAACCCGAAGAATATGGCTATCAAAAAATTCTCTCACTGAAAATGAGCGGGCGCTCCCAAAAATTTAAGATCGAGGAAACGATTCTTGAAGTTGAATTGGATAAACCGATCCTTCCAAGGTCCCGGGTGACCTTTGAGTTGGAATTTGAGTCGCAGGTACCGCTCCAGATCAGGCGAAGCGGAAGAGACAATCCGACCACAAAAGTGCGTTACTCAATGAGTCAATGGTATCCGAAGATCTGCGAGTATGATTATGAAGGTTGGCATCCCACACCTTATGTGGCACGTGAATTTTATGGAGTTTGGGGAGATTTCGATGTGACCATTTCTATTGATAAAAATTATATCCTGGCAGCCACGGGATACCTGCAGAATCCAAATCAAATCGGCTACGGGTATGAAGCAAAAGGTGCAGCGGTTAACCGGCCGCCAGGCGCAAAATTGGCGTGGCATTTTATAGCGCCAAACGTTCATGATTTCGTTTGGGCCGCCGACCCGGAATATGTTCACGTTTCAAGAAAACTAAAGGACAGTCTTATCGTACATGTTTTTTATAAACCTACTAATGCCACGGCGCAACAGTGGGAGGCGTTGCTGGATATGGCTCAAAAAGCATTGCCTTTCATAGAAAGGACATTCGGTTCTTACCCATACAAACAATATTCATTTATCCATGGGGGAGATGGTGGCATGGAATATCCAATGGCCACATTGATCATCGGCCCTGGTGCTGCCATTCATGAATGGATGCATAGCTGGTATTATGGCTTGCTTGGTACAAACGAATCACTGTATCCCTGGATGGACGAAGGATTCACCCAATATGCGGAGGAAAGAGTGACCGCTTTTTTGAACAGCGCCACAGCATTTCCTTACCAGGATGTATATGCGGGGTATTTCAATTTGGCCAGAAGCGGGAAGGAAGAACCTTTAACCACGCACGCCGATCATTACAACACCAATTTTGCTTATGGTTCGGCTGTGTATTCAAAGGGAGCAGTTTTTATGGAGCAACTTGGTTACATAGTTGGTGAACAGGCAAGAGATAAAATTTTATTGGAATACTATAGACTGTGGCGATATAAACATCCGAATGCGCAGGATTTTATAAACATTGCAGAAAAAGTAAGTAATATGAAACTGGATTGGTATAAGGAATTTTGGATCAATTCCACAAAAACCATTGATTATGCGATTGACAGTTTGTGGGAAGAAAATGGAAAAACAAATATCAGAATTAAGAACATTGGATTGATCCCAATGCCCGTTGACCTGCAACTTACTTTTAAAGACAGCACGAAAGAATTGCACTATGTACCGCTCGATCTGATGTATGGAACAAAGCCAGCGGAAACTGACTCCATCTCGAGAAAGGTATATGAGCCCTGGCATTGGACAACTGCAACCTATACTGTACAGACAACCCGAAAGCTGACCGATATTATTATCGCCGAGATCGACGCATCACAACGAATGGCCGATATCGACCGGAAAAATAACAGGCTGGAATTGAAATGGTAATGAGTGGCTGCCCCACTCAGGGTGGCCCTCTTGTACTGTAACAATTCTTTTCACTACTTAAGTTATTGTTTCAATGAAAAGGCTCTTATATGTTGCCACGTGTAACAGAACACAGAAAAATCTCCGTACCCTGTGGCATTTATATGAAAATAATAAAGCCCTCCGGGTCAGAAGGGCTTTGTTTTGATTAGGTCCCGCTCAAGAAACTAAGATAAGAAGGTTAATGTTAATGGTTATACTTGGTTGTTTTATACTTTTTACTTAGCGGCCATAAAACTTATTTACAGCTTCAACTCTGTTGCCAACGTGTAGCTTTTCATAAACATGATAAACATGTTTACGTACCGTTTCCTGGCTGATAAATAACGCCGCCGCAATTTCTTTATACATCAGTCCGCGGGAAAGTAGCTCAAGGATTTCTTTCTCCCTGTTGGAAAGCGTGGCGAGGTCATTGTCAGTCGTTCCCGTCGTTGTCGTATTTTTTTGAAAAGCAGCTACGACTTTCCTCGCAATCTGGCTGCTCATTGGCGCGCCGCCCTGGTATAACTCCCGAATGGCTTCCAGCAATTTTCCAGGAGCGGTTTTCTTTAAAATATATCCGCTGGCACCCGCATTCAGTGCTTCAAATATCTTTTCATCTTCCTCGTATACGGTGCACATCATAAAATTTGTAGAAGGCATTGTCGGTTTCAATTCCCTCACACAATCAATACCGGTTTCACCCCCACCGAGATTAATGTCCATTAAGACGACGTCAGGCTTCAGCAGCGGTAATTTGCGAATAGCCTCATCCGCCGTACTCATGGCACCCGCACATTTATAACCATCGGACATGGAAATAATTTCTTCTAAGGCTGCCCTCAGCTCATTATTATCATCAACAATGCAAACACTGATATCATTCATGAAACAAAGGTGGTGTTTACCCTACAAACCGCCAATACCACTTTCAGGTAATGGTTGTTAGACAAATGCTAATTCTGGGATGCTAGTGGGGAACATACAGAATATATTTTTCTTTGAAAAGCTCACCAGGAAAGACCTCTGAAATTTCGATGATGCGGGGCCTGGTCCCGCTTTCTGAAATTTCCTGTGCCAGGTCGCCACCTTTTAAGCAGATCAACCCGGAAGGGAATTTCGGATTTCGCAGTTCGGGTTTCGAAATTTTGAGTAGGGGCTTTGACCATTTCCAAAGGTCCTTTAACGGCGCTACAGCCCGCGACACTGCAAAATCGAATTTCCGGTTTTTTATCTCCTCCGCTCTTGTATGTTGAGTGGTGATGTTCTTCAAGTGGATCTGGTCTGCTATCGCCTCAACCACTTTTAATTTTTTCGCAATACTGTCGACAAGATGAAAATGAACCCCAGGAAAAAAAATGGCGAGTGGGATCCCCGGAAAACCTCCCCCTGTTCCAATATCAATGATCTCTGTGCCTTCAGCGAAATCAAAAGTTGCAGCGATACTTAAGGAGTGCAGCACATGTTTTTCATATAAGCTATCAATATCTTTTCTTGAAATGATATTGATCTTGCTATTCCAGTCCTTATAGAAAGCTTCAAGTGCTTTGAATTGGCTTATTTGCTGTTCGGTAAACTCTGTAAAATATTTAAGGATAACTTTCATGGGAGACTGGTTGTAAACACCCCGTCAGGGATGCGCTCAGTTCCAGTTAATTCTTGGCTTTTTCCATAAAGTTGGCGCAAAGATGATGTAATAAAAAAACATCCAGACATCAAAAAACAGGAATAGAGGCCACAGGTCTTCCTCATTGAGCTTTTTCATCGCTTTAAAAAATATAAATGCCTGTAATAATAGACGAACCCCAAAAACGATCAGTGAAAGTTTCCAGCTGTAAAGAAAAGCGCTTGCAAGGAATAAGGGGTAAAAAAGAAATTGTGATGTAGAGTAAATGGCCAGCAAGAACTTATTTCTTTTTTTATAGTATCGAGCGGTAGAATAGTGTCTTGTTTTTTGCCGGTGCCAGTCGCCAAAATTCTGCTTTGGCTGACTTAGGGTGATAGCATCCTTGTCAATAACCACAGCTGTATTGTGTTTGTTAGCTACTTTGTTGATGAAAAGATCGTCATCACCACCGGGTATATGGTTTATAGAAGAGAAGCCCTTGTTGCGCAGGAAAACATCTTTTTTATATGATAAATTTCTGCCTACTCCCATGTAAGGCGTTCCTGCCAGCGCAAATGAAAGGTATTGTAGCGCAGAGTGAAAAGTCTCAAAACGAATGATCTTATTGAGCAAACCGGGCCGCTTATTGTAAGCCCCATAGCCGATCACGATCTCCGTGCCATTTACATAAGCATCCTGCATTTTCTGGAGCCAGAACTCACTTGCTGGCACGCAATCGGCATCGGTCAATAAAATGATTTCATGTTTTGCCTCCTTGATTCCAATAGACAATGGATATTTTTTGCCTGAGATCAGTTTTGCTTCCTGCTTCAGGTCAACGATCTGCAAAAGCTTAAATGTCTTTTGAAGCTCCTCAAGTATATATTTTGAATCGTCTACAGAATTGTCGTTAACGACGATCACTTCGTGAGTGCTTGGATATTTTTGTACCAAAACTCCGGGAAGATAACGGGCAATATTTTCATCTTCGTCTTTGGCACAGATGATCACAGAAACAGGATGCTGCTGGGATTGTTGTCTTTTTTTCTCCCTGTAAAAAGCCACACGGCTATAAAAGAAACTGTAATAGAAAACCTGGGCAAATGCTACAAAGCAAAAAAGGTAGAAAACGATTTCCCACAAATGGTCCCTCAAGACTATCCAATTCATAAACAAAGGTGGTTTGGCGGCTAATTGTAGATGCGAAAATAACCCACAATCGCTGATTAGCTGTAAAAATGATTTGCAAGACTGTGAATTACTTGTTGCTCCGAAAGTGTCCTTCGGACTTGTCGCTGGATCCCGGTTCCTCGTTTGAATAGTGAATAGATCTTATTTTTGAAATCGAACACCAGCGACCCTCTACAGAACCTAGAGAACCAGCACGTAAAACTGCTCTATTAGTTTACAATATTTTACACTATTTTGGCGGCAAATCCAATGTTGTGAAAAAGCCAATCACCTTTTCCATCCTGTATTTTTTTACCCATGCCTTAATCGCTCAAACGGCTTACTCTCCTGTTGACACCGCGGGACTGGTGGCTCAAAAGGAAAATGTCATTACTGCCTCAACCATCGTTAAGGTCGAAAACCTGGGGGCAAATATCAATACCGCTTTGGCAGAATTAAGACCTACGGTGTCAGCTGATGGAAATCTTTTGTTCTTTATTGTGGAAAATGATCCGATGAACACCGCCTATAATTCTATTCCAAATTCACAGGATATATGGTTTGCAGAAAGAGACAGCTTTGGACGTTGGGGCGAAGCCAGGCACGCCGGTTATCCTTTGAACACCTATTTCTATAACGCAGTGTTTTGGATCTCGCCGGATAATAATAGGATATTAATGAGAAATGCTTTTGTGGAAGGAGATTATATGGGCAATGGCGTAAGCATGAGTTACCGGCAAAAAAACGGAAAATGGAGCAAGCCAAATGCCTTGAAGATCAAAAATTATCAGAAGTACGATCATGGACGGCAGTATGGTGCCACCATGGCCCATGATGGCAAGACCTTATTGCTTTACATGACACCTGAAAAGGCTGGCTATAATAATGACATCTACGTCTGTTTCTTACAACCCGACAGTACATGGTCAGAACCCAAAACACTAGGGAAAAAAATTAACCTGGCTGACTACAATGAGATGACCCCTTACCTGGCTGCGGATGGGGAGACATTATATTTCAGCAGCGATCGCCCCGGTGGATTGGGTGACAATGATATCTGGATGAGCAAAAGACTCGATAGCACATGGCAGAAATGGAGCGATCCGGTTAACCTCGGCGCACCTATCAACACGCCTGACTGGGATGCGTTTTTTACTTTGGATGCGGGCGGTGAATATGCTTATTTGACCAGCAGTCAAAGCGGTTATGGAGAAAGTGACATTGTAAGGGTGAAATTGCTGGAGAAAGAAAGACCAAATCCTGTTGTGATGGTTGACGGAAATGTTTATAACAAAAAAACAAATCAGCCTTTAAGCGCTTCATTGATCTATGAGACCTTACCGGATGGAAGCGAAGCGGGCAATGGAATTTCCAGCCCGGTCGACGGCTCTTTTAAGATTGTTTTGCCCTATGATAAGAATTATTTGATAAGAGCATCCGCGGATAAGTTCTTTGCCATTTCAGAAAACCTGAACCTGGATTCATTGGTAAAAGCTGGTTTCAAAGAAATACATAAGGACCTATATCTTGTACCCATTGAGATCGGGCAGATCGTAAGATTGAATAACGTATTCTTTGATTTTGATAAATGGGACCTGCGGCCTGAATCTTTTGTGGAATTGGATAGAGTGGTGAAATTGCTGAAAGAAAATCCAACCGTTGAGATCGAGATGAGTGCTCACACGGACAGTCACGGTGCCGATGAATATAATTTTAAATTAAGTGACAATAGAGCAAGATCCTGTATGGAGTATATTCTTTCGAAGGGAATAGAGCCGAACCGAATTACTTCGCATGGATATGGAGAGTCTATGCCTGTAGCTCCCAATTCAAAT
>Ga0068868_100000772_pt1 | contig 21653 bp, 20 predicted proteins | sample KBSMisM42_FD_64660 | JGI IMG/M metagenome (GOLD analysis project Ga0068868, IMG submission 64660) | Miscanthus rhizosphere microbial communities from Kellogg Biological Station, Michigan, USA - KBS Miscanthus M4-2 | ecosystem: Host-associated > Plants > Roots > Rhizosphere > Soil ...
CTGCCCGTTCGCGCAAGCCGCGAGACAAAGAACGACCCACGCCCTCCGCACCATGCGTCGATCCTACACGAGCTACGCGGCCCTCGCGCCGGCGAGGAGCGCTTGCACCATGATCGCGCGGCCGATGGCTTCGACGAGACCGCGCTCGGCGGTGAGCGCCTCGCCGAACGCGTAGCAGTCGTCCGCCGTCGAGAGCGTCTCGAGGTTGATCGTTCGCAGTGTTCGCTGGATGACCGCGTTGCCGCGAGCCTCGCCGAGCGCCGTCCGAACCTTTGCGAGCGCGCGTTCCCCCGCGACGCTCTGCTCGGTCACGATAGAGCCGTCGCTGTCTCGGCCACTTTGGCCGCGCTCCCTTCGCCGAACACCGTTCGCACGGCGGCGAGGAACGTCTTGTTGCGCATCCCCGCGACGAGGAACGTGTAGCGATAGCCCTTGTGCTGCGACGCGGTGATCTGCGCCGCCTGATCGGCGTCGAAGGTGCGGCCGAGCGCGCGAGAGAGCGAGCCCACGTCCATCTCGGCTTGCGCCTTCAAGAGACCGTCGAACGCGCCGCCAATCGCGAGGTAATCCTCGAAGCCTTTCGCCAGCACCTCCGGCGACGAAGCCGTCGCCATCTTGTCGAGCTCGAGCGCGTCGATGCGCGCGTGCTGCGCCTCCTCCATCCAGTGATGCTTCAGGAGCTTGCTGAAGAACGGATCGAGGTTGGAGTCGTCACGCACGCTGTCCGTGTAGTGGTCTTGCGTCATGAGCTCGAGATGGAGCGTCACCGTGACGACGGCGAGCGGGCTCTTCGATAGAATGACGCCAGCGACGTCGGCCGCGTTGTCGAGCACCGCGCACTCGTGTCCGAAGTCCCGATCGAACGCTGCGCGATACCGCTTGAACAGCGCCTGGTGCTTCACCTCTTCATCCGCGAATCTCGTGAGCGCGCGGATCGCATCGTGGTCGCCGAAGAGCTCCGCCTGAGCGTGCTTCACGGCCATCGTGAGGATGTACTCTTCGACGAACCCGAAGAGGTTCAGGTACGAGTTCCCCGTGATGTGATTGAGGACGAGCTTCTCCTTCGCGTCGAGCATCGCGAGGCCCGCTGTCGGCGCGAGCCTCTCGGGCAAGAACGGCTTCCCGAAATCGAGCCGTGTGCCTTCCGGCATCACGTCGTCGATCTTCCAGTTGGCCTTTTCGGAGCTGCGTACGCACGCCGCATAGTCATAGGAGAGCTGGAGCATGCGCCGATGCTACGCGTCATCCACTGGGTGACAAGCCCAACGCTTCCCGGACATGCCCTATCAAAGGAGTTTGCGGAGCGCCGACGCGAGACGCGGGTCGTCGCATTGCACGTCATGCTGGACGAGGTTCGCGATTTCGCGCGTGGTTCCCGCAACGAACGCGCATCCGTCGTCAGCGAGCCATGTGACGAGGTCGTAGACGTGTTTTCCGTTCGCATCGGTGATTTCTCGAAAGACGAGGCTTTTCGCGGGGCCATCCTTCTCGAAACGTTTCGCGAGAGCGATACGCTCGCCGTCGTATCCACTCGCCATCACCGTGAGCTGCTTCTTCTGAATCGCGGAGAGATCGCCGACGCTCTTCGGTCGCGACGTTCGCTTGCACGCGAGCTTCGGTAGCGGCGCCTTCGCGAGCGCTTCGACTTTCGCGCGTTTGCGTTTCCACGCGCGGAGCTCTCGTTGCACGTCGGGGTGGTCGAGCTTCTCCAACGCCGCGATCGGCCGGTCTTCGTCCTCGACGAAATCGCGATCGGCGAGGAGCGCGCGCGCCACGTGCTTCGATGGGAACCGAGCAAGGAGCGGCACGACGATCTTGCAGACGCGCTCCCATCGTTGCGTCCACATCCAACGTGAGATGGCTTTGCCACGACGCGGCTCCGGAACGAGCGCGAGCACCTTCGCTCCAAACGGCGTTCCGACCGAGCCGGCGACGAGATCGTCGAGAGCAGGCGTCGGATGGCCGCCGGCGCGAATCAATTTCGAAAGCAGCGATCCGGCGAGGTCGTTTTCGTATCGGACGATTCGCTTGCCGCCGTGCTCGCGCAGCGCTCGTTTGGCTTCCCGCTCTGCCGCCTTGCGTTGCATCGAACGGCGCGATCGTACACGTCAGCTGAGCGCGAGCATGCGATCGATCGGAATGCGGGCGCGCGCGAGCAACTCCGGGGGCATCTCCAGACGGGGCTCGAGATCGCGCAGCGCGAGGTACACCTTCTCGAGGGTGTTCTTCTTCATGTGCGGGCACTCGTTGCAGTTGCAATTGCCCTCGGGCGGCGCGGGAATGAACGTCTTCTCCGGCGCCTGCTTCTGCATTTGGTGGAGGATGCCCGCTTCGGTGGCGACGATGAACTCCTTCTTCGGGGAAGCGAGCGCGTGCTTGAGGATGCCCGTCGTCGAGCCGATGTAATCGGCCATGTGCAAGACGGCGTCCTCGCACTCGGGGTGGGCGAGGATCTCCGCGTCCGGGTGCCGTGTCTTCAGCGCGATCAGTTTTCGCTCGCTGAAAGTTTCGTGCACTATACAACTACCTTGCCAGAGCTTCATCGGGCGATCGAGCTTCTTCTCGAGGAAGCGGCCGAGGTTCTTGTCCGGCGCGAACAGGATGGTCTTGTCCTTCGGGATGGCGGCGACGATCTTCTCGGCGTTGGAGGACGTGCAGATGTAATCGCTGAGCGCCTTCACCTCGGCGGAGCAGTTGATGTACGTGATCGAGACCGCGCCGGGGTTCTTGTCGCGCCATGCTTTGAAGCGATCGGGCGGGCAGCCATCTGCCAGTGAGCAACCCGCCGTGAGATCGGGCAGGACAACGATCTTGTCCGGGTTGAGGATCTTCGCGGTCTCCGCCATGAAGTGGACGCCCGCGAAACAAATCACGTCCGCGGTCGTCTTCTTCGCGGCCTGCGCGAGCTGGAGCGAATCACCAATCACGTCGGCGACGTCTTGGATCTCGCCCTCTTGGTAATAGTGCGCGAGGAGAACCGCGTTCCGCTCTTTCTTGAGGCGCAGGATTTCTGCTTCGTAGTCCACGATGGCATCGTAGGTACGAAACGCGCGCGCGCCAAGGTCAGTAGCCCAAGAGCTTCGCGACGAGCGTGAACGCGAGCGGGGCCATGCACGAGAGGGCCGCGGTGGCTGCGGGCGGCACGCCGAAGTCGGTGACGACCGTGACCTCCATCGCGGCGCCTCGGTACGGTCCGGCTGCGTCTTCCACTCGCGCGCGCCGCACGATTCGAACCATGCCGACCGCGGACAAGAGGAGGCCGACGACCGCGAAGAATTGCAGCTCGTCGCTCGCGGTGTACGGCGACACGCGCTCGCGTTCGAGCGACGGGAGCGCGTACGTCGTCGTCGTGCCGTCGTCGTCTCTCACGATCGCGGCGGTCGGAAAGACCGCGACGGCGACGCCATTGCAGCCGCCTCCGGACGTCGAAACGGGAAGCGCGCGGACGCCGACCTTGCTTCGCGCGCTGAGCACGCACCGCGATCCTTCGCGGCGAGGACCTTCGAACGTCGCGCGCTCGTTGCCGACCATGAAGTGCCCGCCGGGAGGGACGTGGGTGCGGTAGAACGTCCGGTCGACGCGCGAGTTCCAGCCTTGAGCGAGCATCAGCACGGCGACCGCGAGCCCGCACGCGAAGATCGCGGTCGACTGCTTCGGGCGCATCGAGTGAAACGTCTTCTTGCGGCGAACGAGGAGCACGATCGCGAGACCGAGCGCGCCGGTAGCGATCGGGAGCGTGACCCACGGCATGATCGTCAGACCGGAGATGCCGCACGAAAATACGAGCAGCGCGACGAGGTCGCTCGAGAGCCCGCCATCGAGACCGCGCACGACGACGAACACCGCGACGGTCGCGACGATCGCGAAGCCGATCGCGACGAGGTCCAACGGTCACTCCTCGGGTTTGCGAGCGAGGAGCTTGCCGGAGATGTGCTCTCCGAGCGCCTCGGCCATCAGACGTTCGACGATGTCGTCGAGCGCGTCGCGTTCGCTGTCGTCCGCGAACAGGAAGCGGATGCCCATGCCGGGCGTGCGCTTCTCCGGATCTTGGTTCGTCTGGGCTTGCGCCTCGGTCGTCACCCAGATCACTTTGCCGCGCAGCTTGAGCTGCGTTTCGTTGGTCGGCAGCGAGAGGACGAAGACGAACTCCGTGCCGATGTCGAGGGGCTTGGCCGTCTTGATGAACGTGCCGCCCTTCGAGATGTTCTTCGTGTAGTCCGCGAAGAACGTGTTCAGGCGTTTGTAGTCGACGCGAAGCGTGATCGCCGCGCGTTCGGCTTGCCGCTTCTCCGAGCCGTCCACCATGTTAGGAATACCTTTCTACCATGGCGTCCCGCTTCGAGGCATTCCGCAACCGATTGAAGGCCGCTCCCTCGCAGGCGAGGGCTGCCTGGCACATGGGCCGGAGCACCGGAATGATGTGGGAGCTGCGCCCGCGCGGCATCTTCCAGCTCTTGCGGATGATCAACCGCGACTATCAGAACCCGAGCTCGGTCTTCACGATGCACGCGAAAAATCAGCCCGATCGCGTCGCGCTGCGCTTCCGAGGGCGCGGGGTCACGTACGCCGAGCTCGACGACCGCATCGACAGGCTGGCGTCGGGCCTCGTCTCCCGCGGCTTGCAGCGCAAACAAGCCGTGCTCGTCATGATGAAGAATCGGCCCGAGTTCGTCGAAATCGGCGCGGCGGTGGGTCGCGTCGGCGTGGCGGCCGTTTCGGTCTCGTGGCGCTCGACGCCCGCGGAGCTCGCGTACCTCGCGGGCAACTCGGGGGCGCGCTTCATCTTCTTCGATCACGAGCTCGCCGCCACGATCGAGCAAGCGCGCGAGAAGATCGACTTGCCGAAAGATCGCTTCGTCGCGATCGGCGGCGACGTCCCCGGCTCTTCGCGGTACGAAGATCTCCTTTCGTCGCAGAAGCAGGCGATCGAAGGCGACGACGAAGGCGCGTCGGTCGTCACGTACACCTCCGGCACGACGGGCAAGCCGAAGGGCGCCGTGCGGCGCTTCCCGCGCGAGATGTTCGCGATGATCCTCGAGTTCGTCGCGCTGACGCCGATCCGCTGCGACGACGTCCACCTCGTGGTGTGCCCGATGTACCACATGACGGCGTGGGCCTTCTGCACGATGACCTTCGCCGTCGGCGGCACGGTCGTCATCGCCGACGAGTTCAAGCCGGAGACGTTCCTCGATCTCGTCGAGAAGGAGCGCGTCACGACGACCGCGATGGTCCCGACGATGCTGAATCGTCTCGTCACGAGCGGCGCGGATGCGATCAACGCGCGGCGCACGCGCTCGCTCCGCGCGATCTTCTGCGGCGGCGCGCAGCTCCAAGGCCAGCTCGCGATCCAGGCGATGGATCTCCTCGGAGACGTCGTCTTCAACTTCTATGGCGCGACCGAGCTCGGCATCGTCACGCTCGCGTCCCCCGTCGATCTGCGCGCCGCGCCCGGAACGATCGGCCCCATCGTCCCCGGCAACGAGGTCATGCTCCTCGACGATCAAAAGAACCCCGTGAAGGACGGCGAGGTCGGCGAGCTCTACGTGAAGAACGTGATGCTGGTAGCAGGTTACCACGGTAACGAAGACGCGATGCGCGACAGCATGCACGCCGGCTACTTCAGCGTCGGCGACCTCGCGCGGCGCGACGGCGACGGCCGCTTCTTCATCGAGGGCCGCAAGCGCGACATGGTCATCACCGGCGGCGTGAACGTCTACCCCGCCGAGGTCGAGAACGCGATCGAGGAGCACCCGCAAGTCCTCGAGGCCGCCGTCGTCGGCGTCCCCGACCCGGAGTGGGGCGAGCGCGTGAAGGCGTTCGTCGTCGCGCGGAGCGGCGAGCGCATCGACGGCGAACAATTGAAACAGTTCCTCCGCGAGCGCATCGCCGGCCCGAAGATCCCGCGCGAGTACACCTTCATCGACGCGCTGCCGCGAAATCCGACGGGCAAGGTCCTCAAGAACGAGCTCCGCACGAGAGCGTGATGGACGAAGACGAGGTCGCAAGCTCACGGCTCGGGAAGGTGCTCCGCGAGAAGTGGACGCTGGAGAGGCTCGTCGGCGTGGGCGGGATGGCCGCGGTGTACGTGGCGCGGCACAAAATCGGGCGGCTCGACGCGATCAAGATCTTGCACCCGGAGTACGCGCGGAGCGATTCGGTGCGCGCGCGGTTCGAGCAGGAGGCGCACGTCCTCAACAAGTTCAAGCACCCGGGCGCGGTCGAGGTGCGCGATCTCGAGACGACCGAGGACGGGGCGCCGTTCATCGTGATGGAGCTGCTCGAGGGGAAATCGCTCGCGACGGCGATCCGCGAGAAGGCGCCGACGCCCGAAGAGACGCTCCGCATGGCGGACGAAGTGCTCGACGTGCTCGCGGCGGCGCACGCGCAAGGCATCATTCATCGCGACATCAAGCCGGACAATTTGTTCGTGCTTCCGAACGGATCGATCAAGGTGCTCGACTTCGGCATCGCGCAGCTTCGCGGCGACGAGCGGCAGCTGAAGACGAAGACGGGGACGACGCTCGGCACGGTGGCGTACATGCCGAGCGAGCAGCTCAAGGGGATCGACATCGACGCGCGCGCGGACGTGTATGGAGTCGGCGCGACGATGTTCCGCATGCTGACGGGGAAGACACCGCACGACGCGTCGAGCGACGTCGAGCTGATGATGAAGGTGCTGACGGATCCGGCGCCGCGCATCGCGTCGGTCGCTGCCGTGCGCGAGGACGTCGCGAAGATCGTGGACCGGGCGCTCGCGTTCGATCGCGACGCGCGTTACCCGGATGCGCGCGCGATGCAGACGGACGTGCGCGCCGCTCGAGGCGCCAAAGACGTTCCGATGGCCGCACCGATTGCACCGCCGCCGGGATCGGAGATGCCGACGCGCACGCCGCTGAACATGTCGGTTCCGGTCGTTCCGATCAGCTCGCCTGCCATCGCGCCGACGATGCACGCGGCCCCGGAGAGCGCGCTCCTTCGCGAGTCCGTCCCGCAGAGTCGCGCGGTGACGTCGGTGGTTCCGGTTTCGGAGCCGAAAATCGAAGAAGAGAAGAAGAAGAACGAGATCGCCGGCATCCCGATTTTGTGGCTCATCATTGGCGGCGCAGTGACTGCGCTTGGGCTCGTGGGCGTGCTCGCGATGGTCGCGATCGCGCTCCTCGGGCACAAAGACACGACGCCCGCGCCTGCGACCGCCACGACGACGGCTCCGACGATCGCGTATCCGCCGCCCCAGCCGACGCCGACGCAGACCGAAGACGAAGACCGCGAAGAGCATCCTCGGCCGCCCGGCAAGGGCCACGGGCACGGCAAGCACAAACCGTGATACGATTTCCATTGCTGTGGATCTCGAGCCCGGCGCGATTTTGCAGGGAAAATACCTACTCACCTCCAGCATTGGACGCGGGGGCATGGGCGAGGTCTTCGCTGCCAAGCGCACGAACGATGGGCGCGAGGTCGCGATCAAGGTCGTCAGCCACAGGATCGTCGACGACACGTTGATGGCGCGCCTCGAGCGCGAGGCCACCGCGGCGCGACGCATCCAGAGCATCTACGTCCCCGAGGTGTACGAGATCGATCGCACGCAAGAGGGCGAGCTCTACCTCGTCATGCGGCGCCTCCACGGCGAGTCGCTCGCGACGCGATTGAAAGACCGGCGCGCGTTGCACTGGACGGAGGTCGATCGGCTCGTCGACGACGTTCTGTCTGCGCTCTCGGACGCGCACGCGGCGGGCGTCGTGCACCGCGATCTCAAGCCCGGCAACATCTTCCTCGAGACGATCGAAGAGCCGACGCTCCCGGCGCACACGCCCGCGGCGTCGTGGCTGCCCGGCGTGCAGCTCGAGCGCGCGATGATCCTCGACTTCGGCGTCTGCAAGATGGACTCGAGCGACGGACCGAAGCTCACGGTGACGGGCGAGTCCGTCGGAACGGTCTCGTACATGGCGCCCGAGCAGATCCGCGGCGCGTCGGACGTGGATGGGCGCGCGGATTTGTACTCGCTCGCGATGGTCGTCTTCGAGATGCTCTCCGGGCGCATCGCCTTCGACGCGACGGGGCAGATGGCGATCCTCGCGGCGAAGCTCGAAGGGCGCGCGAAGCGCTTGAAGGACTGCGCGGTGGTCGCGATTCCCTCGGGGCTCGACGCGCTCGTGGCGAAGGCGCTCTCGCGGCGGCCCGGCGATCGCTTCTCGTCCGCGCGCGAGATGCAACAAGCGTGGCGCGCTCTCGGTCCGGCGACCGAAGCTCCAAAGGCGCAGCTCGGCGCGAGCGTTCCGCCGACGTACGCGACGCAGAACGCGCTCACGGCGGGCACGCACACGCGCGTCGGCGGTTTCGTTCCGCGCGTCGGTTTGCTCGTGGCGTCGCTCGGCGTCTTTGGATCGGCGATCGCGATCGCCATCGCGCTCCACAGACCGAAGCCGCGCGCCGAGCTTCCGCAGCCACCCGACACGGAGACGGCGTCGACGATGACGAGCGCCACGGGTGCGACTCCCGATCCGAGCGCCACGGCTCAGGAAACACAGATGATCGAGCTCATCGACGTGGCAGTGGACGCGGGCCCGAAGAGGCCACCGCGATGGCGTCCGACGCGTCATCAGGGCAACACGGTGCCGACGGCGAACGGGGCGCAGACGAGCCCGCACATCACCACCGAACCGCGCTATTAAAGGAGGCGTGGGACTTTTCCGGCTGGCTTTGCTTTCCGCCGCGTTCTTCGTGGCATGCGGCGGCGACGACAACTCGCAAACCGACGGGGGCGACGACTCGGGAAACGACGTCGACGCGGCGATTCCGTATCCCGCGCCGCACTCGGCGATGCCGCAGGCCGTGAGCAGCGGCGGCTCGGTCATCGCATCGCCGAAGCTCGTCGCGATCTCGTTCTTGAACGATCCACTACAGGGCGCGATCGACAAGTTCGCGTCTGATCTGGTGTCGTCGCCGAATTACTGGAAAGGCGCGGTGAACGAGTACGGCGTCGGGCCGCTCGCCCAGGTCGCCTTCCACGCCAACGAGACGCCGCCCGCCACGCTCTCCGACGCGGACGTGCGCACGTGGCTCGCCGACAAGATTCAAAACGACGGGGCGTTTCCGAAGCCGGACGCGAGCACGATCTACACGCTCTTCTACCCGAAGGGGACGAACGTCACGTCGCTCGGCGGCGTCACGTGTCAGGAGTTCCAGGGCTACCACGACAGCTTTCCGCTCGGCACGACTGGCGACGTCATCTACGCGATCGTCCCGCGATGTCCGCCGCCGCCCGTGCAAGGCGTGACGGACGCCGATCAGATGACCGCGGAGGCGTCGCACGAGGTCGTCGAGGCAGCGACCGATCCGCTCCCGTCCTCGAAGCCCGCGTACATCACGGTCGACAAGAACAGCCACGCGTGGGAGCTCCTCGCGGGCGGCGAAATCGGCGATCTGTGCGGCGCGTACCCGAACACGTTCTACGTGCCGACCGGGTTCGATCACTTGATGCAGCGCGTGTGGTCGAACGTGAACGCGGCCGCGGGTCACGATCCTTGTCAGCCGGACGCGCCGGCGCCGTATTTCAACTCGGCGCCCGTGATGAGCGACACGGTCACGATCCAGGTCGGCGGCATCCCGACGAAGACGCAAGGCGTGAAGCTCCAGGTCGGCGCGGAGACGACCATCGAGCTCGATCTCTACAGCGACGGTCCGACGTCGGGCCCGTGGAACGTGAGCGTGATCGACATCACGAGCATGTTCTTCGGCGGCAAGCCCGCGCTGCAGTTCACGCTCGATCAAACGACGGGGCAAAACGGGGACAAGCTGAACCTCACGATCAAGTACCTGCGCCCGATCACCGCGGGCGCGCCGTTCTGGATCCAGAACGATCTCGGCGGGGCGCAGACCTTCTGGCTTGGCGCCGTGAACAACATCTGACCTTGCGTCGCTCTCTTCTCGTCGCGCTCGTCTTTCTCGCCGCGCCCGCTGCGTACGCGCAGCAAGGCGAGGACCAGGCTCGCGAAGATTCGCGCGCGGCCTTTCGTCGAGGTGTTGCTGCGGTGAAGCTCCAGCACTGGACGGAGGCGCGTGACGATTTTCTTCAGGCGTACAAGCTCTTCCCGCACCCGAGCATCCTCCTCGATCTCGGCATGTCGCGATTTCACGTCGGCGAGTACGTGACGTCGGAGCAGGACCTCACGCGCTTTCTCGCGGAGGACACGGGCGCGCAGCCCGAGGAGCTGCAGACGGCGCGGAGCATGCTCGCGGACGTTCGCAAACATCTCGGAACGATCCGCGTGCGCATCTCGCCGGTCGGTGCGACGGCGACGATCGACGACAAACCGGTCGCGCTCGCAGGCGGCGAGCTCACGGACGTGCGCGTGTCGCTCGGCTCGCATTCGCTCGAGGCCAGCGCGCCGGATCACGACACGTGGAGCGGGAAGGTGAACGTCGACGGGCCCGAGGCGAAGGTCGTCGATCTCACGCTGTCACCGCGCGGAGAAAAACACGTCTCGGCGGGTGTGCCCGCGCAGCGCGTCGCGAGCTTCGTCCTCTTCGGTACGGGCATCGCGCTCGCGGGCTTCGGCATCTTCGCGGGGGTGCGATCGATCGATCTCGCGAACCAGTACAACACGCCGACCGAGGCGAATTTCCAGAACCCGTCGACGAAGACCGAGGGCATCGCGTTTCGCACCGCGGCCGACATCACGCTCGTCGTCGCGGGCGCGTGCGTTGTTGCGGGCATCGTCCTCTACGTGACGACGCCGAAGAAGGCGCAGGTCGCGCTGTTCCCCGCAGGCGTCCGCGTAACGTTCTAAGCCATTTTGGCTGGGATCGGGGTCGATCGTTCGGTTCCGAACGGTGCCGAGCATGCGCCGTTTTGGCTGGGAGGGGCCATCGTGCGGCCGGTGTTGGAGACGCTCGCGGCGAGCCCTTTTGGCTGAGATCGGGGTCGATCGTTCGGTTCCGAACGGTGCCGACCATGCGCCGTTTTGGCTGGGAACCGTCGATCGTCCGGCTCCGATACAATGGCCGTGGCGTTTGGAGACGCGGCGAGCCTTTTTGGCCGAGATCGGGGTCGATCGTTCGGATCCGAACGGTGCTGCGGACGATGGACCGGTCGGCCGCCTAGGATTCGGCACTGAATGCACGAGCGTGCTTGTGTCAGCACATCGAATATGTAAAATATCGCCCAATCATCATGGGTCCTCAGCTCCCGTTTCGATGGCGGACGCGCGGCGGCAAGCGCAGGCGCGCCGGTCGCAAGCCGCAGCACGCTGGGCGGCCGAACGCGCCGCATCGGACGCGGCCTCGTCACGCCGCGGCACATCCCGTCCATGTCACGCTCAGGGCCCGCGCCGGTCTGCCCGCGCTTCGCGACGTGGGGCTCTTTCGCGAAATGCGCGAGGCCATTCGCGAAGCCCGCTTTTCGCCGGCGGTCGGCGACGCGTTTCGCGTCGTCGAGTTCTCGATCCAGAACGATCACGCGCACTTCATCATCGAGGCGTCGGATCGGGACGTGCTCTCGCGCGGGATGCGAGGGCTCGCGATTCGGCTGGCGCGCGCAGTGAATCGTGCGCTCGGCATTCGCGGGCCGGTCTGGGGCGATCGATATCACGCGCGCGCGCTGAAAACGCCCAGCATGGTTCGCATTGGGATTGTCTACGTGCTGATGAACGCTCGCAAGCACGGGCTTCGACTCGCTTCCGGCGTCGACCCATTCTCATCGGCGCCTTGGTTTTCGGGATTTGCCGCCACGGCAGAGAAGTCGGTCGCGCCCGCTCCTACCGTGAGCTCAGGGACTTGGCTCGGGTACGCCGGTTGGCGGCGTCACGGCTTGATCGGACTGGACGAGCGCCCACGCGCCCCGATCTGAACGAGAGCAATCGCCGCTCGGCGAATTTCCCGGTGAGATCACGGAAGTTCGGATCCGAATTCTTTGCCGCGCAGGATGATCCAAGCTGCGCGACATCCCTCGAACCGTCCGCGAGAATCACGCCAGCATCGGCGAATTTCCCGGTGAGATCATGGAAGTTCGGATCCGAATTTCTTGCTGCGAAGCGTTCGGATCCGAGCTCAAGGGCCGAAGAAGCGGAGCCACACGGCGCCGATGACCATGGTCGCGATCGCGATCGGGGCGCCGACTTTGAAGAAATCGCGGAACGTGATCGTGGCGTGACCGCTCGCGCGCTCGACGACGATGATCGACGCGATCGATCCCGGGAGCGTGAGGTTGCCCGCGAGCGTCGACGCCATCGCGAGGACGAGCCACGACGACTCGGGGTTCGGAAGGCGCGGGATGACCGATTTGAGCACCATCACCGCCGGCACGTTGCTGACGATGTTCGATAGGACGGCCGACACGGCGGTGAGCCCCCACGGCGTCTCCGGATGGAGCGGCTCGAGGAGGTGAAGGAGGCGCTCGGGTAGGCCGACCTTCTCCACGCCCGCGACGACGACGAAGAGGCTCGCGAAGAGGGCGAGGAGCGTCCACTCGACGCGCACGTAGAGGCGCTTCGGATTCACGGCGCGCGTCAGCATCATCATCGATGCGCCGACGAGGGCGGCGATCGCGGGCGGCACACCCAAGGCGAACGCGACGAGGACGGCGCCAACGACGATCGTGCTCTTCCACACCCATCGCGCGTAGACACGCGGTCGCCGGCGTCGCATTTCTCCGAACGGTCCGCCCATGTCCTTCTTGTGGACCCACCAGATGATCGCGACGTTCACGGCGAGCGCGAGGATAGCGACGGGGACGAGCGCGCGCGCGAAGCGGCCGTAGGAGATCCGTGACAGCGACGCGATGAGGATGTTCTGTGGGTTGCCCGTGGGCGTGGCGACGCTCCCGACGTTCGACGACGTGGCGAGCGCGAGGAGGTACGGCTTTGGATCTCTCTTCACCGATTCGCACACGCGAAGGACGAGCGGCGTGAGCGCGATGCACACGACGTCGTTGATCAAGAGCGCCGAGAGCACCGCGGACGTGACGGAGATCGCCGTCAGCAGCGCGAACGGTGTCTTCGCGCGGCGCGTGAGCCAGTACGCCGCGAGCGTGAAGGCGCGCGAGACGTCGAGCGCGGCGGCGAGGAGCATCATGCCGAAGAGGAGCGCGAGCGTCGTTCCGTCCACCGCGGCCTGCGCCTCGGCGAGCGTGAGGACGCGCAAGGCGACGACGAGCACCGCGCCGATGATCGCGGCCGCGAAGCGATCCGATCGGAAGCCTGGGACGCGGCCGAGCGAGAGCGCGACGTACGTGAATGCGAAGATGAATGCTGCGGCCATCTAGCGGGCGGTGATGAGGCAATATCCGACGGCGATCGTCTCGATGACGACGAAGCTCATGACACCGACCGGGAGAAACTGCACGAAGCCGAAGCGGAGCTGGTTTCCTTCGGCGTCGCGCAGATCGGCGCGCTCCGTCAGCGCTTGCGCGAGCGGGCCGGAGGTCGCGGCCGTCGTGAAGAGCGAGCTGCCCGCGCACACACCGAGCGCGAGCCCGACGTAGACCGTGTTCGGCGGATGCTTCTGCGCGAGGACGTCCGCGACCTCGAGGAGCGCGGCCATGCTCGGGCCCGCGGAGAAGATCGCGGTGAGACCGCCCGCTGCGATCACGAACACGACGAGCTGCGCGATCGGCGGGATCGGGAGCGCCACGAGCCCCTTCGCGACCGAGGCGAAGATCCCGCTCCTTCGCACGGCGACGACCATCACGAACAGACCGAGCAAGAAGAGCGTGGCCTCCATGTCGACCTTGCGACGGAGCAGACGCTCGCCGAGCTTCGGGCGGATCGCGAGCGCAGCCGCGGCGCCGATCCAGCAGATGAGCTCGGGCGTCCAACCCTTGTCGGCCGGGAGCGTCATCCACGCGACGATCATCGCGGCGAGCGCGGCGGCCGCCGGGAGCAGCATGCGGAAGTCGATGCGCACGTTGCGGTAGAGCGCGCTCATCGTGTCGACGGTGATCGCCGCCGAGACGGGGCTCTTCGACATTCCGCGCTCGGGTCGAACGATGAAGACGACGAGCGTGACGAGGATGAAGAGGCCGACGAGCGTGGCGGGCAGCGCGCGCACGAGGTACGCGGTGAACGTCATCTTCCCGCCGCCGAGCAAAAGCACCGCGGGGAAGTCCCCGATGGGCGTGGCCGCGCCGCCGAGGTTGCACGCCACGAGGAGTAAGCCGATCGACCAGCTCACGTAGCGCTGCGTGACGCCGACGAGCTTGTAGAGCCCGAGCAGCATCGGAAGGATCAAGAGCAGCGCCGTGAGGTTGTTCACGAGGCCGCCGTGCGAGTACATGCCCACCGTGAAGAGCAGCGCGATCTTGCGCGGATCGGCTCCGCTCCAGCGGCACGCGCGCATCGCGAGGACACCGAAGACGCGCGACTCGACGAAGACCTCGGAGATGAGCCCGAGACCGACGAGGATCACGAGCACGTCCCACGGCACGTCGGCGAGGATCTGCGCGGCGTGCCCGAGCCCGAGCATCGACGCCGCGAGGCATGAAGCCGCCGCGCCCGACATGACGATGAGCAAACGATAACGAGCGAGCGCCGCCTGCAGGACGAGCGTCACCACGAGGAGCGCGGGAAGAAGGGCTTGGCCGATCGCGTGCATCAGACGAAGTGCGTGAAGGTCTCGTCGGCGTCTACTTCCACCAAACGGCGCGGGTAGAGATCGAGCGGCGAGGGAAGGACGTTCCACGCCACGAGCGAACGAAACTGCGCGCGGACGTCGGCGCCGCACGCACGAAGCCACAAAGGCAGCACCGCGGCGCGTGCGTCCTCGGCGCGCCCGTACGCGAACGTGAGGAGGGCGCTCTTGCCGCCGGCCCAGTGCTGGAACGTGTCGAGGTCGACGCGCTCGACCCGGCCTGCGTAGTTGTCGAGGACGCGCTCCCAGTCGACGGGAAATCCGCTGTGCGTGACGAGCGCGATCTTCACGCTCGCGGGGAGCTTGTCGAGCAAGCGATCGAGCCACGCGACCTCGAGCCCGACGACGACGACGCGCGTGGCCTTGCCGATCGCCTCGATCACCTTGGCCGTGTCCGTCTTCGGCTCGTGCTCGCCCGCGAGCCACGCGCGAGCGATCGCTTCGAGGACGACGAACTCGGGGCCGACCTCTTCGGCGAGCTTCGCGACGGCTTCGTCCCCCGAGCAGCGCGCGACGGCGCGAACGAAGACCCACGACGAGCTCGCCATCCCGAGCTCGCCGGCGACGGCCGAAAGCGCCTGATCGAGGCCGGGCGGAAGATCCGTCACGGTTTGTCGCGCCGCGCGATCGCGGCTCCGATCAGCCACATCATCGCGGCGTTCGCGAGCGCGTGCTGCGGCGGCCCGTCGTTCAAGCAATCGACCATCGCGGCTTGATCCTGCGAGCCCGCGGGCGCGAGCGCGTCGAGCGGCCCCGTCGGCAGACCGAGCGGATAGGCCATCAGCGACTGCGGCCGCTCGAGGTGAGGCGGCACCTTGATCGGAACGGGGAGCGTCCCGCGCGCGCGAAGCGCATCCACGTCCGCGGCGCTGAGGTCCGGTGCGAGCTGCCCGAGCAACATGAGGAGCACGTAGTTCGCGCCGCGATGGTGCGTCGGGCCTTCGCCGAGGATGCAACGCACGACGAACGCGCGGTCTTCGGTGTCCGGAACGATGGGCGCGAGCAGCGCATCGACTCGCGCCGCATCGACGAACGCCGCCGATGATGATGCTCGTGAGTGGGACATTCGTGGATGATACCCATGTTGCGATGGATGCGACCGCGTATCGGAAGATGCAGGACGAGTCCGTCCGTTTGATCGACGCGGACGAGTACGAAGCGGCGACGCCTCTCGCGAAGAAATCGCTCGCCCTTGCGAAGCGCCTCTTCGGCGAAACGCATTTCGAGACCGCCGATTGTCTCTACAACCTCGGCTCCATCGCGCGGCTCACTGGCAAGTACTCCAGCGCCGTGACGACGCTCGAGAAGGCCGTCGCGATCTACGAGAAGCTCGGCGCGGAGAAACGAGCCGACGTCGCGCGGGCGCTCTCCGACATCGCGAACGTCCTCGTCACGCGCTCGGAGTATGCGCGAGCGAAGCCTTTCGCGGCGCGAGCGGTCGCCGAGTATCGCGCGATCGAGCTGCGCAACGACGATTACGTGATCGCGCTCTCGGATCTGGCGCGATGTCACTACGACGCGAAGCAATTCGAAGAGGCCGTCACTCTGTACGAAGAGGCGCACGCGCTCAGCCCGGATTTTCACGAGCAGCTCTTCGACTCGAAGACGTACTTGGGGCTCGCGCTGATGGCGACGGACGCCGAGCGCGCGCGAAAGCTCTTCGACGACGCGGTGGAGGTCTCTTCGAAGCTCTCGTCGTCGCAACGCGTGACGGCGCTCTTGAACGTCGCGGCGTGCGCCACGATGAGTGGGCGCGCGAAGGACGGCGAGAAGCCCGCGCAGCTCGCGCTCGACCTCGCGCGCAAGGCGGACTCGAAGACCGACCTCGCGTACGCCCTCTTCCGGCGCGGTGACGTGCACGTGTGCCTCGATCAGCACGCGCGCGCTGTGCCGCTCCTCGAGCAGGCGGTGAAGATGGTGAAGGTGCTGAAGAGCGAGGCGCTGTCGATCGAGTACACGCGCCTCCTCGGCGTGGCGCTGAACGGCGCCGGCCTTCACACGCGCGCGATTGGATGCCTCTCGCGCGTCCATCGCGCGGCGAAGAAGCGCGCGGGCGAAGATCCGGAGACGTTCGACGATCTCGAATTCACGCTGATCGACTCGCTCTACGAAGACGAGCAGTACGCGCGCGCGAAGACCTTCTCCGAAGAGCGATTGGCCCGTCTCGAGCGCGACTCACCCGGATCCACGCCGCACGTCAAAGCGATCGAGCAGCACGCGCTCATCCTCGACGAGATCGACGAAAAGGATGAAGCGCGCACGCTCTACCTTCGCGTCGTCGAGCTTCGGCAGAAGAATGACGACCCAGAGAACGTCGCGATCGCATGGCAGAACCTCGCGATGCACGCGGCAGCCTGCGACCCGCCCGACTGGGCAATGGCGGATGACGCCTACATGCACGCCATCGAGCTCGTGCAGGCCAACCTCGCGGAAATCGTGGAGGACCTCGAAGACGACCTGGAGCGTTGCCCTCGTGTGGCCGAGCTCGCCGCCAGAAAATTGGTCAAATGACGTCCGCGGCCCCATTGTGAAGACATGAGAACCAGAGCGCCGAAAAAGCGAGCACGGCCGCAACCGGCGCGCCCCGAGCGTCCGCCGATCGCGAAGACGCAGCCACCGCCGCCTCATCGCGGCGAAGACGTGGGTCGTTTCGAGGACAATCCGAAGCCGCGTCGCGGCGAAGCCTGCTGAGACTACAGCTTCTCGAACATCTCTTGCTCGACGAGACCCGGCGCGATCGTGCCGTGCGACAAGAGCTCGTCGTGGAAGCGCTTGAGCGAGAACTTGTCGCCCCACTCCTTCTTCGCGCGCTCGCGCAGCGCGAGGATCTTCTGGCGACCGACGAGGTAGCTCGACGGCTGCGTCGGCGTCTCGGTGTAACGCTTCACCTCCGATAGCGCGAGCGCGCGTTCGAGGTGCACCTTGTCGGTCAAGAAGCCGACGGCCTGATCGAACGTCATGCCCTTCGTGTGGAGGCCGACGTCGATGACGATGCGCGCGGCACGCACGAGCGTCCATTCGAGCTGCATCAGGCGCTCTTCGTCGGTGTACATGCCGACCTCGTTCATCAGCTCCTCGGCGTAGAGCGCCCAGCCCTCCGCGAAGATCGCCGGCCCCGTCGCCTTGCGAACGACGGAGGGATGGCGCCGCGCGATCGACAGCTGCAGGTGATGGCCGGGATACGCCTCGTGCGCGGCGGTGTCGACCTGATCGCCGTGGTCGTTCTCGCGGAGCATCTGCTCCTGCTCCGTCTTCGAGGCCTTGTCGTCGACGGGCGTGACGAAGAAGAAGCCCTTCGTGACGCTGTCGAACGGCGGCGGCTGATCGTACGCCGCGGTGATCGTCGAGCGCTGGAACGGCGGCGTCTCGATGACTTCGCAGTCGTCGCCTTCCGGGAGCGTCACGATGTCCTTGTCGACGAGGTACTTCCGCGCGCGACCGAGCTCGCTGCGGTAGCTGGTCAACAAATCCTTCGCCGTGGGGTGGTGGCCTTTGACCTTGGCCACGACCTCGGGCCAGCCCTTGGCCTTCGCGTCGATGCGCCTGGCGACCGCGCTCATCTGCGCGTCGGTGTCCTCGAAGATCTTCTGGCCCATCGCGACGAGATCCGACGCACCTTCGGTCACGAAGAAGTCTTGCTTCAGGAGGAAATCGAAGAGCTCCGGCCCCGCCGCGTAGTCGTCTCCGCCTTTCGCGAGGACGTTCTTCTGGAGAAACTCTTTGTAGTCTGCATAGGCTTTTTGGGCCGCTTTCAGCGCCTTTTCGATCCGGTCCTTCTCGGCCGGCAGGGCAGCCACGAGGGGCGCCTTCTCGTCGTCGAAGAACTGCTTCGCGCCGCCGGCCGACTCGATGCCGATCTGCGTCCAGACCTTCGGCGGCTTCGTCAGGTTCTTCTTCGCGTCCTCGAGCTGCGCGGGGATCTTCTCGATGCGCGCGAGCGCGTTCTTCGCGCGGACGTCTGCGGGCGCGTAGTTGCGCGCCGTCATGAGGAAGAGCGCGTTCATCGGGCCCATGTACGTGTCGGGCCGGCGACGGAGCGGGTCTTGCGCGCGCTTCATCTTCACGTCGACCGCGAGCGAGTGCTCGATGATCGCGAGATCGGTCATCGCGGCGCGCGAGGCCTTCGGCTCTTTGAACCGCTCGTTCAGATCGGAGAGCATCTTCTCTTCGAGGCCGAGATCGCGCTCGAAGCCGGCGAGCGTGCGATCGTCGAGCTCGGCGTCGCGATCGTGAAGGCCGAGCTGCGTCGCCGTCTCCGGCGAGATCTTCACGAGGAGATCGACGTACGCCTGACCTGCCTTCGCGATGTCCGCGTCGTCGCTATTTACGGCCTGCGCCTGCGGCGTCGGCTTCTTCACCGGGTTGTGCACGGGATCCGGGCTCACCGGCGGCGGCTTCGACGGCCCGTTGGGACCCGGAGGCCCGCATGAAATGATGCCGAGGAGCGCGAAGAGGCACGTCGTTTTGCGCAACATGGGAGCTTTCATAGCTCGATTCTCGAGACGACGACGCGACAGTCGTCGCCGCACGTGATGATTCGTTTGCCGTCGGCGGACAAGCGCGCGCACCGGGTGCCGCCGAGCAAACCTGCCACATCGTGGTGCTCGACGCGGACGCCCTCGCCGGTCGCGAGATTCCAAAGCATCGGCGCCGACTTGGTCCCGCGCGCGATGACGAAACGGTCCGAGAGCGTGAGGCTGGCGACCTTCGCGCCATAGGAGAACGTGCGCTGCAGCTTCGCGTCGCGCGAGAAGATCGAGACGACACCCGCGCGGCCGCCGACGGCGAAGGTGTCGCCGAAGGACGCGACGTCGTCGATCCAGCCCTTCGTCGGCACGCGAGCGACCTGCTCGGCGCGCGCGACGTCGAAGAATCGAACGACACCGTCGGTGCCTCCGTGAACGACGAGCGCGCCGTCGTCCGAGAGCGCGGCGCCGATGACGAAGCTCTTCTTCTCCGTGAACGTCGCGATCTCTCGTTTGGATGCGAGCTCCCAAACCGTGAACTGCCGGTTGTTGAGCTTCGGCTGAAACGACTTCGTGAGGATGCGCGAAGCGTCACGCGAGACGCCACGGAGCGTGTGATAGCCGCGCGGCTCGAATTCGAGCTTCTGCTCTCCCGACTTCGCGTCGAACACGCGCATCGTCGATGCCGTCTGCGCCACGATCGTCTTGCCGCGGACGAAGAAGTTCCCCGCGCGCTTGCGGAGCGTCTTCGTGACCTTTCCCGAGAGGTCGCAGAGGAAGAGCTGATTCGCCGCGCACACCACGCTCGTTCCGACGAGCGCGACCGTGTCGGGCGAAGCAAGCACGGTCATTTCGAGCTCGTGTACGAGGCGCACACCGAAAACGTACTCGAACTATGATGGGGGACCATGGTGCCGCCCGCCCAGCGATCGAGTTTTTCGCTGCCCGCGCCGGGGGACCTGCGCGATCGAGCGGACCGGATGGTGCAGCACGCGCGGCGGCGCGGAAGGGTGCGCGATCGTTATCTCGCCGACCGTCGCGCCACGCTCTTGCAGTACCTCGTGCCGTGCCTCGCGCTGTGCTCGATCATCGGCGCGTCGGTCGCGGTCGTCGATGTGGCCTTCACGTCCTTCGCGCCGGACCAGCGCGCCACGCTCTCGGAGGGCGCGGCGTCGGTCATCCTCGCGGTGTCGGTGGCGCTCGTCATCGCGCTGCGAAAGCGCCTGAGGGCGATCCTCGTCGTGCACGCCTCCTCCGCGGTGCTCAGTCAAATCGCGTGGGGATTCGCTGCGCGATACACGGGAGGCGCGGCGAGCCCATATCTCCTCGCGCTCCCGCTCTCGCACGTTTTGTATGCGGGCGTCGTTCCTGCCGATCCGTGGGTCGCCGCTGCGAGCGGCGTGGCGTGTTACGGCGCGCTCTTGATCGCGAGCCCGGGTTCGCCGCTGCCGGTGCACCTCGTCGTCGTCGCCTCGGCGTGCGGCTCGGTCGTGCTCGGTCTCGCGCGCCAGCATCGATCGCTCCGGATCTTCATGCGCGCCGAGCGTCTCGCGGCCGCGCTCGAGCGCGTTCGACGCATGCAAGAGCAGCTCGTCGTCGTCGAGAAGCTCGAAGCGCTCCGCGTCCTCGTCGGTGGAATGGCGCACGAGCTCAACAACGCACTCGCCATCGCCATCGCGTCGAACCAGCAGGCGACGCGCGACCTGTCTCAAAACACGGAATTGGCGCGCGGAGCGATCGCGCGCAGTGATGGCGGTCTCCAGCGCATCAAGAAGACGGTCGATCGACTGCGAAGGTTCGCGATGGCCGCCGAAGGCGTGCTCGAGCCCGCCGACGTGGGAGCGATGCTCGACTTCGCGCTCGAGAGCGCGATCGGCCGCGCGCGCTCGGGCGTCATCGTCGAGCGGCACTACGACGCGCAAGTCGGCGCGCTCGAGGTCCACGTCTCCGCGCTCGCCGAGGCGCTGTACCAAATCTCGCGCAACGCGGTCGAGGCGATGCCGAGCGGCGGAACGATCTCGGCGAGCGTGCGCAAAGAAGGCGATCGCGTCGTCCTCTCCGTCATCGATCAAGGCGGAGGCATTCCGCCCGAGGAGCTGTCGCGCGTCTTCGATCCGTTCTTCCGCGCTGGAAAAGGGAAGGGGAGCGTCACCAAGAGCGGTCTCGGTTTGTCCGCTGTTTATGGGCTGATCAGCGCGATCGGCGGGCACGTCGACATCCGAAGCGAGGTCGGCAAGGGCACGGAGGTCGCGATCGTGATGCCGGCGCGCAGAGCGTCGATGAGGCCACCCGCTCCATGACGTTCCAATCCGGCTCCGTCGTTGCGGGGCGATTCGAGATCGAAGGGCTCGCGGGCGAAGGCGGGATGGGCGCCGTCTATCGCGCGCGCGATCGGGAGCGCGGCGAGCCCGTGGCGCTGAAGGTGTTTCACAGCCAAGGGCGCACGAACGAAGGCGAAGCGCGCACGCTGCTCGAGCTGCTCCATCCGAACATCGTCCGGTGCGTGGCGTTCGGCGCGACCGAGGACGGTCACGATTTCCTCGCGACGGAGTGGCTCGAAGGAGA
>Ga0068868_100000777_pt1 | contig 21588 bp, 19 predicted proteins | sample KBSMisM42_FD_64660 | JGI IMG/M metagenome (GOLD analysis project Ga0068868, IMG submission 64660) | Miscanthus rhizosphere microbial communities from Kellogg Biological Station, Michigan, USA - KBS Miscanthus M4-2 | ecosystem: Host-associated > Plants > Roots > Rhizosphere > Soil ...
GCTGCTGCGGGCGTTCCGAATTTGAACAACCTGGATCGTCGAATGCACGAAGAAACTGATCAGCACCGCTGCCAGCACGGCAGCGGCTGCTCTGACGATCACACCCAGCCGCCTCCGTTTGCCAACCAGCTTGCGAATCCGCTCGGCAACGATTGGCGTGTCCGCGTCGGAATTCCATTCCAGATGATGGATGTCATCCAGAACGAGAATCGAATTCAATTCCGGGTTTTCCGATTTTTTGAGTTTGATGTAAATCGGGATGAGTCTCGGCTGCTCGTACTTCGAATGCCAAAAGTACTTCGCGCGCGGCCTCTTCTTCTTCGAATCCCAAAACTCCTTCGCAGTTTTCAATTCGCCCTGAACGTAAGGACTTTTCTCCGCCTCAGCCGAGAGGAGCAGGAGAAATTCTTCCGAGAGCTCAATGTTGCTCTTCAGCGTCTTACGCCATTCGTCACCGGCGTCGATGTCGACGTCTTGTAAGACCTCGTAGTTGAAGAAGACGTAGTATCGGAAGCCTTCCAGCGCTTTGCGCAACGGCGGCAGCAGACTCTCGGTGTCAGCGTCATTTCGCTTATACGAAACGAAAAATCTGACGGCCATCCATCTATGCTACTTCACCTTCGCTGTCCGGAATGCGGAATGATTGCTTATAGATGTCGATGATCGACATCAATAGCGAGAACACCAGCGGGCCGATTACGAGGCCGACGAAACCGAAGGCTTCCATTCCGCCGAGGACCGAGACCAGGAGCGGGACGGCGGGAAGCTGCATCTTTCCTTTCATCGCCCACGGCCGGATGACGTGCTCGATGATCGGGACGATGATCACGCCCCAGATCGTCAGGAAGATCACGCCGAAATACGATCGCTCGCCCATCGTCGCGGTGATGTAGAGCCAGAGCGCTGCAGGAATCCAGACGGCCGCGGAGCCGACGATCGGCAGCAGCGACAAGACCGTCGCCACCGCACCCCACAGGATCGCGCCCGGAACTCCGGCGATGGCCAGCCCGGCTCCGATGAAGATCCCCTGCGTCACCGAGGTGATGACCTGTCCGCGAAACGTGGCATCGACGACGGCTTTGAAGTTCTCCGCGAACTGCCGGTTGTACCTCGCCGGCAGCGGCGACAACGTCTGCGTCTCGGCCACGATCGTTTCCCCTTCAACATAAAAGAAGAACGCGGAAAGGAGGAGAAGCCCGATGCCGATCACGACGCCGGCGATGCCGCCGATGACTGCGGCGCCATGCTGCGCGACCCACGCCGGCGCTTTCTGTATGACGGGAACGATGACGTGCGCGGGACTGATCGCGGCCGGATCGAAGTTCGGCGCGATCCGCTTGATCCAAGGCATGCGATTGCTGATGTCGAGACGTTGCAGCGCGCGCTCGGCATCGCCCGACTGCAGGTGCTTCACCACCATGTTCGCCTCCTGCACGAGGAGAACGATGATCAGGATCGCCGGCAGGAGGATCACGAACGTGATCAGCACGAGCATCACCGAGGCGGCGCGATTGGAGTGGCCGTGCATCCGCTCGCGGAGGCGGCGGTAGATCGGAAACGTCACCGTCACCAGCACCGCGCCGAGGATGATCGGCGCGAGAAACGGCTCGAGGATGACGAAGGTTTCGTAAAGGATGACCAGCGCGATCAGGGCGAAGAAGACGATGCCCGCGAGGTGCCACTCGCGCCGTTCTGTCGCTTCGTCAGCGTCCGGCGTGAGTTGCTCGGTCATTCGCTACACCGCGATGATGCCGCGCCGCGCCGCTTCCACCACGGCCTCGGTGCGCGTGGCCGCGCCGAGCTTGCCGAGGATGCCGTTCACGTGGAACTTGATGGTGTGGTCGGTAACGCCGAGGCGCTGCGCGATTTCCTTGTTGGTCAGGCCGGAGGCGAGGAGGCGAAGCACTTCGCGCTCGCGCGCTGTCAGCGGCTCGATCATCTCGACCTCGGCGCGCGTCTGCCGAAGCAGGTGATCGGCGAATGCGTCGTCGATGACGATTTCCGCTTCCGCGACGGCGTGTAGAGCAGCGTGCATGCGACGCGGTGCAGCAGTCCGCGCGAGCACGCCGCGCGCGCCGGACGCGAGCGCGTCCGCGGCACCGGCGGCGTCGACGACGAGCACCAGCGCGGGGACGTCGACGTCGGGCAGGACGCCGTCGCAGAGCATCACGTCGGCGTTCAAAACACGCAGCCGCGTCGGATCGGCTTCGGTCAGATCGAGGTCATCGAATGCGCCGAGAATCGTGCGCAGTCCGGAGCGCACCAGCGGCGCGCTGCTGACGACGACGACACGCAACGCGTCCGATGCCTGGCTCGCAACGGCGTTCGAAGTGAATGCGAAAGGCGCGCGCATAGAGAAACAATACCGCAAAGTCGCGGTCAGTTGTCGGTGACCCGCTCCTGATTGACCACGGGACACGGAACGCGCCGACTCCTTGCTATCATCCCCGCCCTTGCACATTCGCGAAACAAGCCTGCCGGGCGTGTTGCTCATCGAGCCGAAGGTCTTCGGCGACGACCGCGGCTTTTTCATGGAAACGTATCGGGCCGACATCCTGCGCGACGCCGGAATCACCGACGTCTTCGTGCAGGACAACCACTCGCGTTCGGCGCGCGGCGTCCTGCGCGGCCTGCACTACCAGGAACCGAACGCGCAGGGGAAACTGGTGCGCTGCACGCGCGGCGCGATCTTCGACGTGGCCGTCGACATCCGCCGCGGCTCGCCCGCATTCGGCAAATGGTTCGGCCTCGAGCTAAGCGACGCGAACAAACGCATGCTCTGGATCCCGCCCGGCTTCGCCCACGGCTTCTGCGCACTCGAAGACGGTTCCGATCTCGTCTACAAATGCACGCAGCTCTACGACGCGCCCTCGGACCGCTCGATCCTCTGGAACGATCCAGCCATCGCTATCGACTGGCCGATCAAGGAGCCGGTGCTGTCGGCGAAGGACGCGAACGCGCCGCGGCTGGCGGAAGCGACGATGCTTCCGGAACGTCCGCCGAACTACTAATCATCCACGCCTCCGGGGCTGAACTTCACCCGCTCGGATCTGAATTTCATGCTCTCGGGTCTGAACTTCAGGCTCTCGGGCCTGAACTTCAGGCTCTCGGGCCTGAACTCCACGCTCTCAAGCCTGGACTCCACCCTCTCAAGCCTGAACTTCACTCTCTCAAGCCTGAACTTCACGCTCTTAAGCCTGAACTTCACGCTCTTAAGCCTGAACTTCACGCTCTCGGGCCTGAAACTTCACGCTCTCGGGCCTGAACTTCACGCTCTTGAGCCTGAACTTCACGCTCTTAAGCCTGAACTTCACGCTCTCGGGCCTGAACTTCACGCTCTCAGGTCTGAACTTCACGCTCTCAGGTCTGAGCGTCGCCTTCTCCGGACTGAAAGCTCACGCCAGTATGGAATCCGCATAACTCATTGCGGGACAGCGGGTTGCACAGCACGATGCGATCGTCCCCACGTATCAGACGCTCCGCCTTTCAGGGGGATCATTGGGTGGCCGTTGACACCGACCGTGTTGCAACATCACCCGTTCGCATAGGCGGTATCGCCCTCCCCTCCGTATAAATAACCACTGTCACCCAACCGACACACCTTCCTCTGTAACGGAAGTGTCGTTGGCGAGTCTATTGAAAGTGGCCGCATCCGGGCACAGCAGAGGGATGCGGAGGGCTAGTCAGGAGATCGGGTGATGCGTGGGATGAAAAGACACCGGGTAATTGCAGTCGCCGGTGCCCTGCTGTGTTGTTTTGCCACGGTGGCCGTGGATGCCGCGAGGATGATTCGGCCGGACTCGATCGTCCGGCGGCGTCCGACGCGCGGTCCGGACAACGACTGGCCGCGCTACTGCGCTTCGAATTCGATGACCGGCGTGGCGGTCGGGGAGCAGATTCTTTCCCCGACGACCACCGGCAACCTTCACCTGCTCTGGTCGCGAACGCTCAGCGGTCCGATCGCGTCCCAGCCGTCTGTCGCGCGCGGAAAGGTCTACATCGGCGACTGGGGCGGAAACGAGTGGGCGCTCGATGCCATCACCGGCGACGTCGTCGCCTCGATCGACCTCGGCCAGACCAAGGCCGACGTCTGCAACCCGGCCGTTCTCGGCATCACCTCGTCGGCGGCCATCGTCGACAACATCATCTACCTCGCCGGCGGCGATGACGCGTTCTACGCGCTGAATGCCGACGACCTCTCCGTCATCTGGCGGAAGTCGCTCGGCGACAACTCCGCCACGGGCGGCTACTACGGCTGGTGCTCGCCCGCGGTGGCCGGCGGAAAGGTGATTCAGGGAATCGCCAGCAACTGCGACAACCCGTTCCCGCGCGGCGCGCTGGTCGCGCTCGATCCCGCCACGGGGGTCGAGCTGAAGTCCAGCTATTTTGTCCCCGAGGATAAGGTGGGGGGCGGGGTGTGGACGTCGCCGGCGGTTGATACGCAGCGTGGCGGCATCTTCGTCACCACCGGGTCGGCGCACTCGTTCGATGACGGCGACTCCTTCTCCATGGTTCGGCTCAACATCGACACGTTCGAAATCGAAGATCGCTGGAAACTGCCGAACAACACCGGCGCGTATTGGGACGCCGACTGGGGATCGTCGCCGACGCTCTTCAGCGACGCCAAAGGACGCCAACTCGTCGGAGCCGGTCAGAAAGACGGCGGCTACTACGCCTTCGACCGCGACAACCTCGCCGCCGGTCCGGTGTGGATCGCGCCGATTGCCATTGGCGGCGAAGTTCCGCAGCAGGGCCAGGGGACGCTGTCGACGGCGGCGTTCGATGGCAAGCGGCTCTACGTCGGCGGCGGCATCCCGCGCGACACCATCGATCCCAGCGTCTTCGGCGCCGTCAGCGCAGTCGATCCGGCGACCGGCAAGATCTTGTGGCAGCACACGTTCAACGGTCCGGTCGTCGGTCCCGTCTCGTTCGCGAACGGAGTCGTCTTCGCCGCCGGCGGCAAGACGGTCGCGGCGCTCGACGCTGCGACCGGCGCGCTTCTCTGGTCGTACGACATGAAGGCGTGGGGATTCGGCGGCGTGGCCATCGCCCGCGGGCACGTTTACATCGGCGATCTCTACGGGAACATCTACGCCTTCGGCATCACCGGCCAATAATTTTTCTCGACGACGCAGAAGTCATCCTCTACAATCGCGCCGGTCCAAAACCAACTTCCCCAATGACCGGTGCGATTGCAGGGTTCCCAGACCCCTTGTGTTCGTCTGTGCGTGTGCTCCGTGCACTCGCCACGACCGTGCTTCTCCTGGCGATCGTCCCTCTGCACGCTGAGACAATTCACGAGGTCTCCACCGGCGTCACCGTCACCGTCGAAGAAAACGGCCACTACGCGATCCGGACGACCGATCCCGTCTGGGTTTTCACCGGAACGCTGCCGGCATTACCATCGGCGCTCAAAACCGTCGAAGGTCACGACGGCATCGGCGACTATCTTGAGATCGCCTTTACATTCGGCAGTCGCGAGGGAGCGATCCGCGCGTATGCGAATCGCGCCGCGGTGCTCTTCACCGATCGCTATACGACCGCCACCGCGAACGGCGACGGCTTCCCGAAACTCTCCGTTTCGCCCGACGTTCCCGGACGCCTCTCCTTCCGCGGAAAGTGGTCGCAGTTTCACTTCGACCTCTCCGGCGCCGAAGGGCCGTGGGTGTACTTCGACGACGCCGGACATTCGTTCCTGCTCTCCCCCGCTTCCGATTTCATGGTCGCGAACCTGAACCTCACTGACGCGAACGAGATCGAGAGCCGCATCAACCCGCGCATCAAAGACATCCCGCGCGGATTGGCGCATCGCACGCTCCTCGTCGTCGCCAACGGCATCAATCGCGCCTTCGATGACTGGGGCCACGCACTGACCGATCTGAATGGCAAAGTGCGTCCCGCGAACGACGCCGATCCGAGCCTGAAGTCGCTCGGCTACTGGACCGACAACGGCGCCGGCTACTACTACAACTACGAAGAGTCGCTCGGCTACACCGGCACGTTGCTCGCGGTGAAAGACGAATTCGCCAAAGCCGGCCTCGCGCTCGGCTACATGCAGATCGACAGCTGGTGGTATCCGAAGGGCGAAGACGGCCACTGGAATCACTATCCACCCTGGAATCCGGAAGGGATCACCCGCTACGAAGCGCACCCCGACATCTTTCCCAAAGGCCTCGGCGGATTTCAGAAAGACCTCGGACTGCCGCTCATCACGCACGCGCGCTGGATCGATGCGAAGAGTCCGTACCGCCAGAAGTACAAGATGTCCAACAACGTCATCGTCGATCCCGCCTACTGGATGACCGTCGGCACGAATCTGCGCGACTGGGGCGTCTTCGGCTACGAACAGGATTGGATGGACGAGTGGGCCACAGCCGCCTACAACCTTGACGATCAGAATGCGTTCGTCGACAACATGGCCCGCATGAGCGACATGTTCGGCCTCTCGATGCAGTACTGCATGGCCACGCCGCGCCACTTCCTGCAGAGCACGAAGTACGGCAACCTGACCACCGTCCGCGTGAGCGAAGACGTTTTCACACGCGACAAGTGGGACCAGTTCTTCTACAGCTCGCGCCTGGCCTCGGCGCTCGGCGTCTATCCGTTCACCGACGTCTTCGGCAGCGGCGAGAAAGTGAGCACCCTCATCGCCACGCTCTCCGCCGGCATCGTCGGCGTCGGAGACCGCCTCGGCGAACTGAATGCGGAGAATCTCTTCTACGCCGTGCGTCCCGACGGCATCATCGTCAAGCCGGACGTTCCCGCGGTCCCGACGGACGAGAGCATCCTCAATGATGCTCACGACGCCGGCGAGCCGCTGGTCTCGTTCACCTACAGCGATCACGGCCCGATGCGCGCGCTCTACGTCTTCGCCCACCCGCGCACCGACGACCGCACGTTCACGTTCACGCCGGCGAAGTTGGGCCTCAGCGGCGACGTCTACGTCTACAACTGGCTTGCGGACCGCGGCCGGCGAGCCCACGGCGACGAGCCGTGGTCGCAGACGATTCATGGCGATCCGTCGTACCTCGTCGCCGTTCCGGTCGGCAAGTCGGGCATCGCCTTCATCGGCGACGCCGGCAAGTTCGTCCCGCTCGGAAAAAAACGCGTTAGCGACCTCTCCGACGACGGCGTCCTCAACGCCACGCTCGAATTCGCGCCGGCCGAGCACTCAATCACCGTGCACGGATGGGCGCCATCGATGCCGTTCGTCACCGCCACCGAAGGCCGAGCCGGAAAAGTGCACTTCGACGATGCGACCGGACGTTTCCACGTCGAAGTGTTCCCCTCGAAATCGGGCACCGCGCGCATCGTCGCGTCCGTCCAGACGCCGGACGATGCTGGCCCGTTACGCCTCGACGACTAGCGTCTGTGAAATCATCCTCGGTGCTGATGAAGCCAGAGGCAGTTAGCCGTGCCAGCGTTCTCGGCGCCTTCGTGGTCAGCCGCGCCGCGGTCTTCGCCCTGCTCATCATCGGCTCGCAGATCACCTTCGTCACGAAGGACTACGGCACCATCTGGCGAACCGAAGTTTCCCTTTCGGCCGGACGGACGTGGCCGGAGTTGCAGCGCATGATCATGGTCGGCGACGCCTGGTACTACCGCCAGATCGCCGCGACCGGCTACGAGCCGCCGACCGCCGGCGGCGCACCGAAAAATACGTGGGCGTTCTTCCCGGGCTATCCGATTCTTCTGAAAGTGCTCGGCGGAACGAGCGACCGCTCCTTCTGGATCCTGGCCGTGCTCGTTTCGAATGCCGCGCTGCTCGCAGCCCTCTTCGCCATCGCTGCCGCCGCGCGCGCGATGGGCGCCTCGGACGATGAAGCCGCGCGCGCCGTCTGGTACATCGCCCTCTTTCCTACCAGCTATTTCCTGTCGCTCCCGATGACCGAATCGCTCTTCCTGCTGCTCTCCGCCGGAAGCTTTCTCGCCGCCGCCAGACAACGCTGGTGGGCCGCCGGCATCCTCGGCGCGCTGGCAGCGGCGACGCGCGTGATCGGCATCTGCCTCCTCCCAGCGCTCCTCCTGCTCCCGCTGCAGCGGCGACAGCGCCTCTCAACGCAGCAGTTGTGGCTCCTGGCAATCCCTCTCAGCCTGCTGTCGTTCATGGCGTATCTCTACGTCCACACCGGCGATCCGCTGGCCTTCGTCCACGCGCAAACGCTCTGGGGCCGCTCACCGGCCAGCCGATTCGCGATGGTCTTTCCCAACAGCGGACTCACGATCAGTAAACCGTGGAACTTCGTCGCCCTCAACGCCGTCGCCGCACTATTAATGATCGCAGCCGGCGTCTGGTTCCTCATCCGCCGCGAGTGGTCCTTCGCCGCCTACACGCTGCTGTCCGCCGCCGTGCCGCTCAGTTCCGGATCGATGCAGTCGATGGCCCGCTACGCCCTCGTCGATTTCCCGCTCTTCTACTGGCTGGCCGCAATCGGACGCACCCCCTCACGCGACCGCGCCCTCACCGCCGCCTTCGTCATCCTCCTCGGATGGCTGATCGCTCTCTTCACCCTCCGCCTCGACTTCGCCCTGGCCTGACCTTGACACCCCGCGACCCCGCCCGTAGGATGCGCCGTCGCTCGGGAATGCCACCTGCACACCACAGGTTAGCGAGCGAGTTCCGACCGCGGGGTCGTAGTTCAGTTGGTTAGAACGCCGGCCTGTCACGCCGGAGGTCGCGGGTTCGAGCCCCGTCGGCCCCGCCAATCTAATGATTCACCAGCCGCCACTTGGGCGGCTTTCGTGTTTTCAGCGGCGCTGATAACGAAAATTGGAGTTCACAACGTTCCGACGATTCCGTACCCGCGGATGCTGAATCAATCTATTCGTAAATGGATCGCGACGTCAGCGGTTGTGGTCGATGCCGCCCGCAACATCGCTGTATCCCGTCACCAGATCCTGCGCATTCGCGAAATCGCCCGTCTGTGCGACACGCCTCGCGCCGCGCAAAAACGAAGCGAGCCCGAGAACGACGCCTGCCGGCGGGAATGCGACCGTCACCGCGGCGGCGACGCCCACTTCCACCAATTGCTTTGCCGCATTCCGTCGGACATTGTTTTCATCGGCCATGTCGACCTCCGTCGATCCGCGTGTACAGACCTGTCGTAACCAAACGTGTTCCGTCGATGATCATTTCCATGTCCGGGATTCCTTGCAGATCGTTTTCCGTGTAGCGGCCGCTCGTAAAGTGGATTCGCTGATTCGACGAGCCGAGAAGGGGACGGTGGTCCGGGAGGTCTTCGCGGTAAGGACCGGCAATCACGATATCGCACGCCTGAACGAGACGGCGGCGTGAAGGGTCGGCCTGGCACGCGTCCATTGTGCGTCCCGTGAAGAGCAGGACCGACAGTCCGAGTCGATGCGCTGCCTCGGCGATCGCGGCCACTGCCTCGGCCTGCTCCGTTGGCTCTCCTCCCGAAAACGTGATGCCTTCAATTGCTGCACTGCGGTTCTCGATCATCGCGATCACCGCGGCGACCGGCACGTCGATCCCTGACGCCGGGTCGAGCCACTGCGGATTGATGCATCCCGGGCAATGGATGCTGCAGCCTGCGGTCCAGAAGGCGTCACGCAGTCCCGGCCCGTTCGCACGCGAATCGGGGACGATGCGGGCAAGGCGGATGGTGTCGCTCAAAGGCCCGCCTTCGTCTCTTCGTCGCGGAGCGAGCGGAACGCGATGAACCTTCGCGATTCGCGCAGCATGCGCGCGTATTGCGGCGTCTTCTTGGTCTCAGGGTCGTAATCGTCGAGAACGGCGCGGAGATCGTCGTCGGCGATCGCAGTTGCGCCTCTTGTGAAGGCGCGGCGCGCCGCCTCCGTCGCGAGCAACTCGATCTCCGCTCCGGTGAATCCGGAGGCAGCCATCGCGTTTGCGGCGGCATCGCGCGCTGCCTCCGACACCTGCACCTCGAGCGCGCGGCCATCGAGGTGCTTGCCCAGGATCTCCCTGCAACCCTCCGCGTCGGGAGGAGCGAAGGGAAGGATGAGATCAAAACGTCCCGGACGGAGCAGCGCCGCGTCAATCAGGGACGGCCGATTCGATGCCGCGATCCACAGAATCCGCCCGCGGTGGCGCGGGGAGGCCATGAACTCCAGGAGCTTTCCGAAGATGCGGCGGCTCGTCTCGTGACGTTCGTCGCCGCGCGATGCTCCTTCGCTCTGATCCAGCTCGTCGATGAACACAATGACCTTTCCGAATGACTCCAGCAGTTTGAGGATGCGTGAGAAGTTCCGCTCGGACTGGCCGACCCACATGTCTCGAAAGTCGCCGAGCTTCACATACTGCACGCCCGCCTTTGTGCAGTCGTAGGCAAGCGCGGAAGCAGCGAGGCTTTTGCCGGTGCCGGGAGGGCCGATGAACAGAGCGCCCATCGGCGCAAGCGAACGTGCGGTGTCGTCGTTCTCCGAGAGCATCTTCACCATCATGTGCAGACGTGTCCGTACCTCCGGGAGTCCCCCCACCATTTCGTTCAAGCCACGCGAGGGCTCGACGAGCTCGATCAGCCCCTCGGACTCGGTACGCAATAGCGCGCCGCGCTCGGACTTGATGTACTGCAGGGCATCGTCTTCGGCGGTGATCCCCTGCTGCATAATGTTGAGCAGGCAGGTCTCGATACCGGTGTAGTTCAGGCCCGCGGTCGCGGTTGCAAAGCGCTCCACTGACTTCGTATCGATCGGAAGGATCACGCTGCGCTGGCGTAATCGCGTGAGCGCCATCGGGACGGAACGTTCCTGGCACGCCGCGATACAGGCGAGGAGAAACCGCCGCCGCTCGACGGTGCTTGCGGGACGCGGCACCTCGATATCGATGATTCCGTTGACGCGTTTGCGCAGCTCGTGATGCAGGTCTTCCGGCGTATCGGCGGCGAGGACGATCATGTGCCGCCGAAGCTCCGGGATCGCCGTCGCCCAGCGGAGGAGATACTCAACGCCGTTTGCCGTCCTGATCTGATCGCTCGAAGGGCCGAAAAGGAGCGCCGGCCGATCGAAGTAGAGCAAGATTGCCGGCAGGTCTGCGGCGAGGAGCATCGCCCGGAGGAAGGAGAGGTCGCGAAACACGCGCTCCTCGGTCAAAACGTTCGCGGTCTGTTTCCGATGCTCGTCGATCCGCTTGCGCAACTCCGCTGACACGGCATTCTTCCCGTCGTCGGAAAGCTCGATCCCGCCGGACAGCGAATACTGAACGAACAGTGCGTCCCGGCGCGTCGAGCTGCTGGCGAAAAGCGTCGTGTCGCACCAATACCGCTCGAGGATCTCCGCGAACGGACCGTAGCCGTGATGCGCATCGAACACGTAGTCGCGAACGTTCCCGTGGACGACGAAGACCCACGATGCGGCCGACTTGAAGTTTCGGGAAAGCGCGAGCAGGACTTCATCGGTTGAGGAAGGGAGGATGGCCTCGCTCTGCAGAAAGTCCTCGCCGACGTCGAGGAGCCTCGTGAGAACGGCGTCGAGCCAGGCGGGTGTCTTCGCGCCGGGCGTGTTCCACGCATACGCCGCACGAGCAGGGTCGACCTCGTCGCTCATCCGATCGGGATAGAGCTCTCGGACGCCCGCGGCGATCTCCGGTACCTCATCCGTGGCATGGGCGAACCAGTCGCCGAGTTTCATGTCAGCGATTCTCCTCGCCGGCTTTCTCATGCACGGCGGTACGCTCTTTTTTCGCCGGTCGTTGCGCGTCAGGCCCCCGAACGTCAAGCGAAACGACCACACCCTTTTCGCGCAGGCGCTGCATGATCTTCGTCGTATCGGCAATGCACGCCGCGAGGTTCGGCTCCGTGCGCTCGATGAGCAGGCGCAACCGCGGATCCGCCGCCGCCGCGGCGAGCTTGGCGTCGATCATCGCCGTCGCGATGCGAACCGTTTCCTCGCCATGCCGGGACATGTAGATCTCGATGTCGGAATCATTCACGAGAGCCCGGTCGACATGAAACGCGAACTCGGAGAACGAGCTCACCATTTGCTCAAGAACAAAGCCGAGCGCCGGCGAGTTGCTGTACGCCGCGATCTCCGCGTTGATCTTCGCGAGGTCGGCGTTCAGGCGCTCCTGTCGCTGCGCCGCCTCTTCCGCGGCTCCGCGCGCCTCGACGATGTCGCGACCGTCGTACGCCGCAATGCGGCTCTCCAGCATGTTCATCTCGTTGAGCAGCTCGCGTTCTTTCGTCGCGAGGACGTCGAGGTCGTGAGCGACGCTCTTCTGATCGCTGGAGATCTTTTCCTGCAGATCCATTGCATTTTGCCGGGCGCGAATCGTCTCCTCTTTCACTTCGCTGATCCTCCTGGTGAGCTTCCCACGCTCGATGTTGATCTCGCGGAGGCCAGCCTGGACCTGAGCATGCTGCGCGGCAACCGCTGCGCGCTCTCTCTCCACCTCGCGAAGCCGTCCGCGGGCCGCTTCCAGTTCCGCGGATGCCGCGGCGCACGCCGCCGCGGTCCTCTGACGTTGCCGCTCGCGTTCTGCGACCTGTTCTGCTGCCCTGCGCATCCGGTCGACGTCGATCGTCTCCACTCGTGCGTCTTTCTCTCCGCTCATCGCGCCTTCTCCATTTTCTCGAGGACGTTCCGGACCTCGGCACCGGGGTTGACCCGTGTCTTCACGATCGACATGAGCAGGTCGATGTTCAGTTGGACGCTCTGGCGAACCCGCAGTAATCGCGTGTGCTGCTGTTCGGCGACGCGCGCATTCGCATCGATGGTGGCGAGCTGTTCGGCCGTGTTCTGGCGGTTTTGCTGGACCGTCGCCAGCAGTTGGGCATTCTGCGATTCCAGCTCGGCGATCCGGCTGCTGAGGTCAATGAAATGCTGCCGTTCGCGGTCCGCGGCCCGGATCGCGGCTGCTGACGCATTCTGGTGCGCAACCTGCCGCTCGGCGTGTGCGACGCGCGCGCCCTCCAGTAATGACACGCGCTCCTCGCGACGGCGGTGGACGTCGCGGATCGAGCCTTCCGTGGAGCGGACGTCTCCTCGCACCTCGTCGATCTCTCGCAGCAGCCGGTTGAACACCTGCTGCGTCGCCTCGTAACGGCGCCGCACGTCCCGATGCGCATTCCGATTCCGCTCGATATCGCCGTTCGCCGCCTGGATCTCGCGCTCGGCGACGTCGATGTTCCCTCTGAGCTGGCGCATCGCAGCCTTCAGCTCCTCATTCTGATCCCCGAGGTCTCGGATTTCCTGGCCGGCGCTCCGGATTCTCGATCGGGACGAGTTGATTTCGCTTTCCGCGCTACGGATGCGCTGCCGAATGGACGAAGCCGCGTTTTCGTCGGACGCGGACGCGAGATCACGCTGCAGACCGCTGATCCGCTGGGATGCGCGCGACGCATCCGCTTCCGCCTGCCGGATGTCGCCGCGGACACGATTGATCTGGCGTTCGTTGTTGGTAATGGTCTGTCCGTGCTTCTCGTGCAGCCGCTCCATCGACTGCACTTCGCCGTAGGCGCGGTTGATGGCTGCAACAAGTACGTTGTGTTGCCTGGCGAGATCTCGAAGATTCTCCTGCAGTCCCGACAGCTCGTTGCGAAGCGGCGGCACGCGCTGAACGAGATCGGCAAGACGATGGAGGTGCTTTTCGAGTGTGATCACTTCGCGCACGTGCTCGACGATCGAGAGCGTCATCGCCATATGCCGCTCCGCGACCGCGCGATCAGCGGCGAGTTGCTCGGCCATCGCGGCCGACGCCTCGCGAACCGCGGTCATCTTGTGCTGTGCCTCGCGGTTGATCGCGGCCTCGCGCGCGGCGCTCAGATCATTCGCCTCCGCGATGTTGTGGCGGATGCGCCGGTGCGCGACCATCTCGTCGACGACGCCCTCCGCACCGCGCCGTCGCAGCAGTTCCTCGATGCGCGCCTCGAATTCCGAGCCTGCGCCGGCCTGGCGGAGGTAGTGTGCCGCTTCGACATGGCCCGTTGCCGCCACCGCTTCGAACAGCAGCGGCTCGAGTTGCTGCGCGCGGGCATGAGCGTCCACCCGTCGCACGAATTCGAACGCGCCGTGTGCTTTGCCGGCGATGACCCATTCGAGGAACACTCGCACGAGAGGCGGGTCGCCCGCCGTCGCAAGCTCGAAGAGACGCTGCTGTTCGTCCGGCGCGGTGGTTATGTCGAGAAGCGCACGAAACGCTGCCCCTCGAACGGCAGGCGTCCGGCCCGCAGGGTCTGATGCAATGCGGCCGAGACGTTCGTGCACCGCTTCGTCGCTCTCGAAGATCGCACGCAGGTCGTCTTCCAACGGCCGATATTGTCCTTCGCCGCGGCTGACGAACAGGAACGCCGCCTCGAATCGCGCTTCGTCTCGGCGGAACCCTCCGCTGAACGAAGCCGCCATCTCGATCCCCGCAATCTCCACGTCCGTGCTTCGCGAAGTTTCGCTGAAGAACACCTCGTCAAGGATCGGACCCACCAGCAGCCGAAGGGAACGGATCCTGGTGGCCAGGCGGAGGATCGCCGCATGGACGCGAGGATCTTTCGCCCAACACGTGCCCGCGCGCCGCACGACGACGGTTGCGACCTCGTTGAAGGACTTGTCGAAGTAGACGATGTCTGCCAGGGGCTCAATCGGCTCATCATCGTCGCGGAGACTGGCGTTCGCCACGCGCGTGAGCTCGGCGTTGAGAGCGAGCGTATAGAGATCGTTCTCGGTTTCAGGGAGGCGGGTCTCGTCCGCTGCGGGCAGGTCCGCTTCGCGCCGGTATTGCTGGACGTACGCGCGCCGCAACTCGCCCATGTCGGCTAGCCACTTCTCCAGATTTGCGAGCAGCGGCTGGGCTACGGCGCCGTCGTAGATCGTGCGCACGAGCGGGACCATGTGTCCCAGCACGACCCGGAACGTCGCGGTCGTCAGCGGCATCGCGTGCAGCTTCTGTGCGGCCGACGCGATCGAGTCGCCGCGCGATGCATTGGTGAGCGTGCTGTAGAACTGACTCAGCCCGAGGGCCGTTCGCATGCGCCCGGTCAGCGACGGATCATCGGCGGCGGTGATCTCTCCGCGAAACGCGTTGACGAGATCGACGATGTCGCGTGCAAACGGCAGCACGTCGATCGCGCGCGTTCGGCTGAGCACCGCGTCCTGCATCTCGGCGCGGATAAGGCTCTCCGTCAGAACCTGCGCGAGGCGGCCGGCATGTGCCCAGGTCCGCGTCGCGATCGCGCCCGAGATCCCGAAGATCGCGTCAAGCATACGCGGGACGAGATAGGCCCGCGAGCCGTCCTGCAACTTCAGTAAGCGCTCGATCCTCGGCACGGTGTCGTCGTTCTGTGCGAGGAGCGCGCGGCGCATCTGTAGCGACGCCCACAGCTCCGGTCGCGCGCCCGGAGCCGTGTCGGCCGGCAGATCGACACCGACGCTGCCGAGGAATGCCGTTCGGCGCGCCAGCGACCCGAACTCGGGGCGTGGGATCACGAGCCGCGTACTCCCGCGGCGTGATCGCGCAACAATGCCTGTAAGTCGGCGTTGAGACGGAGCGCGCGATCGTTCTCGACGACGATCGCTTTCTCGATCGCCTCCGAGAGGTTGAGATAGGCCTGCTGCAACTGCGTTCCTTCAGCGGCCCACAGCGTGACCAGCTTGTGGAGATCGCCGGCGACGCGGCCTGTGGTCTCGAGCTGACTGCCGATCTTGTCGTGCGAATCACTGAGGCGGCTGGCACTCAGTTTCACGAGCTCGAGGATCTGCTGCATCTGCTCGAAAGCGCCGAGCGTGTCGATGAGATGTTTGAACGATCGATCGGCTTCGAGGAATGTCGTCGTCACCTCGTGGAGAGTACGTTCAAGGCTCTTCGCGAGCGCGTACAGCAACCACGCGATGTACCCGAGGACAAGAGTCCCGAGAATCGTGAAGATCATCGCCGTCACGAAGACTTTGTTCATGTGTTTCCTCCCGCGTCGATCAGATTGATGGTCGTTCCGATGATCGAGATCGCCGAGCCGCTGCAGAGACTGCGCTGCTGATCAACGTCGAATGGTTGTCCTTTTTTCGTGAGCGCGTCGATCACTCGAATGCAGCTCGCGACTGCGACGTCGCTCATCGGTGTCGACAGATCATCCTCGGTCGTGAACCACTCCGGCGGATGATCGAGTAGCGAGCGGAGAATCCGTTTGATCCAGAGGACGTCGACTTCGAGAAGGAGCAGCCGTTCGAGCACCGACGCGGCGAGAGCGCTGCTGTCGCAGATCGACCGCACACCGGCCCAGATCTCCGCATAATCGCGCTCTGTCTGCGCGAGATTGCTGCGCCACGCTGGATCAATCGCCTCGGCGCGGCGGGAGAGCTCCCGGAGCAGCTTGTCCGTGTTCTCCTCGCGAGCGAGGTGTCGATGCGCGAAGGAGACCGCGAGTGCGAAGAGAGGATCGGTGGCCGGAGGCAGCTCCATGGCGGCCATTGATGCGAGCTCCGCAAGACTACGCCGCATCGGCGTGGTCAGCCGGCGAAGCCATTGATTCTCGTAGCCAGTCAACGTGTCGAGCATCGTCGCGTCGAACGGCGGATTTTCCCCGGCGTTCCGCGCCGCGGCAATGATGCTGGCGTATTCGCGGATCATGGGAGGGTCAGCGCGGTCGAGGATCGCGTCATAGCAACGGAGAGCTTCTGAGAATCGACCGTGCACTGACTGCGCGAGCGCGTGCATCCGCATCCTGGCGGGATCCTCGTGTTCTTCCGTCTCGATTTCCGCCAGAAAGCGAATTTTCATCACTCCGTGCGATCCCCACGGCAGTGCGTGGAACGCAGCGACGATCGGCGCCCGGTTCGAGATCGTCTGAAGCGCGCCCGACGCGAATAAGGCCGCAATGACCGACATGGCCTGAACGCGTTCCGCCGCTTGCAGCAGGCGAAGCGCGGCCTCTGGCGCTGTCGGATTCGCAGCAAATGCGCGATGGGCCAGGAAGTAATTCTCATCGGGCGAAAGCTCGTCGGCATGAAGAACGCCGGCGTCCAGCTCCGCCGGTGTGAGAAACAGCACCGCGGGCTGACTCGAGTGTTGCGAGCGCCACATCCGCGCGCGTGTCTCGGTCACAAGACGATCCGATCGCGGGTAGTCATGCAGGTCCGCCAGCCACGCGTTCGCTTCGACTCCTGCGGCTTCGAGCCAGTGTCCGATGTCGTGACGGTGGGATGCGGTCCAGCCTTGATGACGCGCGAGTTCCTCGGCAACCTTTGTCCGCGTTGCCTTTTCCGCGGCAATGCTGACAATCCGCTCAATGAGCGAGTCGTGCAGCGAGGGATACGCCGCAGCGAGTGCCGCGGTCTCGCACAGGGTCCGCGGATCATTCCTTAACCGATGCAGCATCTGCACGGCCTCGTGATGACGCAAACCGATGGCGTACACCGTGCGGCGGCGCACTCTGGTTTCTCTCGACCTGATTTTTCCCACGACCCTGCCTGAGGGGTGACTGGGAGGTGTGCTTCCCTACCCCTATGCGGGAACATGTCGCCAAGCGGCTTCGTTCAACTCGTAATCATGCGCCGCGGACGAGTTCCCAACGCCGGTTCGTAGTTCAGTCGGTTAGCCCTCCACCCCGTCACGCCGGAGGTCGCGGGTTCGAATTAGCCCCCCTACCCCGCCTCCTCGTACATCGCCGCGAACTTCTCTGCGCTGATTGCGTACGAGTCCTTCCCCTCGGGATCATTGGAGACGACGTAATCGCCGGCCTTGTAGCCGGTACTTCCCTCTTTCGTCTCGATCCGGCCGGCTTCATCGGCCTGACGGGCCCAGACGGGGGCGGTTTTCACGTACGTGCCGTTCCCGATCGCTTGATAGGTTCGCTCGAACGTCTCGCGATCGACGGTGTAGACGTCCCCGCCGTTATTGACGATCCAGTCGCCCGCTTTGCACTGCTGGGTGCCGCCCCATTTCTCGTATGTGAATCCGGCGCCTTCGAGCGCGAGTTGCACGGCGACGACCGGCTGATTCGTACGCTTGACGTACTTTCGGACTCCGTCGTCAGGCCTCACGACGGGAAGGTCGAATGCCACGGGGAAGTGGGGCTCGTCGACGACTTCTTGCCGGCAGCCGTCCCGATCTCGAGCAGTGTTTCAGGCCTAACTTGTAGGCCACAAAGTCCGAGATCGCGAGATCAACGGCTTTGGCGGCTGTCGGCGGTACGGATGTGCTGGATAGCACACAACAATCTGTACCGGTGCGGGAGTTGAGCTTGCTCCTCCTGCCGCGGGCATCCGAGGAGTGTGCACACCTCGGGCAATCATCAACCGGAGGAATCGGCGCGTCGCCGACTCTTCCAGCCGGTGGCCGCCGCGCACTTGTCGACGAGTCGTGACGAAACCTCCGGCCGTGTGCGCACGTGCACTCAGGGTGAGCGTCGATGCTGCGCAGAGTGATTGCACGTGCACTCAGCGTGAGTGTCGATGCTGCGCAGAGTGATTGCACGTGCACTCAGCGTGAGTGTCCGTGCTGCACGGAGTGATTGCACGTGCACTCAGCGTGAGTGTCGATGCTGCACGGAGTGATTGCACGTGTACGCGGCGTGAGTGTCCGTGCTGCACGGAGTGATTGCACGTGTACGCGGCGTGAGTGTCCGTGCTGCACGGAGTGATTGCACGTGCACTCAGCGTGAGTGTCGATACTGCACGGAGTAATTGCGTCTGCACTCAGCGTGAGTGTCGATGCTGCGCGGGGTGAGTGCGCGTGCGCTCAGCGTGAGCGTCGATGCTGCGCGGGGTGAGTGCACGTGCGCTCAGCGTGAGCGTCGAGCTGCACGGGGTGATTGCACATGTGCTCAGCGTGAGCGTCGATGCGGCCAGTTCGAACATGGCCGCGCGTGCACCTCGGGGCCTTCCTACGGCCGTGCGAAGACGACGAGCGCGCTTCCGCGCGTCGATCCCGATGCCTCCCTGAAGCATCGCCACCTCGAACACTTGCGAAACACTCAGGCCATCGGACCCGCATTCGCGCACGTGCGGATCGCGCGTGCGCAAGGCGACTCCTCATTCGGGCTCGGCGCAGATCGGGGGCGAAACGAACGACTGACGCAGAAACGTTTCTTCGTCCCGAATCACTAGAGAAGATTGAAAGGAGGATTCCATGAGCGAATACAAGAACACCCCGAGATCCGGTCTTTCCTTTGAAGAGTTCGTCGAGGCGGCCACGGCAGCCGCCGTCCGCGCATCGGCGCGCGCTGCCGTGGAGAATCCGCAGTACGGCCATTGGCCGATCTGGGTCGGCATCATCATTCGTCCGCCCGACAACATCCAGACGATCGGTACGCCGTCAGCGGAATAGCTGCGATGAGCGACGAGCCCTTGAAATGTCCGAGCGCGCGTCCTGAAATGCCGGACGCCGTAGTTCTGGGCGTGGTCCGCGAGCTCGATGGTTCGTCGTTTATCCACCACCTGGCCGAGCCGCTGCCGGTTTCGCCCGCCATTCTCGCCATGGCGGGTGACGCTCCGGCTGGCCAGGTCTTCCGTTTCGCCGCGAACTGCGCGGAAAATGCGTGCGCCCACTTCGACGGCGAGCAATGCCGCCTGGCAACGAAGCTCGCGCACTCTTCCCTGGACAAGGCGCGAACGCTGCCACCGTGCCGGATTCGCAAGGAATGCCGCTGGTATGCGCAGGAAGGGAACGCCGCCTGCTTCGTTTGCCCGCTGATCCTCAGCGAAACCGCCATGCCGACGAGCGACCTGGTATACGCGGCCGATCCGGCTCAGTAAGGTTCCCCGTCGCCACCGGATCCCATTCCTCAGCAGCCCGCTTTCTTCAGTTCCACCCGCCGATTCCGCGCGCGGTTCGCGTCCGAGGTGTTTGGGAGGATCGGCGCCGTGTCGCCGTAGCCTCTTGTCGTCAGGCGCGTTGCGGCGATGCCGTGGGCCACGAGCCACGACTTTACCGACTCCGCGCGGGCCTGCGAGAGCTTGGCGTTGTAGGCAGCGCCGCCGACGTTGTCCGTGTGGCCGCCGATTTCGAACGCGCCGGGTGTTGACGTCATGGCGGACGCGACCTGTTGCAGGACCGGCTCCGAGTCGGGGCGGATCGTTGCCTTGTTGAAATCGAAGTTGATGCCGTAGAGCGCGACGCGGCAGTTCTTCGCCAGCGCGCCTTTGAGGCCGCTGCCGACGTCGGCCACCGTCACGTCCCAAACGTCTGCGCCTTCCTGAAACACGCGCGCCCAGACGTCGCGGCCGTTCTTCGCGTAGTGCGCCGTCACCGTGGCGCCGTTGTTCTCCGTCACCGTCCAGCCGGCATTGCGGAACGCCGCAGCGTACGTGCTGCTGAAGTCGAGCGGCGACACGTTTGCCGGTCCGCGGTACATCTTCGACTGCGTGCCGGTACCGACGTATTGCGGCTCGTGGTCGGCGGTTGCGACGTTGAGCGGCCCGTCGTCGTGCCGCGTCGTCAGCAGCTTCGCGCCGGCGAGCGGCGTCACGTACGGAAAGTCCTGGGTATCCGAGAAATTCTCCGGCTGCGCCGCCGGCGGACGCAGCACGAGCGTGCGCGCCTTCGCCGCCGGCTCGACGATCGCCACGCTATTGCTATACGCGTCGTTCTTCAGCGACAGGTCGACATACGTCGCCTCCGCCCCACTCCCTCGGCGGAACGTGCCATGCGCGCCGTCCGCGTCCGCGTTGAGAAAGACGAGCTTGAAGCCGCTCGCCTCGAGCTGCGCCTGCACGCGTTTGAATGCCGCGACGCCGTTCCAATGATCCCAGGCCGACTCCGGTCCGGGCGGATACAGCGAGCCGGCCCAGTGGCGGCCTTTCACTTCGACCGTCTGCGGGTCTTCGGCTTTGCCGACCTTGAACGTGTCGGTGCCAAAGTCCTCCACCGTCGTGTTGTCGGGGTTGATCGTAAAGAGACTCTGCGGGAACCACGGCGGGTACAACTGCGTCGCCGCCATCGATGATGACGCAAGGATGACGAGCAGTAGGAGCGCGGCTTTCTTCATGATCATCTGCGGATTTTAATCGCCAAGACCTCCCTCAATCGAGCGTCCAAATTCTGCGTTTCGGCTAACGTTTTGCTTCACCGAGGCCTATGCGGCCTTACCGGAATCTCGGCGGCAACTCGGGAGTCGTGGAGTGGGATGAGGAGCCGGACTCGATCAGCGTTCGGTTTCGTAGCGGGGATGTGTATGTGTACAGCTACGAGAGCGCGGGGCGGAAGCACGTGGAGGAGATGAAGCGGCTGGCGCATCTCGGCAGAGGGCTCAGCGCCTACATCAGTCAGCACCTCGGCGTGAAGAACGGGTATGTGAAGTAGCGTCAGCCGAGCGCTTTCTTCAAATCACGCAACAGCTTCTCTGCCTCGTCGACCTTCTCGAGCAGGCGGCGGTCGCCGCGGCTTTCCATGAGGGTGGTCCACGGGTGGCGTTTCAGGGCGGCGGTGAGTTGCTGGATGTCGCCGGCGAGCGTCCCCTTCTGCGGCTGTTCGCTCGGCGCTACCGACTCCATCACCGCATCGAGTTTCGCGCCATCCATGAACCTCCGTTTCGCGACGGGGTCTCGCAGGACGATGCGCAGTTTGCGGATGTCCTTCGAGTTCGTGATCTCGTTCTCGTTGACCTTCTGCACGATCGTGTCGAGGATCGTCGGCGTGAGGAGACTCTTGTTGATGTTCTTGATCTCGCGCGCCCAGGTGATCGA
>Ga0068868_100000784_pt1 | contig 21501 bp, 45 predicted proteins | sample KBSMisM42_FD_64660 | JGI IMG/M metagenome (GOLD analysis project Ga0068868, IMG submission 64660) | Miscanthus rhizosphere microbial communities from Kellogg Biological Station, Michigan, USA - KBS Miscanthus M4-2 | ecosystem: Host-associated > Plants > Roots > Rhizosphere > Soil ...
GGATCCATGTTCCCTTCCTAATTAACAAGGAAAAGTTCCTGGCCCTGGACAAACTGTTTCCATGGGAGAAATCACAAGGACTGCTTACACGTTCCATTTATGGGAACTATTACGGCCTAACAGCTACCCAAAAGGCAGACGTGAAGCTACAATTCAAAGCCCCCGTGTGGCGATTAACACAAATCATTTCCACCTTTGACGTTTATTCCATTGGGGACCAGGCCTGTTCCCCCGACTTATGGAAATACTTTGAACAACGTTTTCCCCAAAAAAGCCGGTTTGAGCGATAAGAAATATATTTTGCAATGCAAAATATAGTTTATATTTGTGGAACCTTAAATTTTACACAATGATTGATCTAATTCAAACAGCAGTTGCCAAAGGTGCAAAGATTTATTCCAATGTGTCCGGGGGCAAAGACGGACAAGCAATGACCAAAGTTCTTTTGGATTGGAATTTTCAAATTGAATCCCTGCTTCATTGTGACCTTGGAAGAACAGAATGGAAAGAAAGTCTTCAGCAATGTGAAAAACTTTCACAACGTTGCAACGTTCCTTTGACAATAGTTAAAAGAAATGATGGAAAGGATTTGTTGGACCGTTGGCAGGACCGAATGAATAAACTGCAAGGAACGGGTAAACCCTTTTGGTCTTCTTCCGCTTCACGTTATTGCACCAGTGACATGAAACGTGACCCCACTAATGTTTTTTATAATTCCACGGGACACAATTTTATAATTTCTTGTGAAGGGATCCGGGCCGAAGAATCCACAGCCAGGGCGAAAAAAGAACCATTGTCATTGCGTTCAAAAATGTGTTCTTCTTATTATGATGGAATGACGGTTGAACAGGCCATTGAAAATTTCAATCCAAAATTTAAATTGGTGTTGACCTGGTTTCCCATTTTCAATTTTACAGTTGGTGACGTGTGGGCAACATTCAACATGAAGACAAGTGATCTGCAACAAGCAAGAAACTTTTACTATACTTCGGGAACGGTTGCACCCTGGTGGCCCTTCCACCCTGCTTATGTTTACGGCAATGAAAGGGTTTCATGTGCAATTTGTGTTCTTGCTTCCATCAATGACATTACCAATGGAGCAAGACACAACCCGGAATTGTTTCAAACCCTGGTGCAAATGGAACAGCAAAGCGGGTTCACTTTCAAAAACGATTTTTCACTGCAATCTATAAACCTTTAAATTTTACATCAATGATTATCACTAAAATCAAAAGCAACGGGACAGAAAAACTTCTGTCTATTGCTTATCGTTACCAGGGGAAACCCTTTGGCAATTGGTATTGTGACTGGAACACAGTTCCAAACACGTTGCGGATCTTCCACCGTTGCACAACCATTGACATTAAATTTGATTCCTTCAAAGAATGCTGCAAGTTTGTTTTTTCAATGAACTTTATTGAAGATGCCGAACGGTTGCAACTGAAACAAGCAATGGCCAAAGCATGGGGGGCAATTGGAGAATTTAACAACCTTAAAAAATTGCAGTCATGAATATTACTGGCTCCCTGAATATTGCAGCAACCTAACTTTAGAAGAAAACTAAAAACTTTTCAACCATGACAACAGAGAATAGTAAAGAAGTATGGGAATGTAAGCATATTCTTAACGATTTTTCGTGGTTAATAAAAAACGGGGAAAGTATTGCCATCGGCAAAATTAGTAACCCTGACGATGCAGAGCTAATAGTAAAGGCAGTAAACGAAAGGCAAAAGCTATTAGATAGTAATAGAGAATTGCTTGAAATTTTGGAGAAGATAAGCCAATGGCGAAAACTAAAAAGCGATGTGTTTACATACGCTAACGGGGACGGCAACAATTTCGACAATAAATTAAAAACAGCCATAAACAACGCCAAGTTGACGATGTGAACTATCATTGAGGAACCAAAACCAAGAATGAAAAAGGTACTGGTTTCAACCTTAAAAATTTTACAATGGAAAAAGACATTCGTTACAAAGTTCTGACCACACCCGCAATTCAAAAGCTTGCCGAAGATCTAAAGGACCGGGTTAACAACTTCATGCAGCATGCATTTAGAAATGAAGAAACAGCCAAGGTGGTGGACTTCACCCTGGCAAATACTTTTCTTCATTCACTGGAACAATCAATGAACAAACTGAATTCAAAACCTTAAATTTTTTACAATGTCAATCAAAGACAGGGCGGAAAAGAAAATTCAGATTGTCATTGACAAACTGATTGATTTAATGGACATCACTGATTCTTCCATTCGTTATAAAATTGATTCAACCCTGGAAAAAGTCCGGGAAATTGAAAGTGATATTTTGAACGGGACAGTGAAGAACGGTGAAGTTTCTAATACTTAAAAACCTTAAAATTTTATGGCAACAATTATCACAAGAATGGAATCCAAACGGGGTTGTGGATTCCGCAAGAAAGGGGGCAAGTATTTTGTCAGTGACGGCATTGGCCGTCCATGTGGCAAGCTTCCTATTCCTTTGACGGTTTGTCCCTGTTGCAACCAGGGGATCAAACAAAGCCGGGGTTTCACCTGGATCACCGGCAAACTGTTGGACGGGAATAAATGCAAGATTTCACCCTATAACACAGACGGCCATTGCAGCCGTTGTCCTTTGTTCAATGAAATTGACAAACTTGGTTTGATGTGGGTTGGCCAAAAGTTCTATCCACGAACTGTTGATTTTACCCGTGAAGCAATGGCAATGGGTATTTCCAAACGTTTCAGCCAACTACCTAAAGACTTTGTTCTTGGGGAAACCTGGATTGCTTTAGGACATCCGGAAGCGGTGGTGAATGCTTTGGACGGGGGTGAAATGGAAATTCTTCCAGGGATCTTTCACATGTTCAAACCCAACCGGATTGAGTATGTAATAACCGGCAAGGAAACCGAAGACGAACTGGATCAACTGGAAGACCGGGGGTTTACCCTGGTGGAAGTGATCCCGGAAGAAGAAGGGGAAGAAGAAACAGACGATGAAGACGAATTATAAAACTTTTAAAAAATAAGCTTTATGTCCAGACGCAAAGGATCAAAAAACGTTAGCCCGTCATTTGTTTCTTCTGACCGAATGGTTAGAAAATCAATCAAATTACTGGCCCTGTTGGATGAATATGTTGAAATAAGTTTACGAAATGGCCCGGCCAAACGTGAATTGGATTACAACATGATTAAAGACGTAAGACGGGGTATTGAATGGCTGACCAAAAAAGAACATTATTAAAAACCAAAAACAACAATTATGAACACACAAACAACCATCCAATTTGCAACAGACGACCACGTGAAAAAACTTGGTCTTTTCCATGTCCCGTTTTCCAAGCTGGAAGTCCTGGAAGACTTCAATGACCGGCAGGATTATGGATCCACGGATGAAATGAATGAACTTGCTGAATCTATTTACCAGGTCGGGCCCAAAGTCCCCCTGAAGGGTTACAAGAACGGGGAAAAGTATGTTGTTATCGTTGGTCACCGAAGACACCGGGCAGGGGAAATGATTTTTAAAAAGTACAAGAAGAACATCATTTATCCAATGCAGGTTTACAGTCCGGGGACAACCAAAAAGGACATGTTACTGGACACCCTGCTTACCAATTCAGGCAAGGATCTTACACCCCTGGAAAAAGCTTCCACCGTGTCCAAGTTACTTTCCGAAAAAGTGACCACCAGGGATGTGGCAGCTTCTTTGGGTGGGGTGTCGGAAGTGTATGTGAAGAATCTTCAAAGGTTGTGGGGGATCCCGGATGAAGCCAAGAAGTTGATCCGGCAGGGGGTAGTTTCAGCAACTTATTTAATGAGTTATTTAAAGACCAAGAACGCAAACATTGAAAATTTCATTCAGGAAGTCACGGAACAGGCCAAAGCGGACGCCAAAAACAAAAAGAAGGGAAAGAGTAAGAAAACCAAACAGGCCAAGGTGACGGCTAAAAATGGGGTTAAAAAGGAAAATTCTGTAAAAGAGTTTAAGCAGTTCCGGAAGTGGTACGAAGCCAGGGTGGAAAAAGAGGGGGACAATAAAGACATTCTTTTGCCGGGCATGGATGATTTTTATTCTTTTGTTCAGGATCTTGCCGACAATAAACTGTCTTACAAACAGATTTTAAAATTCTTCACTGGTAAATAAATTAAAATGCCCAAGACAAAAAAATTAAAGCAACAAACCCCGGAAGTGGTCCTAATTCAAACCATTGGTCGGGTCTTCCGGAACCGAAGGGCAGACTTGAAAATGACCCTTCAGGATGTTGCCGAAAAATCCGGGATCACCTACCTGACCATTTCCAAACTGGAAAAAGGGGACCTGACCAATCTTAGTTTGGCCACGTTGACAGCTATTGCCCTGGCCCTTGGATTTGAAACCAAGGTGGTGTTCAGTGGTGAAGTGGCACAATAAAATATTTTTACATTTACAAAAAACAACAATTATGGAAGATCAAAACCAAGAACAGGTTATAACACCTGAAGTTATTTCCAATGATGCATTGTCAACCATTGTGAAGGCAGATATTGACATTCAAATTGCCACGGCCAAACAATATCCACGTTCATTGACTAAGTTTATGAAAGAAGTGGAACGTATTGGATCCATTACCCAAACGGTGGCTGAATCTTGTACTTATGGACTGCCCCGCAAACAAAAAAACGAAATGACGGGACGGTGGGAAGTAAAGGTGATTCAAGGCCCGTCCGTTCGTCTTGCTGAAATCGTTGTTTCCTCTTATGGCAACATTCGTTCCGGGGCCCGTATTGTGGGCAATGATGGCAAACATATTACTGCCCAAGGTTTCTGTCACGACCTGGAAACAAATTCCTTTTATGCCGTGGAATATAAAAGAAAGATCACCGATAAAAACGGCAGGACTTATTCCGAAGACATGCAGACAGTCACCGGGAATGCAGCCTGTAAAATTGCCTTCCGGAATGCCGTCTTCACGGTGATCCCTGCTGCCCTTATTACGGAATCTTATGAAAAGATCAAAGAAGTGGCCAAGGGTGACGCTAAAACTTTGGAAGCAAGACGAACCACAGCCGTGAAGTTTTTTGTGGACCGGGGGGTGAAGGAAAAAAGGATTTTTGATTTTCTGCAAGTGGAAGGAATTAAAGACATTGACCTGGACAAGCTTGCTGAATTGTCAGCCATGAAAGCGGCCCTGGTCAACCAGGAAGCAACCACGGTTGAAGATCTATTTCCCGAACCGGACAACAAGGAAAAAGCAGATAAGACCAATGGCAAAACACTGGATTTGATGGAAGGGGCGAAGAAGAAAAAAGAGGAACCCAAAACTGAAAGCAAATGATCAACTTTTGCCCCAACACTGGCAAGCCATGTTCATTAACCGGATGCACGGAATCATGGAAATTTTGTGAATCAACAATGCCACCACAAGTTCCGACCGGGATCACCGTGATTGAAAACAACTTGCTTCCGGAAAAAACAATGGTTGTCAGTTCCGATCTTTACCAAACAATGAAGAATTTTTCAAAGTTGTTTGGTAATTAATTTTGAAACCTTAAAATTTTACTGAATGAACACCAAAAATTTGATCCTGGTTCCCACCAGGGACATGACCCGTGAACAGTGGTTGGACTTCCGTGAACCCATGACCCACGTTAGAAAATTCATTGAGCAATACATTTACCTTCCCAATGAACGAAGTCAAAAAACGTGTGAAGAATTGAAGATCTTTTTCAGTGAACCTTCCTGGAAACTTTTCCATTTTCCATGTGTGGGATCTTCGGAAGCGGCCACTGTCTTGGGACTGAATCCTTATCAATCGATCATTGAACTTTACTTTGAAAAAGTGGGTATCAAACCCACTTACCGGGAAGACAACATTCCCATGTTTATGGGCAAGCAACTGGAAGACAAGATTGCGGAATTGTGGCAGTATTGGGAAGGTACCCCGGAAAGTGTTGTTGAGAATTACAATCAACAAAAGATCATCCGGAAATGTCGGAAGATGAATGCTTATGCGATAAATAAAACAATGCCCTGGTTGTTCACGTCTGTTGACCGGATCATTAATAGAACACCCACTTCCAAAGAAGGAACCAATGAATGCAAAACCATTGGTGGGTTTTATGCCAACACGTGGGAAAATGGCATTCCCCCCATGTATGTGATCCAACTTCAAGATCAAATTCTTGTCCTGGAACTGGACTTTGGTGAAATGACCATTCTGAAGGATGGCAGATTTTTGGAAGTTTATCCTTTTGACACGGCCCCCAACATCCAGGACCGGATCCGGGAACAGACTTATGAATTTTATGGACGGGTGAAAGCGGGGATTGAATTTTATCTTCTTTCCAAATACACCGAACACGACCACGAAGAACAAACACTTTTGGCAGCCGTGGACCAATATTCACCCGAACCGGATGGATCCGTTTCTTACCGGGATTACTTAAATAAAACTTATGACGATAAGGGAATTGAAATGAAGGGTGGAGAGGAAGAACTTTGCCTGGCCAAAGATTATGTTTACTTCCTGGAAGAAATTAAAAAACTGGAAACCTTGCAAATGAAACGAGCCAACCGGTTAAAGTTTATTATGAAGGAAGCGGCCACCCTTTTGCTGCCGGAAGGAAAGGTGACCTGGAAGCAGGGGACCAAGGGAAGAACCTTCCGTGTGGGGGTCAAATATGATCCGGATTACGTCCCTACTGAAACCGAAAATGAACAAGTGGTGTGAAAAAGTTTTTCAAAATGCACACGTTTTCCACAGAAAAATGATTTACTGTTGTGGTCGGATAAATTGATTTTGGGGCAGCCGGAATCAATATCTTTACAAAGTAATTTCTTTAAAAACCTTTGGTTGAAGGGGCTGCCCCCCGGATGCCAAAGGTTTTTGATTTTTCACCGGTGGAGCGGCCAAACTTCATTTTGGTGTGCAAGTTTTTAAAAAAACCCCTGCAAGAACTGAATTCAAAGTGTGGCAGGGAACTTCAGCGGTGGCCCACTGAAAACACGTAGGGGGGCGGGGGGTTCCCGCTTGCTTTTTCTAATAAAAAAGTTTGTAAGAATTTTTTAATTTAAAAAACCAAAAAAAAATGAACTATCTGACTATGAAAGAAACATTCAAGATCCCAATGCAATCCGAAGTGTCTTTGTATATGAAAGAGAAGAAGGGGTGGCCGCAAAAATTTTGTGACTGGTATGCAGAAAAGTTTTGGAATCATTACCAATCTAATGGTTGGAAGGTGTCAGGCAAAGCAGCTATGAAAGACTGGCGGGCGGCCTTCAATGCCAACTGGCAAAACTTACGTTTGCAAGAAGACCAAACAATGTTAAATCGATTTTTAGCAAGGGAACCCAATGCACCCACGGTCAGCCGGGACATTGCTTATCTGAATGACTGCCTGAATGATTACAAAGTGAATTATGCAAAAATCACAGACAGTCAATTTTCCTTTGTGTACGATTTCCTTAAAGAGAGACGAATGATGAAAATGACGGATAAAGAAAAACAGGATGCAAAACAACTTTGCAAAGGGGACATCATGAAGGGTAAAGCAATGGCCGTAAAATTTATCTTTACACGAATGATTAACAACCATGAAATTTTCCGATGATATTTATAAGCAGGGTCTTTATGAACTGGTGATTTATTATGCAAAGCTTCCGAACATCAAAGAAAAGATCCTGGCCATGCCTTCCATCATTTCACCAATAGAGGGACTTTACAGCCAATTGGTGACGCAAGACGAAATTATTCCGTTTGAAAGACTGGATCCGGAAGAAAAGAAAAAGCATTTGGAAACAACCAGGGGAACGAAGGAGCAAGTATTGAGGCAAGCCAAAGCAATTTATTTAATGGATCTAATTTTAAAGAATGGATGATTCCAAATTGTGGAAAGTCTTCAGCATTTTCATTCGTCTTCGTGACACGGATGCAAATGGATTTGGTCAATGCATAACGTGTAAAAAATTTGTCTTTTGGAATAAGGGTGGTCAATGTGGTCATGGGATAGGAAGGCAACACATGTCAACCAAGTACAATGAAAAAAATAATCACCTACAATGTAAACTTTGCAACGGACCGGAAGCGGGGCAGCAAGCTAAATACAAGGAAGCGGTGAATAAAAAATATGGACCCCAAACGTGGGACCTGTTGGAAGCTTTGCAACGGCAGCCAGTGAAGTGGACGCAATTTGAAGTGGACGTGTTGACGGAAGACTATAAAAAGAAAGTGAAAGAATTGGCGAAAACGAAAATGTTTGTTGTTAAAATTTAGAAAGATTTATTATGTATTTATAAAATATAGTTTACCTTCAACAAACCTTTAAAATTTTACAATGAAATTCAACCCCCCTAATCAATTTGGTTTTGACTTTGGCGAACCGGAAGAAAAATGTTTTTCTAACACCGGAAATTGTGTCAATAGTAATATTTGCCAAGAACTTAACCATTGTATGTTCAAACGGGATGAAAAGAAAACTGAACCAACAGCCGAACAACTAAAGCAACAAGGAATGCAACAGGCCGTCAATCATGCAGAAAACGAAATTGACGGTTGGAAGGATCATTGTTTTGAATTGTTTGGTCAGTGGCTTGCGCAATTTCCAGTTGGTCACCGTTTCTTAATGGAAGAATTCAATACTTGGGCCCTGGAAAACGGACTTGAAACACCCCCGTCCCTTCAGGCATTTGGACACCTTCCAGGAAAGGCAGCAAGAAAAAAAATGATTTACGCAACCGATCAAGTGACAAAGGGCAAGACACAAAGAAGCCATGCCGGTCTTTGTCGTGTTTGGGAAAAAATTTTAAAATGAAATACACGGAAACCCCCTGGAATAAAGACAGGGCATTTTTTTATTTACAACGGTTTATTCAAGACATTAACGGTGAAGAATTTCTTGGCGAAGACGTACGAAATTTTGCACACGAACAAGGATTGCAGTTGCCCCCGGATAACAGGGCATGGGGCGGGGTGATGATCCGGGCAGCCAGGGCCGGACTAATTAAAAAAAACGGTTACCGAAGCTGCAAGAATGCGAAGGCCCACAATTCACCAATGACCATTTGGCAAAAAAAATAAAACAATGATCCACAACTTCAAATTAATTAGCCTGGAACACGAAACAAAAACGGAACGTATTATTGGAAAATGTCAACCGGAAACAACTTCTTCCTGGATTGCCGCAACAGTGGAAACGGAAGTTCCGGGGATATTCGTGAAGGTGTGGTTGACACCGGAAGAAACTGCCGTGTTTACAAACATCATCTTTATGAAAGCGGCCCTGAAGATTGATGATTTTTATGCACCCAAATTTGACAAATCATGATCCTGTCATTCAAGAAAAAGTTTCCATGGGGTGTTGAAACTAAGTTTCAGGACAAGATCATTGCAGCCGTCCGGCCCACCCCCTTTGTGGATGAACCCCGGAAGATCCACACCATCCGGGCAGGGTGGAGATGGAAACCGGGCATGTTTATTCATTTTGCCCACGGGGTCCGGACGAAAAACTATAACTGCTTTTTTCATGGCACGGTGAAGACAGTCCAGGGGATTATCATTTACACCGATTGCCATCAAATCCGGGTTGCCACTAAGGGGGTGGACAACAGTTATTTTTTCGACTATCAACATTTGCAAGACGAACAGGTGAAGCAGTTGGCATTGAATGACGGGTTTGACACGGTGGAAGATTTTTGGAAGTGGTTCACGGTGGACGTGAAAGGACAAATAATTTCATGGAAAGAAAAAATTTATCAACCATGAATTTGGTACAAACAATATTTGAACATGTTTTGGAATCTTTTGAACCGATCCGGGTCAGTGGTCACCAATTGAGAAAAGAAATGTCATTTAACAAATTGAAAGGCGAAACATTGAATGGGGAATTGAATCGGTGGTTGAAGTGGATCCGGGAAGTAAAGTGTATTGGTCACGAATATGACCTGGAACGGGATGAATATATTTTTCAATTAAACTTTCGTTAATGGCAACCGATTTACAAAAAGCAATTATCCGTTATTTAAGCCAGGGTGGATCCATTGTCACCATGGGGCGGGGAAGATACACGGTCCGGGATCAAAATAAATGTTCGGTGATTCGTTTGGAATACAACACAATTTTTCGGATAAAAAACTACCTGGTAAAAAAGGAGTATAAAAATTCATCCATGTGGGTATTGAATAAACGGGCGGTCATTGCACTAAGAAAAAATCATGCGTTCAAAAAGATTTATCTGGAAAACCGTAAAAAAATAAATGAAGAAATACCGACCATCTAACGGCACAGAAGGAATGTGTTTTATTGAACACTTTTGTTGCAGGTGCATTCATGAAAAGTTTATGCACACCAACAATGATGATGATTTGAAATGTGATATTTTAGACCGTTCGATGTTGTATGAAGTGACAGACAAAGAATATCCCGAAGAATGGACTTATGATGTCAATGACCAACCCACTTGCACGGCCTTTAAAAAATGGGATTGGGGCAGGGATGATGGTGACGGACTGAATGAACCACCGGTGATTGAACCCGAAGATCCGAACCAACTTTGCCTTCCTTTTATTTTTGATGAACTGGAAATTCCTAAAAATATAATTCATGAAAGTTTCCAATGAAACACCAACACGTTCCAATCCTAACAGTTTGACCATCCAACTGGAAAGACCCCTTTGTTTTCTGGATATGGAAACAACCGGGACAGACGTTGAACGGGACCGGATCATTGAATTGTCGTTGCTAAAAATTGAGCAAACGGGCAACGAAGCTTTGAAGACCGTCCGGATCAACCCCGGCATTCCTATTCCTAAAGGAGCAACCGACATTCACGGGATCACAGATGCAGACGTGAAAGATCTTCCCAGGTTTGAAGCTTATGCAAAAGGGATCCTGGCATTCATTGAGGGGGCAGACGTGGTGGGTTATAATTCCAACCGGTTTGACGTGCCATTTTTATTTTATAGTTTACAACGGGCCGGAATCAATTGGGATTGGAAAGCTATTAACCTGGTGGACGTGTGTGGGATCTTTAAAATTAAGGAAGAACGAACATTGTCGGCAGCCGTGCAATTTTATTGTGACCGGGATCATGCAAGCAGCCACACGGCAGGGGGTGACGTGGAAGCAACCAGGGACGTGTTTTTGTCACAGCTTGCCAAGTATGAAGATCTTCCCCGGAACCTGAAGGACCTGGCCTTGTTCAGTAATTGGGGCAAAGAAATTGTGGACATGGCCGGCAAGTTTGCCAAGGACCAGGACGGGGACATTGTATTTACGTTTGGACAGCACAAGGACAAGAAGGCAAAAACGGAACAAGCTTATTTGCGCTGGATGATTGAAAAGGGGGACTTTCCTAAAGACACAAAGGACGTGGCCCGCCAAATATTTTTTCACAAATCAAACTTCAACTTTCATGGCAACAAAAGAAATTGACGGCAAGGTGGTAAATTTTGAAGCAGTGATTCCCGTGCAAGCTTTTGCCCGGTTGAATCCCTGGCAAGCCTTAAAGGCCATGTTCGGGGTCCGGGTGGTGGTGTATGCACAGATATTTGTCAATAGAAAGTGTACTATCATGCACAGACGGGCCACCTGTTGGATGGAAGATGAAAAACATCCAGGGCAACAGGAAGTGGAAAAGTTGACGGAAAAAGATTTGAAGAAGGCCGAAAAAAAATATTTCAATGGAACGTTCAAAGTTCCAAAGTGGATGCATAAAAAAGTTCAATGATTAACCTTAAAAATATGTTTTATGAAACCGACCATTTACTTTTTAATTATCCTAACCCTGTTAACATCCTGTTCCTGTCCCCCTGCCAGTGAAATAACTTCCGGGCGGGCCAACCAACGGTGGGAGAAACGGCACAAGTGGGGCAAACGAACGGTCCGGGTCATGTGGATCAACCGGACGGGCCCCCTTTACAAAGTCCGGTTTGAAAACAAAAAGGAAACCTTCAATGAAGTCTTTGACAAGCTTCCGGCCTGGTGTATTGAAGGCAACTGGATTCCCCTGGATTCCATCAAAACTTATGCTTTATGACCAAACAACAAGTGGAAGGGTTGACGAATGAAGACCTGCAAAGCCAGTGGGTTCAAATTGTGCAAGCCTTCCGGTTGCGTTTACAACTGCAACTTTCCCACGAACAGTTCAATATTTTGTTTGCTGACTTTGTGAACGTGGGCACAGAGATGGACAAACGTGGAATCAATACAGACGTAAAACAATAAAGACAATGGAAATTGAAACCGTGGATGATCTTGCCAACCAAATTGCAGACTGGTTGGGTGTTTATGGGTGTTGCAAGAATGGTGACGGGTGTGACGATCCCAATCCGTTATGCTGCCGGATTGGTTTCATGATGGTCATGCCGGACCGGATCCGGATGGCCGTGTTGAATGAATGCAAGATGGAACTTTTGCAAGAAAAAACGATTTCTGAATTAAAACAATTTCAAAACCAAAACACATGACTAAAAAACCAGTAAAGAAAAAATCAGTAAAGAAGCCTACCTGGCCAAGTAAACCTTATTCCGTTAAAATCACCATGCCGGAAGGGGCCAACACGGCAACCAACTTCCCATTGATGGCCTTACCTAATAACATTATTTGGGAATTTGAATCCACCGAAGACCGGGACACCATGTTAAAAACTTTGTCCCAATACAAACAGGTGGAATTCCACGGCAGCACCAAAATTGCCAACCTGGATGTCAATCTGGAAACAGGCATTGTCCGTGTTCAAACATCCAAAATTTTAAGCTTATGAAATCCACCATCCAACAACTGAAACCGGATCCCCGGAACACCAACTTGCATTCCGAATATGGAATGGGGTTGTTGGAAAATTCCATTCGTCAAAATGGTTACGGCAAAAGTGTGGTCATTTCCAACGACAACGTGCTAATTGCAGGGAACGGGGTGACGGAAGCAGGGGCCGCAATAGGCATGGAGAATGTGGAAATTGTGGATTCCGATGGCACCAAACTAATTGTTGTAAGAAGGACGGACATAAAAAGTGGGACGAAAGAATTTTACAATTTAGCGTTGGCCGACAACATAACAGCTTTGAAGAACATTGTGTTGAACCCGGATGTGGTGGAAGCCATAACGATTGAACACCCGGAAACTAAGTTTTGGGGAACAATTGTTGCCAATGAATTGGACGAAACCAGGGTGACCAAGGAGCAAGCGGGAGAAACGGAAATGAGTTTTCGCATGACGGGGGCCCAACATGCAACCATCAACAAAGCATTGAAATTGGCTAAAGGCAAACTGAAAGAGAATAAGACCAACACGGCAGCCCTGGTCCTAATTTGCAAACAGTTTCTTTCACAATCAAAATAAACCGTTATGATGCCTACCCAAACACCACCACAACGACCATTGGTAAAAAAGATTACACGAACAGGCCGCAATGGAACCTTCACCGGCAAGGTGACCGTCCACTTCGGTCACCGTCTGGAACCCAATCCCAAACCCAACCTTCACCGGATTGAACATGTCATGCGAGAGGTCCACGTTGTCCGGGGCGAAGCGGAAGAACTAACTTACATGTCCCCGGAATTCTTTTTTCGGGCGGATGCCCTGGCCGAAGCCCGGAAGATGGAAATGATTGTGACCACGGCCCTGGAAAGAATGGCCAATGAACCCAAGGATGAAGATGAACCCGTAAGAAGCTTAAAAATCCATGGCTATGAATAAAACTTTCAGGGGCGGGGGTAGTATATTATTCTTTGGCAAACACTTAAAAAAATGGTTATGAAACAATCTATTAACAGGGAAGTTATTATGGCAATCATCTTTTTCACCATGGCCGAACTGATGATTGTTTTAGGGATCATTGGTCAGACGTTTGAACTTTTTGGCCTGGCTGCCATGTATGCCATTCCAATTGTCATTTGCTACATTTCAGCAAAAGAGAAACTTAAACATCCATGACAAAACTTATTTCCCGTGCCTGGCAGGACGGACATGATGCCGGGTTGAATGGGATCAACCAAACTAACATGCCTAAAGTCCCCGAAGATTGGGACCAATGGGAAGCGGGCAAGCGGAAGGGCCAGGAACATGCCCTGGTCCGGGAATTTGCCACGGAAAAGCTTCGGAAGTTCTTGCAATTGCGGTTGCCGTCCTTTCTTTTGACCCTGGATGAATTTGCAAGCTTACGGGCGAAGGATCAAGGAATTTGCGCTGCCATGCAGTCACCGTGGAAGGACAGTGAAATTAGGGGTGTAAATCCCTTTACAAAGCATTCAGCCAATTGGCAGGAATTTGAAAAGGGGTTGGAAGTGGGTCGGCAGTTGTCAAACCTTAAAATTTATAAATGATTCCAAAGCTTATGCATCAAATTTGGGTGGGCCCCCTTCCGCCCCCCCTGGCCTGGATGTCCACCTGGAAGGAAAAACATCCAGGGTGGGAATATAGACTTTGGACCAATGAAGACCTTCAGCAACATCCGTGGGTCAACTTCAGGCACATGAAAACTTATTATGACCAGGGCAAGTTCAACGGGGTGGCTGACTTAATGAGATATGAAATTTTATATGATTGGGGCGGGGTGGTGATTGCGGCAGACAGTATTTGTTTAAATCCCATTGATGAATTATTTCAAGATAATTATCCGCTTTATGCGATTAATACGGGGGACTATGAAGGCAAGAAAAGGAAGCGGTTCCGGGACAAAGGATCCATGACGCCCCTTTATGCTGCCCAACCTGGCCACATCTTCACTATGAATTTGATACAAACGTTAAAGCGGAAGAAACAATTGTTGGTCAATCCCGTGAATGCAACGGGAAACCGGTTCATGCAATACATGGTCTTTAACTACAAACCACCAATCAAAATTTGGCCAATGCATTATTTTATTTCCGATCATTTTAACGGGTGGAAATACCAGGGCCCGGATAAAGTTTTTGCCCGGCATTTTTGGGGAACCACCCGTGGAACTTATGATAAAGGATTATGATAATAACACCAACCTTTCCGCTTCCAACGTTAATTCAAACCGTCCGGGCCAAACTGGCCTTAATGGAACACGGATATTTTGTCACCATCAAACCCGGTGAAAAAAAGATTTATGATTATCTGAAGACCTGTTTTCCCACGGTTGTCCGGGCCACCTTTGAACAGGGCAAAAAAATAAACGGGGACATTGATCACCGTCTTCCCCTGGTCACCTTTGGATCCAAGACCTGGCCCCTGTTATTTCCAAAGTGCATGATCACCAAAGAATTTTGGAAGGAAGACAGACGGGGGGTGTTCTTCCGGGGATTTGTGCCAACGTTCCGGGTGGAAGCATTAAGGACATGGGAAGGAAGGGCAGAAATTCAACGGGTGGACACGGGTCGGAAGTCAATTAAAAGGTTTTGGGAAAAGGAATATTTTCAGGCCATGGGTGGGGCAGAATTCGTGTTGTGTCCGAATGGGGGTTGGCCCTGGTCTTATAGGTTTTTTGAGGCCATCATAGTGGGGGCCATTCCGATTGTGCAAAGTGAATGTGAAATTTACCAGGGGTTTCACGTGCAAAAGTGGACGGATGAAAACTTGGTTTATGATCCACAGAAAGCGGACGAAAATTTTGAGTTGTGTTTTAAACGTTTAACCTATTAAAACAACAATAATGATGGTATTTTTAATGGGATTTTTAACCGGTTGTGCCACGGCAGTTATAACGTGGTTGATTGTGGTGGCACAGTCAAAAAAATAACAATTATGAAGGCAACATTGATTCGTTTATTGTTGATCATTGTCTTTGGACTATTGATCAATTTTATTTGGCATCCCACGGATGTTGAAATTACAGTTGGGGCCCTGACATTGGCCTGGATCTTTTACCCACTAATTACAGGACTTTTAAAATGACAGCCATGAAAGAAAACAGACTTGTATTTGTGGCCATGATTTGTTTTTTGGTCGGGGTGTTTGTCGGTCTTGCCCTGGCAGCAATGGTGGGGGCAATGAATCCAAACTTTTTTAAATGAAACCAGTCTTCATTCCTTTTGAAAAGATAGGGGGGTTTGTGCAAGGAAGGGCACGGGTGACGTATTTGAAGGACCAGGGGTGTTTTTCAGCCAGTGTAACACTTGGGGGACTGGATATAAATGGGATAGGGTTGAACGTGCATCATGCCCTTTGGGACCTGGCCAAAAGAATTGACCAATCAAATTTTTTAAAATCAAAACTATTGGAAAATGAACAGCGAAAACGATAAACCATTTGGAGACATTGACAGGGGGATTAATGAATTGTCAAAAGAAAGTTTGAAGGAACTGGCCATTGAGAGGGGGAAGATGATGCAAAAATTTGCAACGGAAATTGAAAGGTTGAAAGGATTGCTGGAAAAAGAAGTACGGCAAAATGCTTTCGGTATTAAAGAGGAAGATGTTTGGCAACAATACAAAAAACACAATCAACTATGATAAAGAGTAAAGAGGAAACGTTGAACGATTGTTTGCAGTATATTCTTGCGAACAGTTTTGATGTGCATATTGTGGAGCAAAAGGCAAAGGAAGCATTATCAATTTTGTCTCAATTCCCCTCACAGGGATTGCGGGAAGAAGAAAAGAGCAAGGTAAAAGATTTAATCAGGGACGCATGGGGAGCATCAGCATTAGCACACAGACTTTATCCAGAAAACAAGCACACATTTTCTGACTATTGGCACACATTGGATAAAAAAGAATTTGAAAGTTTATTTACCTCAACAATCAATTATGAAAAAGAAAGAACTTAAAAAAAGATTCGCTGCATGCGAACAATCCCTGCAACGGACGAATGAAAACTTTGACCAGTTGTGCAAAGACAACAAGGAACAGACACGGACGATTGATGATTTGACAAGACTGCATAATTCAAAAATCAAATACATTGATCAATTGAAGAAGGAAATCGGTGATTGCTATGCAGAAATTTCCAGGTTGTTGCAGGAATTAAAGGACGAACGGGCCCGATTTCAAAAAGAGTGGGGCGGGGTGGAAGGCGTGGCATTAAGGAAGACGTGTGCCTATATTCAGGAATGTTATGAAATCAAAGAAGCGGAAGTGAAGGAGTATAAAAGGGAAGTCCAGGAAAAAACGGCACAGATAAAAAACCAACGGAATTTGATTGAAGATGCACAAGAAGAAATTGAAGAATTGAAAATTGTGATTAAGGCAAGGGATGAAAAAATTGAAAAGTTGAAGGGGCAGTGGAACGGAACGTTGAACATTCCGGATCCTGGACCAATGTCAGAAATTGCACGGTTGGGGCAAATCATAAAAGACCAAGAACAGGAAATTGAAAGGTTGAATTCACGTCTGCAAGCAATTGACGTTGCATAATGAAACTAAGTTTATTATTTTAGCGGGCGAACAAAAACAACAACCAAACAATTGACAAACGGCCAGTCCCCTGAAAAGCTTTTACGGTTTGTTAATGCCATTGCTTCCGGAATGGATCAAACAGAAGCCTATCTTCAACACATTGCCAAACCCAATTGCGCCAAACGTTCTGCCACCTTCACAGCTTCCAAGATATTAGGACGGCCAGCCGTTAAAGACATGTTGATAAAAGCTAAAGAAGAACATGCCCTGGCCCTTAAACTGGAAATGGAAAAGCAGCAAAAGATTTACGCAAAAGAATTCCTGGAAGGGGTGTTGACGGTGGATCACCTGGACAGTTTTCATTCTTCAGTGATTCAGGGCCTTGTTGATGTGGAAGAATTCATTCCCGTTTACACGGTGGAAGAAATCCTGGACGCCACCGGGACCAGGGTGGTGAAGCGGATCCGGAAGCCAGGGTTACTTCCGACCAAAAGGAAACCGAACATCCGGGAAAAGCAGGTTTCCGTTGATGCCTTATACAAACGGTTTGGCAATTACGCACCCTCCAAAGTGTTGGGTGCCTTTGGCCAGGTGCCGGATGATGGTGGGGACTTGCAGAATGTAAAGCGATTTATTATTTTGGCTAATGGTGAACGGGTTCCGTTGCCATAGCCACCTTGAAGAAAGATTTTAACATTGAACTATTGGTGATCATAATTTTGATCATTATCCTTTTAATACTTCCCTTTTTTATCTAATGGTTAAAGAAACAGAACTTGTGGTGTTTGCCTTCAAACATCCGGACACCGGTGAAGTGAATGAAAAGCAGGTTATCTTTTATGAAAAAGTCATGGGGGCGGTCCGTGGAATTAACAAGATCCGGCAGTTCTTTTTCGGTGGGGCCATTCGTGGGGGGAAGACTTTCATTTGTCTTTTCATTCTTTATTGCCTAGCCAAGTTATTCCCAAAAAGCAGGTGGCACATTTTCCGTTCCGATTTCCCGGAACTGGAAGACACCACCATTCCATCCATGGAAAAGTTAATTGGCCGGGAAGATTGCAGTGAATTTGTGTGGAAACGAAAAAGCAGCAATTACCACATCCACTTCCGCAATGGATCCAAGATCTTCTTTAAGACGGAAAACTTAATGAAGGACCCGGAATTGAAATGGATGTTGGGATTGGAAACGAATGGGATCCTATTGGAACAGATGGAAGGATTGTCCGAAAAACTGCTTACCAGGTCGGTGGAACGTGTGGGGTCCTGGTATTTGACCAAGATGCCACCCCCGTTAATCCTTGGGACATTTAATCCCACGGACACATGGGTGAAAGACAAGATTTATGATCCTTATGTTCTTGGCAAGCTTCCGGAAATGATGGATTTCACGGAAGCTTTACCCAAAGACAACCCTTATGTCACTGCCGAACAGTGGGCCAATTGGGAAAACCTGGATCCCATAAGCAGGGCACAGATGATTGAGGGAATTTGGCGGTTCTTGCAAGACGTGAAGCTTTTTGCCTATTCCTTTACCAAGGAAAAACATGTGGTGGATGTGGAAACCGAAGAAGGGGCCAGGTTTATGCAACCACTGAAGTCCTTGCCCCTCTATGCCATCTTTGACTTCAACGTGGATCCCATCACCTGTTTAATTGCCCAACGCTATAAAATGGATTGGGGCAAAGTGATTGCTGAATATCGTTTACGGAACAGCGACATTTTTGCTTTAACGAAACAAGTCCTGGAAGATTGGGGGGACTTCTTCCTTGTGGCCACGGGGGATGCCAGTGGAAGGGCAAGGACAGCAATCACCAAGGGCAACCGGTCTTATGTGAAGATCATCAAAGAAGAATTGCAGTTATCATCCAGGCAGGTGCAATTCCCCCGGTCCAATCCTTCAGTCCGGAACACCAGGATCCTAATGAATAGCCTGTTTCACAAACATGGAAACTTCTGGATTTCTTCAGCATGTCCGTTTTTGATTGATGATTTAAGGACGGTGAAAGTGAACGAGAAAGGAGAAATTGATAAGAGTAAAGATGCCAGGAAAACCCACCTGTTGGATGATTTACGTTATTTCATGTGGAATTATTTCCGACAATTTGTTGGTGGAAAATTATAATTTGGCGAAGAATTTTAATAAACCTAAACCTGACTAACCATGACTGCAACAATTAAAAAAGCGGTGAACAAACAGTTCTTTTTTGTTCTGAAGGGCCGCAATGGCCGTGTGATTGCAACCGGTGAAACGTACAAAAGGAAAGCCACCCTTCTTAAAACCCTGGATCGTTATTTTCCACAATTCAAACAGATAGCTACATGAAAAAGTTTCTTGCCCTTTTACTGCTAACCTTTGCAATCTTAGTTTCACAGGGTCAGGTCCAGGTGGTCAACCTGGATGGATCCCTTTCCACCGATCCGGACGGAACCATTGTTGCTTTTCAGTGGACAGCTTTAACCACCAATCCGGCAGCAACAACCTTTGGGACACCCAACGCAGCCAAGACCACGGTGGTCCCTGCCGGTGGTGTGCAATGGACTGCCGGAATTTACAAGTTTGTGCTAACCGTCACTGATAACCTTGGAGCCAAGGCCAGTGACACCATGCAGGTGACCTTTAAAGTGAACATAGTGCCTAAAGCCAATGCCGGACCGGATCAAACGGTTACTTTACCCAATGGGGTGGCCATTGGTGGCCGGGACGTTCCTGTTGATGGATTGGTTAGGTGGTCAAAGCTTTATGGGGGGAATGCCGTCTTCAGTGATCCACACGCGTCCTTTACCAAGGTCAGCATGTTACAACCTGGTTTCTACATGTTCAAAAAAACGGTTTACAATAGTCAGGGGCAGTCAGCAAGTGACCTTTGTGTGGTCCTGGTTAGGCAATATGGAATGGGGCAATTTCCAACCAATAGGCCGAATGAAGAACCACGTAAACGATCCTTTTAAATGACGGACGAACAGAAATACAAACAGTTATTGTTAATTAAAATCATGGTGGCCATCCTGGTGATGTCTGCCGTGGTTGTTTATTTCAAATATCATGGCTGACAAACAAGTTCTGAAGTATTGCGCCACGTGTGAGAGGACAATGATCATTTCCCTAAAGATCAAGTATTGTCCCTATTGTCCCACGGACAGAAATACCAACCAGGGCCGTTTGACACCCGTGGCAAAAAAACCCAATAAACATGTCAATAATTCTGACTAAATACGGCAACACGGTGGCCATAACCACCAACACTAACAAAGTGTTTTACATGTCGGTAAAGGTGTTTTTAAATGCATTTAGTCTCAATGCCAGGGGCCCGGAAGGGGCCCAACTTCTTTTAAACCCCAACTTCACGGGAGGGGCCACCAGTTGGACATTGGGTGCCGGGTGGACTTATGGAACGGATAAAGTCAGCCACGGATCCGGAACGGCAGCATTAAGCCAGGTTTTAAATGTGACCGTGGGGGAACGTTATGTGATCCGGTTGACGGTGACGGGAACCACGGGATCCGTTTCGGTGAATTTTGGGGGTCAGTCTTTTGTGGTGAATGCAGGGGCCGGGGCCGTCTTATCTTATCAAATTGCAACTGTTAATCCTGGTGCAATTTCAATCATTCCAACCAATGATTTCAATGGATCCATTGACGGGGTGACAGTAAGAACAAAACCCTATTACATAAGCATGGACACGGACCGTCTGGATGAACAAAACATTCCTTTAAGTGCCTGGACTATTGCGGGCAATTCCGGAATGACAACCGTTCAAGAAGTCGGGAATGCCATTGCAGACCTGGTAAAATATGATTCTTAAAACTTTTTAAACTTTAAACATGGTAACACTAACCAAAGACGGCAACACGGTCCGGATCACATTAAGCACGGGCATTGTTGTTTGGCAATCAATTGACACCTTCATGAATGGGTTCACATTGGATAAAGCAACCATGAAAGTTAGCTTTACCACACCCAAGATTTCCAAAACTGGAATTCCGATTGCACAAATTAACATCAATGGTGTGTCCGGGATCACCACGGAAGAAGACCTTGGAGATGCAATCAAAGACCTGGTGGAAATGGATGGAACCGGTGGTGGTGGGGGAATCAGTGACGTGACAGCCGGTTATTTGATTGACGTGGAACAAGACGGGGACGAACGAATTGTTAGTGTGGATGAAGGATCCAACGAAGTTCCGGTTCCAAATGCTTTTGGTGTTGATTGGGAAACCGGTGACGGTTGGACCGTCACGGGCGGGG
>Ga0068868_100000789_pt1 | contig 21436 bp, 22 predicted proteins | sample KBSMisM42_FD_64660 | JGI IMG/M metagenome (GOLD analysis project Ga0068868, IMG submission 64660) | Miscanthus rhizosphere microbial communities from Kellogg Biological Station, Michigan, USA - KBS Miscanthus M4-2 | ecosystem: Host-associated > Plants > Roots > Rhizosphere > Soil ...
AGCTCGGCCTCGACGCCCTCGGGCTCGCTCGCTTTCCAGTGGACGCTCCACGCGATCGCGACGATGAGCAGCACGTGCGCCGCGATCGCGAGCGCGAGGCCGCTTCGCATCCCGGGGAGCTTCGGCGGGGCGAAGATGTCGCGCTCGGCGGTGGCTGCGGTCATGTCGAAAGAGGCCTTGCGAAGAACAACGCGCGACTCAGCCGCCGCGCTGACTCTTGACCGAGAGGCCGACGCGCTGGATGCCGGCGCGCTGCAGCGCGTCCATCACCTTCACGACCGACTCGTAGCGCACGTTGCGGTCGGCCGAGATGATGACCGGCGTCGTCTCGACGCCGCGCTGCGCGTCGCGCACGCGCGCGGCGACGTCGCCGACCGCGAGCGTCCCGCTTTCCTTGCCGTCGACGCGCAGGCGCAGCGCTTCGTCGGCGCCGACGACGAGCTCGACGACGTGCGGCTCGCTCCGCTGACGCGCCTTGCCGACGCTCGGCAGGTCGACGACGCCGGCGGTGATGAGCGGCGCGGTGACCATGAAGATGATCAAGAGCACCAGCATGACGTCGATGAACGGGACCATGTTGATCTCGCTGATCGTTCGCCGGCGCGGGCCGCGCTGAAGGACGCCGGGCATCGTCGCTCCCGTCTCAGCGCACCACGGCGTTCGGCACCGGCGCCGGGGCGGGCATCGCCGACGCGTTGCGGTGCAGGATGTTCGAGAACTCCTCGATGAAGCTTTCGAGCTGGCTCGCGGTGCGGTCGATGTCGCGCGCGAAGCGGTTGTAGGCGATCACCGCCGGAATCGCGGCGAAAAGGCCGATCGCGGTCGCGACGAGCGCCTCGGCGATCCCGGGCGCGACCGTCGCGAGCGTCACCTGCGTCATGTTCGACAGGCCGATGAACGCGTGCATGATCCCCCACACCGTGCCGAAGAGGCCCACGTACGGCGACACCGAGCCGACCGAAGCGAGGAACGAGAGGTTCGACTCGATCGCGTCGAGCTCGCGCTGGAAGCTCGCGCGCATCGCGCGGCGTGCGCCGTCGAGGAGGGCCCCGGTGTCGACGACGCGCTTCTCGCGCAGCTTGAAGAACTCGCGCATCCCCGACGCGAAGATGCGCTCCATCGGCGCCTTGCCGTTGTGCCGCGTCGCGTCGGCGTAGAGGTCGTTGAGGTTGCGGCCGGCCCAGAACTCGCGCTCGAACTCGTCGTTGGCGGCCTTGACGCGGCGCAGCCCGAAGAGCTTGCCGAAAATCACGGTCCAGCTCGCGAGCGACGCGATCATGAGCCCCGCCATCACTACCTGCACGACAGTGCTCGCGTGCAGCACCAGCGGGACGATCGAGAAATCCTGGTTCATCGATGAATGGACATGCGGATGTCGTTGGGGATTCGGCACGGCCGGAAAGTTCCGAGCTCGACGCAGCCGATGCGGATCGTTCCTTCGGCGAGCAATTCGCCGGCCCGGCGCGCCTGCTGCGCGAGGTGCAGGCTCGCCTGGCCGAGATGGACGACCTCGACGCTGACGTCGACGACGTCGTCGAGCCGTGCGGGCTTCAGGTAGTGCAGCGTCGTTTCGCTGACGACGAATGCGACGCCGTCGCGGCGGAGCTCCTCCTGGCCGAAGCCGAAGCCGCGCAGCCACTCGGTGCGCGCGCGCTCGAAGAACTTCAGGTAGTTGGCGTAGAAGACGATCCCCGCGGCGTCGGTGTCTTCCCAGTAGACACGAACCGGGACGCTGAACGCCGCTTGGCTCGTGGCCGCCATCATCGCCGTCGCTCCCGCGACGGCCCGCGCTCAGGGCTGCAGCTTCTTGTAGACCGGGCCCCAGACCGGATGCCCGGCCTCGGACTTGTCGAGCGCGAAATTGCGGTCAGACTGGCGCGCCAGCCGGAACTCCGCTTCGCACTCGGCGAGCCGGCCGCCCGCGCAGTGCAGGAAGGCGAGCCGCTTGTGCGCCTCGGCGCGGTCGCGGGGCGACGCCAGCCCAGCGGCGAGGGCTTCGCGGAACCGGCGTTCGGCAGATTCGTATTGGGCATCGTCGTACGCCTTCAGCCCGGCGAGCAGGGCGCCCTCGGCCGGCCGCGCGCTCAGGTCCATGACGCCGACCGGGGCCGGCGCCGTTTGCGCGCACGCCGCGAGCAGGGCGGCCGATGCTAGCGCGACACGAAGCCGCAGCTGCCGCGAACGTGAAGCCTGCATGTGCTAGGAGCCGAACTTGTGGCGCAGGGTGACGGTCTGTCCCGCCGTGACGTTGACCTGCGTCGTGTACGCGGGATAGTCGCCGTTGCGGATGACGATCTGGTGCCTGCCCTCGGCGAGCGTGAGCTCGGTGATCGGCGGCGCGGCGCCGGACGAGGTGCCGTCGACCTCGACGAGCCCCCAGGGGCTGATCGCGATCCGCACGGTGCCCGTCGCCGGCGCGACGAGTCGGGCGTTCGCCGCGCGCGCGTCCGCTTCGCGGACTTCGCGCTCGCGCGCTTCGCGGGCGCGGCGGTCCTTGGTCGTCTCCTTCGGTGCAGGCGTCGCGGCGACGGCGGCGCCGGCGTTCGTGGCCGCCGCCGCTTTGACCGGCGCGACGGCGGCGGTGGTCGTTTGCGCCGCCGTGCCGCCGTTGACCGGTGACGTCGCGGCGTTCGCGGGCGCGGTGGTTTCGCTCGCGGCGTTCGCCGCGACCGCGGCGTCCGGGGGCGCGACGACCGGAGCCGGCGAAGCGACCGCCGGGGACGTGTCGGCAGCGCTGCGCGCCTGCGGCTGCACCGCCGGTGCTTGCGCAGCCGTGCTCTGCGCGCGCGCCTCGGGAATCGGGACGTTGTCGCCCGACCCGCGTGCGAGCAGGCCCCACGTCGCGAGGCCGCCGATCACGAACACCGCTGCCGCGGCTGCGGCGATCGTTGCGAGGACGCGCGGCTGCTGCTTCGGCTCGAGCGCGGGAGTCGGGCGCTCGCCTTCAGGAGTCGCCGGGTTCTCGTCGATCCACTGGCGCAGCTCGCGCGCGAACGAGCGCGCCGAGCGGAAACGCTGCTCGGGGTCCTTCGCCATCGCGCGCTGCGCGATCAGCGCCAGCGCCTTCGGCACCGTGGGGTCGACCTTGCTCGCGAGCGTCGGGTCGTGGTGCAGCAGCGCGTCGCGGATCTGCGCGAGCGACTCGCCGCGAAACGGCTTCAGGTCGGTCAGCAGCTCGTAGAGGACGACGCCGAGCGAAAAAACGTCGGCGCGGCGGTCGACCGTCTCGCGCCGGACCTGCTCGGGGGCCATGTAGTACGGCGAGCCGGCGCCGGTGTGCGGGTCGCCGTCTTCCTGCTGGTGGGCGACGCGCGCGATGCCGAAGTCGAGCACGCGCGGCTGCGTGCGGCCGACCATGAAGATGTTGGCCGGCTTGATGTCGCGGTGGATCACGCCCTTGGAATGCGCGAACGCGAGCGCGTCGGCGACGCGGCGAACGATCAGCGCTGCCTGCGCCGGCGTCGCGCGCCAGCCCTCCTGGCGCAGCTGGGCGAGGTCGCGGCCCTTCAGCAGCTCCATCGCGATGTAGGCGCGGTCGTCGCTGATGCCGGCGTCGAAGACGGTGACGATGTGCGGATGGCTCAAGCCCCCGGCGGCGCGCGCTTCGTCGAGGAACAGCCGGTTGAACGACTCGCGCTCGTGCTCGGGGACCTTGACGTTCAGCGTCTTGACCGCGATCAGCCGCGACAGCAGCGGATCGTGCGCCGCGTACACGGTGCCGAGGCCGCCTTCGCCGAGCTGGTACTTGAGCGCGTAGCGGCCGATGTGGCCGATCGTCGGCATCGCGCGATCGGTGGGCGAAGCGATCAGGCCGGAAAACGCGACCGCCGCGCCCGGCGGCGTCGGCGGCGGGTCGGAATCGCTCCACAACGCGACCGGAAGGCTCGGCGGCGGCCCGGGCTCGGTGTCGCCCGGAGCAGAAGGCGGCGGCTGGGTCTGTTCGCTCACGAGGTCGCCAGCTTACGTGACGCGCACGCGCGAGCGGCGTGAAAAACACTTCCTCGCCAACGTTCGTAACACAAGCTCACCAAAGAGCGGCAATGCGCCGCGCTTTTCGCCGTCCGCGAGCGACACGCGCGGCCGTTCGTCGGCGCCTTATCCGTTCTTCTTGCGTGCCGCGTCGACCTCGATCCGGCGCACCTCTGCGGCGACCTTGTCGAGGACGCCGTTGACGTACTTGTGCCCGTCGGTGCCGCCGAAGCTCTTGGCGAGCTCGACCGCCTCGTTGATCGCGACCTTGTACGGAATCTCGATGCAGCGCATGAGCTCGAACGCGCCGATCATGAGCGCCGCGTGCTCGATCGGCGAGAGCAGCTCGACCTTGCGATCGATGTGCGCGGCGAGCATCGCGTCGATCGCCTCGGCGTCGCGGATCGTGCCGTGCAGCAGAAGCTCGAAGTGCTCGCGGTCGCACTTGTCGAAGCCTTCCTGCTCGCGGACGTGGGCATCGACCGCGCCGGCGTCGGCGCGACTGAGCAGCCACTCGTAGAGGCCCTGCAGCGCGAGCTCGCGCGCGCGTCGCCGCGCCGACTTCGCCTCGCCGCGGCGAGCGGCAGGGCGCTGGCGCGCCGCGCGCGCGACGTTCTCGTCTTCGCTGCTCACGAAAGCTCGTCGAGCAGATTGGCCATCTCGACCGCGGCGCGCGCAGCGTCGCGGCCCTTCTCCTCGGCGCGCGCGTCGGCCTGCGCCGGCGTGTCGCACGTCAGGATCGCGTTGGCGACCGCGATGCCGTGGTCGATGGCGACGCGCGTGACCGCCGCGCCGCTCTCGTTGGCGACGAGTTCGAAGTGGTACGTCTCGCCGCGCAAAACGCAGCCGACCGCGATCAGGGCGTCGTGCTCGTCACCGTCGGCGATCGCATTGAGCGCGATCCCGATCTCGAGCGCGCCCGGCACGCGGACGTGGGTGATGTCGTCTTCGGCGACGCCGAGCCGGACGAGCTCGTCGACGCAGGCGCGCGCGATGCGGTCGGTGACCTCGACGTTGAAGCGCGCCTGGACGACGGCGATGCGCAGTCCGCGGCCGTCGAGTCGCTCCGCTTCGCCGCGCTCAGCGTTGCGCATGGCGGGCGGTGCTCGCGGACGAGGCGTCGTCGGTGACGAAGCCGGTCACCTCGAGGCCGTAGCCGAGCAGGCTCGGCATGCGGCGCGGGCTGCCGAGCAGCTTCATGCGACCGACGCCGAGGTCGCGCAGGATCTGTGCGCCGATGCCGTACGTGCGCAGGTCGAGCGGCAGCGCTGGCTTGCGGACGCTGCGGCCTCTCGTCGCGAGCGCGTGCGGCAGCAGCGCCTCGGCGGTCTCGCCGCAGTTTAGAAGCACCGCGGCGCCGCGCTCGCTTTGCTTCAGCGCAGCGAGTGCGCGCGGCAGCGGCCACGAGTGCTCGCCGGGGCCGGCGTCGAGGAGGTCGAGCACCGAGAGCGGCTCGTGGACGCGAACGAGGACCTCGTCGTTCGGCGTCCAGCGGCCGTGCGTGAGCGCCAGGTGGACGCCGCCGGTGCGGTCCTGGTAGACGCTGCACGTGAAGTCGCCCTGCTGCGTCGTCATCGTCCGCGTGCCGGCGCGCTCGATCAGCGACTCGTTGCGGCTGCGGTGCTCGATGAGGCTCGCGATCGTGCCGATCCTGAGGCCGTGCCGCTCGGCGAACGCCGCCAGGTCGGGAAGCCTCGCCATCGTGCCGTCGTCGTTCATCACCTCGCAGATCACGGCGGCGGGCGTGAGCCCGGCCATCGCGGCGAGGTCGCAGCCGGCTTCGGTGTGGCCGGCGCGCATGAGGACGCCGCCGTCCTGCGCTTGCAGCGGGAAGATGTGGCCGGGCTGGACGAGGTCACTCGGCTTGGCGTCGCGGCGCACCGCGGTCTGCACGGTGCGCGCGCGGTCGGCGGCCGAGATGCCGGTCGTGACGCCGCTGGCCGCTTCGATCGACACCGTGAACGCGGTCCCGTGCTGGGCGCCGTTCTTCGCCGCCATCGGCGGCAGGTGCAGCCGCTCGCAGCGCTCGCGCGTCAGCGTCAGGCAGATGAGGCCGCGCGCGTGCCGCGCCATGAAGTTGATCGCCTCGGGCGTGACGTGGTCGGCGGCGAGAATGAGGTCGCCCTCGTTCTCGCGGTCTTCCTCGTCGACCAGGATGACCATCTTGCCGGCGGCGAGGTCGGCGACGAGCTCGGGAATCGGGGCAATCGTCATGGCAGTCCTCGATTGTAGGGACGGGGTCTCGCCCGCTCAGGCGCGCGGTTTCGCGCCGCCGAGCATTCGCTCGACGTAGCGCGCGATGAGGTCGACCTCGAGGTTGACCTTGCGGCCAGGTGCGCTGTGGCGCAGCGTCGTGTGCTCGACCGTGTGCGGGATCAGGTTGACGGTGAACTCGCAGCCGCCGTCGCCGCGGTCGGCGACGTCGTTGACGGTCAGGCTGACACCATCGACTGCGATCGAGCCCTTGAAGGCGAGAAAGCGCGTCAGCTCCTGCGGCGCCGCGACGGCGAGGAGCCACGATTCGCCGACACGCTCGAAGCGTGCGACGGTGCCGACGCCGTCGACGTGGCCGCTGACGAGATGGCCGTCGAGGCGGTCGCCGGCGCGCAGCGCCTTCTCGAGGTTGACCTCGCCCGTGCGCTCGAGCCCGCTCGTCGCCGCGAGGCTCGCCGCCGAGACCTCGACGCGGAAGCGGTCGCGCGCCGCAGCGATCGCGACGACGGTCATGCAGGCGCCGGCAATCGCGATGCTGTCGCCGAGTGCGGTCGACGCGTCGAGCCAGCCGGGCGGAGGGGCGACCGTGAGCGCCTTGCCGAACGCCGGCGAGTCGCCGAGCGGTTCGACCTCGACGATCCGACCGACCGCGCTGACGATGCCCGTGAACATGCGCCGATTGTCGTCGCCGCCGACGGCGCGCGCCGTCACCGACGCGTCACCGCGGCGCGGCCGATCGCGGGTCGTTTGCCAGGGCCGACGGGCGCAGCAGCAGGCGCAGGTCGTCGCCGATGCGAGCGACGTCGACGAACGCGAAACCGAGTGCGTCGTCGAGCCGCGCGAGCGGCGGAAGCGCGGCGAGTCCGCGACCGTCGCCGAGCAGCTTCGGCGCGACGTAGACGAGCAGCTCGTCGACGAGACCGGCGGCGAGCAGCGATGCGTTGAGCTTCTCGCCGGCCTCGACGTGCAGCTCGTTGATCTCGCGTCGGCCGAGGTCGGCGACCATCGCCGCGAGGTCGACCTTGCCGCTCGGCGACGGCGCGAGCGCGACCTCGGCGCCGTGCGCTTCGAGCGCGCTGCGCCGCGCGCGGTCGTCGATCGCCGCGTAGACGAGCACCTCTCCCGGCGGCGCGAGGATGCGCGCGGTGGGCGGCGTCTCGAGGCGCGAATCGACGATCACGCGCAGCGGCTGGCGCACCGTCTCGACGAGGCGCACGTCGAGCCGCGGGTCGTCGTCGCGCACGGTGCCGACGCCCGTCAGCACCGCAGCGGCGCGCTTGCGCCAGGCGTGGCCGTCGGCGCGCGCCGCCGTGCCGGTGATCCACTGGCTCGTGCCGTCGGCGAGCGCGCTGCGGCCGTCGAGCGAAACCGCGACCTTCATGCGCAGCCACGGCCGGCCGCGCTCCATCCGGGACACGAAGCCGACGTTGAGCTCGCGCGAAGCGGCGGCCGCGGCGTCGTTCCACTCGACCGCGATTCCGGCGGCAGCGAGACGCGCCGCGCCTTTGCCGGAGACGAGCGGATTCGGGTCGCGCAACGCGATGACGACGCGGCCGACCCCGGTGGCGACGAGCGCGTCGGCGCACGGCGGCGTGCGGCCGTGGTGCGCGCACGGCTCGAGCGTGACGTGGACGGTCGCGCCGCGCACGTCGGCGCCGCGCGCCGCGGCGTCGGCGAGCGCCATCACCTCGGCGTGCGCGCCGCCGGCATGCTGCGTGTGGCCGCGGCCGACGACGGTGCGATCCCGGACGACGACGCAGCCGACGCGCGGATTCGGTTCGGAAACGCCGATCGCGCGCTCGGCGAGCGCGAGCGCTTCGCGCATCGGCGCGGAGATCGTGGGCGCGGGGGCTTCGGTCATCGTTGGTGACGTCTCGCTTCTTCAAGCCTCCTGTGGCACGGTCGTTGCGGGACACGCGTCGCTGCCGCGGACGACGACGAAGTGGCGGCCGAGCAGCGCGCTGCCGACATCGGCGTCGACCTGCGCAACCGCGATGTTCGCATCGATCGCGGACCGTTCGTCGTTCGACGCGAAGCGGCAGACACGGCCGTCGCCGGCGCCGCCGCCGATCGTCCAGCCGTTCGCGACGACCGCGATGCGCCCCGACCAGCGGCCGTCGCCGCGCGGCGCGACGAGGCAGTGCCACGCGAGGAAGCGGTCGCCGGTCTCCTGCCACGCGGCAACGCCGAGCGATGCCGCGGTCGCGTCGAGCGCGACGTCGGCGACATGGACGCCGCCGTCGTCGACGAAACGGACCGTCTTCCTCGCTTCGCCGACGCACGCCGCCGGCGCCGGATAGAGGCCGTCCTGCAGCTCGATGCGCACGGCGAGCGCCGTGGGCGAGAGCGAACTGGCGGCGGCAGGTGCAGTCGGCGAGGCACGGACCGTTCCGCTGACGAAGAGCCACCGTCCTGCCGCGCAGGTGCCGAGGGCGGCGGCGTCGAGATCGGCGCTTCTCGTGGTCGCTGCGATGCCATCGCAGATGCCGACGACGGTGCCTGTGCGATCGTCGAACAGCCACGCCGTGGTGCCGTTCTCGACCGGCTTCCAGGCGCTGCGGCTGCCGTCGAGGCGCTTCGCGGTGAGCGGCACGCCGGGGCTGCGGCCGCGCACGCCGCGCGGTGCGCTGCGGATCGCGCCGGCACCGAGTGCGAGCGATCCCGAGAACTGCGGATCGAGCGCGGCGACGAAGCCGTGCAGGACGACCGCGTTCTCGCCGCCGCGACGGTCGGTCCAGCGGACCGCGACCGTCGTCGCCTTGGTGCCGACGAAGGCGGCGGCGTCGACGTTGCGCTCGATCCGGTAGGCGGTTGGCGCGCCCGCCGATGCGGCAGCGACGACCGCAGTTGCGCTTCCGATCGCTGCATACGTGCGCAAGCCGGCGTCGTCTGCGATTGCGGTGAACGCGCGCACCTGCTCGACGTCGTCCTCGCCGATGCGCAGCGCCTGCGATCGATCGCGGGCGACGTCGGCGGCAAGATCGAGATCGCGCTGCAGTGCGGCGACGGCAACGCTGCCGGCGGCGAGGACGAAGAATGCGATCAACGCCTCGAGCAGCGTGACGCCGCGTTGCCGCGATCGCGAAGCGAGCACTGTCATCTCAGAAGTCCTTCCAGCTGCCGTCGACGCGGACGAAGCTGCCGCTGGCGTATGCGAGCCGATCGAGGATCGCGGCATCGCGGACGATGTCGGCCGAGGCGTTGCCGCGCACATCACCACCGACGACAAGCGCGCCGTGGACGAACGCGAAGCCCGTCGCGCCGTCGCGCCAGTCGAGCGATGCGGCGTGGACGACGCCATGGATCGCGACGTCGCCGACGATCGTGAGCGCACCGCTCGCGACGAGCGCGAGCGGATCGTCGGCGCTGCCGAGCACGGCGGGCCCAGTGAGAGCGGCGTCGCCGTCGACGAACAGCAGGCGCGCGCCGCCGGCGACCGCGGCAGCGATTGCCGCCGTGCAATCGTCGCCGCAGACGACGTGCCGCCCCGCGGGCTGCGCCGCCCAGACGCGAGGCGGCATGCCGAAGTGGCGCGCGAACAGGCGGTCGGCGCCGAGCGCGCGCAGCTCGTCGTCGCCCGCAGCGATCGATCCGCCGAGCGGTGCGCCCGGCGGCGCGTCGATGCGCAGCGCGGTCGCGACGACGCGGCCGCCGGCGTGGACGGCGAGGCCACCGCTCGCAGCGTCGACGTTCGCGACGCCGAGCGAAGCGGCACCGACGTCGAGATCGCCGGCGACGGTGAGCGCCGCCACCGGCGCCGATCGCAGCGCCGGCAGCAGCGCCCACGCGATCTCGACGCGGGCGGTCGCTTCGCGTCCGCCCGCGTCGGCCGGTGCGCAGCCCGAAGCGACCGCTGCCTTCGTGCATCCGGTCGCGACGGCGCGGACGACACCAGGGCGCGACGACGCCGCGAGCTCGACGAAGAATGCCGGCGCGAGCGCGCCGCCGTCGACGGCGGGGAGAGTCGGCCGGCCATTCGTCGGACACGAGCATGTCCAGCCGGCGCTGCCGCGAATGCAGGCCGCTTGCAATGGAAGCGCGCTGCCGGCGTCATTCCATGTCGTTGGTGTGACAGCGCCGCTTGCGGCGTCGATGCGCAAGACGCGGGCGCGGAACGACGTCGCCGCCGGATCTGCGCTCGGCAGGCACGTCGCGCCGATCGGCGTCGGGTCGTTGATCCGGGCGAGCGCCCATTCGAGGCCTGCATCGGCGGCGGCGAAGGCGATTCGCGAGCGCAGCTCATTCGCGGAGCGCTGCTCCTCGACGACGATGTTGCGTTGCGCGAGCGCGGCGACGAGGACCATCGCGAAGCAGAGCATGACGACGACGAAGAGCGCGGCGGCGCCGCGCTGGCGAGACGATGAGCAGGCGCTCATGGCGATCATCCTTCGCAGCTGCCGACGGCAGCGTCGTTGCGGGTTCGGACCGAGCTCTGCAGCGTTCGGGTGACGGCGGGGTCGGTCGGCGAACGCGCCGCGAGCGTGATCGCGAAGCTGCGCACCTGCTGGCGCGGCGGGCAGGTCGCGCTCGCAGCTGCGCACGGCCGTTCGCAGAACGCCGCGAGCGAGATCTCATCGAGCCGCGGCTCAACGGCGAACGCGGTGACGAGGAGCGTTCCCGAGTCGGTCAGCGCCTGCCAGTTGCGCGCGCCGAGCTGCATCTCGATCGCGCCGCCGCGCAGGCGAAAGCCGAAGCGGTCGCGATCGTCGACGACGCCGTCGCCGTCAGCGCCGCTCGTCGAGAAGCTGAGCGCGACCGCGCTCGCCGCGACGCTCGCCGGTGCGATCGCGGCGTGCGGATTGGCGGCGGCGGGCTCGTCGCCCTGGCGCACCGCGGATGCCGAGGCCGCCGACCAGTGGCCTGCACGGCGCAGGTCGCGCGCGACGAGGTCGGCCGCGGTGCGCAGGTCGTGCATCAGCCGCGCCTCGGCCTGAAGCCGGCGCGCGGCAGCGTGCTGCGCGAGGACGATGCCGCCCGCGGCGGCGACGACGACGAGGCCGATCGCCGTCGCGACGAGCAGCTCGACGATCGAAACGCCGCGGGCATGTGTTCGCATCAGCGGCTCCAGCATGCGCGGTTGGCGTCGGCACCGTTCGCCGTCGTCGCATCGCTTCCCGACGCCTGCACCAGTGCGCCGTCGGCGAGCGACAGGCGCAGCACGCGGCAGCGCGCGTCGCGCGCTTGCGTCGCGACCGCGGTCGCGACGAGGTCGTAGCCGCCGCTCGCGTTGGCGCTCGCCTGCAGCCGGTAGTGGCTGGCGGGCGACGTGTCGCGCAGGCCGAGCTCGGCGAGCGTCGCGTAGCCGGCGTTGTTCGCGCGGTAGCGCTCCTCGGCAAGCTGCGCCTGCAGCAGGGCGACGAGCGCGTCGGTGCGCCGGGCGCGCTGCACCTGCGCCTCGACGCTCGGATACGCGATGCTCGACAGCACGCCGGCGATCGCGACCCCGACCAGCCCTTCGATCAGCGTGAACCCGCGCTCGCTTCGCGACGCGTGGGCGGCTCCGGAACGACAGGAACGACGATGCGATGCGGACATGGACGGCTCCTTTCGAAGATCAGCAAGCGGGATAGCCGGCGACCGTGCCCGCGGGCGAGCACGACCGCACCCGGCCGAGGACGTTGACGACGTGACGCACCGAGCGGCCGCGGACGTCGCTGAGCGACAGCGTCGCCGTCGGCGTGCTCGTGCCGTGCAGTGGATCGAAGACGATCGAGGCGACGTTGCCGGCGACGGCGACGCGCTCGGCGCTCGGCAGGACGACGCTCTGGATCGCGAGCGCGCCGTTCGCGCATGTGACGCCGCTGGCGCTGCAGCGGCAGTCGGACGCGCCGCCGCTGTGGACGACCCAGCACGTCGCGTCGGCGCCGGCGACGACGCTCAGGCGAAGCGGGCGGTTGCGGGCGATCGCCTCGCTGCGTGCGAGCTGCAGGTCGGCGGCGAGACGCGTTGCGGCGCTGTCGAGCCTGCGCGCGTCGATCAGGGCGCTGAACGAGGGCAGCGCGCTCGCACCGACGATCGCGACGATCGCGACGACGACCGCCGCCTCCAGGAGCGAGAAGCCGAGCTCGCACGGCCGTGCGGCCCGGGTTGCTGCGTGCTTGGTCGCCATGCGCAGCACTGTAGGAATCGCGCCGTGCGCGCGCGATCCCTCGCGCGGGCAAGCCGCGGGGGTCTCGCGCGGGACCCCTCGGGGGGAACGCGCGATGCGGCGCTCGGCGCCGCTAGATGTCGCGGATCAGCCGGCGGAACTCGTCGACGTCTTCGAAGCTGCGGTAGACCGACGCGAAGCGCACGTAGGCGACCTTGTCGATCCGCTTCAGCTCGCGCATCACGTGCTCGCCGACCTTCGCGGAGAGCACTTCCTTGCCACCGATGCCGAGGAGCTTTTCCTGGATGCGCTCGATCGCGGCGTCGATTTGCTCGACGCTGACCGGGCGCTTGCGCAGCGCGAGCGCCATCGAGGCGCGCAGCTTGGCGGGGTCGAATTCGGCGCGCCGGCCGTCCTTCTTGACGACGACCGGCATCGCGATCTCGGCGTGCTCGTAGGTCGTGAAGCGCTTGTCGCAGCTCTGGCAGCGGCGACGGCGGCGGACGACGTCGCCCTCTTCGGAGTCGCGCGTCTCGACGACCTGCGTGTCCTCGTTGCCGCAGAACGGACAGCGCATGTCAGCGGTAGACCGGGAAGTCCTTCGTCAGGGTCTGCACCTTGGCGCGCACCGCGGCGATGTTCGCCTCGTCCTGCGGACGGTCGAGGACATCGGCGATGAGGTGCGCGGTGCGCCGCGTCTCGTCCTCGCCGAAGCCGCGCGTGGTGAGCGCCGGAGTGCCGAGGCGGATCCCGCTCGTCACCATCGGCTTTTGCGGATCGTTCGGGATGCCGTTCTTGTTGCACGTCATGTGCGCCGCTTGCAGGACCGCTTCGGCCTCCTTGCCGGTCAGTCCCTTCGGCCGCAGATCGACCAGCATGACGTGGCTCTCGGTGCGACCGCTGACGATCCTGAGGCCCCGCTCGGTGAGCGTCTCGGCGAGCGCGACCGCGTTCCTCACGACTTGCTGCTGGTAGGTCTTGAACTCGGGCGCGAGCGCTTCTTGGAACGCGACCGCCTTGGCCGCGATCACGTGCATCAGCGGGCCGCCCTGCAGCCCGGGGAAGATCGCGCTGTTGATCTTCTTCGCGACCTCGGGATCGTTCATCAGCACGATGCCGCCGCGCGGACCGCGCAGGCTCTTGTGCGTCGTCGACGTCACGACGTGGGCGTGCGGCACCGGGTTCGGATAGACGCCGGCGGCAATCAATCCCGCGTAGTGCGCCATGTCGACCATCAGCCAGGCGCCGACGTCGCGCGCGACCTGCGCGAAGCGGGCGAAGTCGATCCTGAGGCTGTAAGCCGAAGCACCGGCGATGATGAGCTTGGGCCGCGCCTCGTGGGCGAGGCGCTCCATCGCGTCGTAGTCGATCTCCTCGGCCGCGGTGAGCCCGTAGCTCACGACCTTGAACCACTTGCCGCTCATGTTGAGCGCCATGCCGTGGGTCAGGTGGCCGCCTTCGGCGAGGCTCATTCCCATCACCGTGTCGCCGGGCTGGATGAGGCCGAAGAAGACCGCCTGGTTCGCCTGCGACCCCGAGTTGGCCTGGACGTTGGCGTGCTCCGCGCCGAAGAGCCGCTTGACGCGATCGATCGCGAGCTGCTCGACGACGTCGACGAACTCGCAGCCGCCGTAGTAGCGCTTGCCGGGATAGCCCTCGGCGTACTTGTTGGTGAGTTGGCTGCCCTGCGCGGCCATCACCGCCGGCGACGCGTAGTTCTCCGAGGCGATGAGCTCGATGTGCTCTTCCTGGCGGCGGTTCTCGCCGGCGATCGCCGCTGCGATCTCGGGATCGACGTTGGCGAGAGTCGAGGTGCTGCGGTCGAACATAAGCCGTCCTTCAGGCGAGCCGCGCGAAGCCCGAGCCGACGGCTCGCGGGGCGGCCCAGGCGAACGGCTCGACCGGCAGCTGCCGCGCAGGTGCCGACCGTGCTTCCCGGTGGTGATCCACCTCGGGCCCCTCCGGGCCGCATCGCCAGTCGCACGGCGGCGCCAGTGTAACGGCTGCGATCGTCGATCGCGGTCGCACGCCGCGCGCGAATCGCTCTCCTCGGCGCGGCGCGCGCCGGTTCGGTCAATGCAGGAGTGCGACCTTGTCCGGTGCTGCGGGAGTTTCGACGGGCGCGGGGGTTGGCGGCGCCGGCTGGTGCGCCGGCTCGGCGGCCTCGGCCGATGCCTGCGGCTTCGGCGCCGGTGTCGCGGCGACCGTCGTCCGCACCTTGCCGCCGGCCGCGATCAGGCGGAGCAGGCTCTGGTGGGCGAGCACCTTGGCGGCATAGCCGCCGTCCTCGCCGGAGTTGGCGGCACCGACGTAGGCGCGCAGCCCGGCCTCGAGGCCGCCGTTTCGCGCGATGCACTCTTTCAGCACCTGGACACCGACGCGCAGGTTGGTGACCGGGTCGAACGCGGCATGGCTGCCACCGAAGGCTTCGTATTTGTCGTCGTGCACCTTGGTCATGACCTGCATCAGGCCCTGGGCGCCGACCGGGCTCTGCGCGAACGGGTTGAAGCTCGACTCGACCGCCATCACCGACAAGATCAGCGTCGGATCGAGGTTGACCAGGGCGCCGACGGTCCACGCCTCCTGGACAAGGCGGCTGACCGGCTCGAGGGCGACGTGATAGCGCTGCGCCAGGTAGCGCGCGACCGAAGCCTGGGCGCGGTTCAGCTCGCGCGGATCGGCGGCGGTCGCCCGCTGGATCGCGTCCGGCTCGCCAAGGTCGGGCTCCGCGGTCTCGACGGCGGCGGTCGCCTGCAGACGGGCCTCCTGGCGGGCCTGCAGCCAGCTCAGCGTCTGTGCCTCGATCGCATGGCGAAAGTCGGAGCGGCCGGCGGCGAAGAGCACGGCGCCGACGATGAGAAGCCCGAGCAATGCCAACGAGTTGTGGGAGACCTCGAGCATGCCTTGGCCGGCGTCGCGCAGAAAGACAGCGGTCGACCGGACGCAGGCGCTCTGCCAGCGTCGGACGGAAGAAAAAAGGTGCTGCGGTGAAGACATGACTCGCACTCTCGTTGGACGCCGTCGTCGCCCCGGGGCGGCGAAAGGCGCGGCGATAATCCGCCGGCCAGACAACATCAGGTCCTCAGGCACTGCCTGGTCGATGCCAGGTCAGCAGCGGGAAACGGCGGGATTCTGAAAGCGCTCAAATTCCCGGTCAACCCTGATCCTGGCTCTCTTTATAGCGATTTGGTATGGAATATTCGGATCTGCGCCATTTTTTGCGGGCGCTCGAGCAGTCGGGAGACCTGCTTCGGATCCGAGAGCCAGTCTCGGCGCGGCTTGAAATGACAGCGGTCGGTGACTTCACCCTTCGTCGTGGCGGTCCGGCACTAATCTTCGAATCGCCGGCCGGTTACAAGATTCCGGTGCTCGCCAACCTCTTCGGCACCACACGCCGGGTCGCCTTGGCGATGGGCGCCACCGAGGTGAGCGAGCTGCGCGACATCGGGCGGCTGCTGGCCGATCTGAAAGAGCCCGAGCCGCCGAAAGGGCTCCGCGACGCCGGCCGCCTGTTACAGATGGCGAAGACGCTGTGGACGATGCAGCCCGCCGTCGCGGCTCGGGCCCTTTGCCGCGAGGTCGTCGTCGACGGCGCGGACGTCGACCTCGGCGCTTTGCCGGTCCAGACGTGCTGGCCCGAGGACGCCGGCCCTCTGATCACCTGGGGGCTCGTCATCACCCGCGGGCCGCAAGGCCTGCCCGGCTCGCGCCGGCGGCAAAACCTCGGCATCTACCGCCAGCAGGTGATCGGGCGGCGGCAGGTCGTCATGCGCTGGCTTGCGCACCGCGGCGGCGCGCTCGATTTCCAGGAGTTCGCCCGCGTCTACCCCGGCAAGCCGTTCCCGCTCGCGGTCGCGCTCGGCGCTGACCCGGCGACGATGCTCGGCGCCGTCACGCCGGTCCCCGACACGCTCTCCGAGTACCAGTTCGCCGGGCTGCTGCGCGGTAGCCGCACCGAGGTGAGCGATTGTTCGGTCGGTGACGCCGGCGTGATGCTGCAGGCGCCGGCGACCGCCGAGTTCGTCTTCGAGGGCCACATCCCGGTCGCAGCGAGCGGCTTCTCGGGGCGCAGCGAGCTCGGCGTCCCGCTGAAGGAGATCGACGGCCACCTGCACGCGCTCGAGGGACCGTTCGGCGACCACACCGGCTATTACAACGAGCCCGACTGGTTCCCCGTCTTCGAGATCGATCGCATGACGCACCGGCGCGACCCGATCTACCACTCGACCTACACCGGCAAGCCCCCCGACGAGCCGGCGATCCTCGGCGTCGCGCTCAACGAAGTCTTCGTCCCGATCCTGCAGAAGCAGTTTCCCGAGATCGTCGACTTCTACCTGCCGCCGGAGGGGTGCAGCTACCGGCTCGCGGTCGTCAGCATCCGCAAGCGCTACCCAGGTCACGCCAAGCGCGTGATGTTCGGCATCTGGAGCTTCCTGCGCCAGTTCATGTACACGAAGTTCATCGTCGTCACCGACGACGACGTCGACGTCCGCGACTGGACCGACGTCGTCTGGGCGATCACGACGCGCGTCGACCCGGTGCGCGACACCGTGCTCGTCGATCGGACGCCGATCGACAGCCTCGACTTCGCCTCGCCAGTCGCCGGGCTCGGCGGCAAGATGGGCCTCGACGCGACGAGCAAGGGCGCCGGCGAAACCGAGCGCGCGTGGGGACGCCCGATCCGCCGCGACGCCGCCGTCGAGGAGCGTGTCGCCGGCGTGCTCGCCGCGATCGCTGCCGTGCCGCCGGTCTGATCAGCGCGTCGTGGTGCGCTTGCGCGGCGCGCGTGGCGCTGCCCGCTGCGCCGGCGACTCCTCCGACGCTCCGCCGCCCACTGCGCCCGCCACGCCCGATGGCGCTCGCTTGGTTCCGGCCTGCAGACCTTCCGACATGCCGATCAGCACCCCGCTCGCGATCGCGGTGTAGCTGTCGAGCATCGCCTGCGCCGCCCGCATTTGTGTCGCGCGGCCGGCGCGCAGCATCGTCTGCGCCTGCCCGAGCAGCGTCTCGACGGTCTGCGCTGCCTGCGAACCGGTCGCGCTGCCTTTCATGCGGAACGCATCGAGCGCGCTTTCCCACGGACCCTGCAGCGGACCCGCCGACTGCGCCGCCTTCGTGACCGCGCCGAAGAAGACGTCTTCCATCTTCTCGATGTTGGCGAGCGCCTCCTTGAGTGGCTTCTCGCTCAGCGACGCGCCGGTGCTGACGAACTGCTCGAGCGCCTTGCGGTTGGCCTCGACCGCCTGCAGCAGCGCCCCATCGATGCCGGCGAGCGCCTTGTCGATGAGCCCTGCGACGTCGACGTTCGGCGCCGCGTTGCGCGCGATGCCGAGCGACGCCGCCTCGGTGACGCTTTTCACCACCTTGCGGATGTTGTCGAGCGTCAGCTCGCGGCCCTGCAATGCGCGCAGCGTCGCTTCGCTCACCGCCTTCTTCACCGCCTCGCCCTGCTTGGCGCTCGCCTCGGCGAACATCGTGATCAGGGCGTCCTGGTCGAATCCGGCCTTCATCATGTTCTTGCTCCCGGTGAAAGACGCCGCCGCGTCATTGCATGTGCTGGCCGCCGTTGATGGCGATGTTGGCGCCGGTGAGGAACGCCGCCTCCTCAGACGCGAGATAGATGATCAAGCCGGCAACCTCCTCGGGCTTGCCGAGCCTGCCGACGGGGATCTGCGGAAGGATCTTGGTGTTGAGGATCTCCTCGGGGATCGCCGTCACCATCTTGGTCCCGATGTAGCCGGGAGAGATCGTGTTGACGGTGACGTTCTTCCTCGCGACCTCGAGCGCGAGCGCCTTCGTGAAGCCGTGGACGCCGGCCTTCGCTGCCGAGTAGTTGGTCTGGCCGAACGCGCCCTTCGAGCCGTTCACCGACGACACGTTGATGACCCGCCCCCAGCTGCGCTCGACCATGCCGTCGACGACCTGCTTGGTCATGTTGAAGAGGCTGTCGAGGTTGGTGCGCATGACCGCGTCCCAGTTGACCTTGTCCATCTTCTTGAAGGTCATGTCGCGCGTGATGCCGGCGTTGTTGACGAGGATGTCGACCGCGCCGACCTTGTTCTGCACCTCGGCGACGGCGCGCGCGCACGAGTCCATGTCGGCGACGTCGCACTGCACCGCGGTGATCTCGTAGCCGTTGTCCTTCATTCCCGCGACCCACTCGCGGTGCTTCGTGTTGCCCGGCGAGTACGTGACGACGACGCGATACCCGGCGTCGACCATCTTGGTGGCGATCGTCTCGCCGAGTCCACCCATGCCGCCCGTGACCAGCGCCACGCGCCCGTGTCCGCTGCTCTTGCCTGCTGCCATTTCTTTCTCCTTCGCTGCCGTGAGTGTCGTCCGTCCGGTGCCGGCTTCATGCCGGTCGATACAGATTGATCATGCGCGCGCGCGTCTGCAAGGCCTTCTCGGGAAAAACCCCTGACGCAACCCCAGCTTCGCGGAGCCGACGCGAGCATGCCGGATGACCGATGGCGCCGTCTTGGGCCTATGCTCGCGCCTGTGGGGAGGGAGGCGAGCTTCGAAGGAGTCCGCAAGGACGCGCTCGCGGGTGCCGTTTCGGTGCTCGCCGTGTGCACGCTCGCCGTGCCGCTTTCCGCTGCCGCACAAGCCGCCGCCGAGCAGGCGAAGCTGCCGGGAGTCGTCGTCACCGCGACGCGGACCGAGCAGTCGCCGTTCGACGTGCCGGCGTCGATCGACCGTGTCGGCAGCGACACCATTCGCGACGCCAAGCCGCAGGTCAACATCTCCGAAAGCCTCGGCGGCGTGCCCGGGCTGCTCGCGCGCGACCGACAGAACTACGCGCAGGACGTGCAGATCTCGGTGCGCGGCTTCGGTGCGCGCTCGACCTTCGGGATCCGCGGCGTGCGCCTCTATGTCGACGGCATCCCGGCGACGCTGCCCGACGGCCAGGGCCAGATCACCAACGTCGACCTGGGCTCGACCGACCGCATCGAGGTGCTGCGCGGGCCGTTTTCGGCGCTCTACGGCAACTCGTCCGGCGGCGTCATCCAGGTGTTCAGCGAAGAGGGCAGCGGCCCGCCCGCGGTCGGCGTCGGCGCCTTCGTCGGCAGCTACGGCGCGAGGCGCGGCGGCGTCAAGGCGAGCGGCGGGAATGGCAGCTTCGGTTACGTCGTCGGCGCGAGCGCGTTCGGCACCGACGGCTACCGCGACCACAGCGAAGCCGAGCGCTACATCGGCAACGCCAAGCTCACCTGGCGCGACACCAACGACTTCTGGACGGTGATCGTCAACCACGTCGACCTGCGTGCGCAGGATCCGCTCGGGCTGACGCGGGCGCAATTCGAGGCGGATCCGACCAGCGCCGACCCGGTGGCGACGCAGTTCAACACCCGCAAGACCGTCGGGCAGACGCAGCTCGGCGTCATCTGGGAGCACCGCATCGACGACGTCAACTCGCTGCGTGCGCTGATCTACGGCGGCACCCGCGCCACGACGCAGTACCAGGCGATCCCGGTCGCGCCGCAGGCCAACCCGCTGCATCCCGGCGGCGTGATCGACCTCGACCGCGACTACACCGGTGCCGACCTGCGCTGGACGGCGCGGACCCGGCTCGCTGGCGCGCCGTTCACGTTCATCGCCGGGGTCGCGTACGACGAGCTCGACGAGCAACGGCGCGGCTACCAGAACTTCATCGGCCCGGTGCTCGGCGTCCAGGGCGCGCTGCGCCGCGACGAGCGCAACGACGTCGCCAACTCCGACCAGTACGCGCAGGCGGCGTGGGAGCTCGGTCGCTGGACGTTGAACGCGGGCGTGCGCAACAGCAGCGTGCGCTTCAACTCGAAGGACCGCTACATCGTCGGCACGAATCCCGACGACAGCGGCAGCGTCCGCTACGACGCGACGCTGCCGGTCGCCGGCGTGATGTTCAAGGCGAGCGACGCCATCCATCTCTACGCGACCGCGGGACGCGGCTTCGAGACGCCGACGCTGAACGAGCTCGCGTACCGGCCGAACGGCCAGACCGGCCTCAACTTCGGGCTGCAGGCAGCCAAGAGCAACAGCGTCGAGGCGGGCGTGAAGACGAGGAGCGTCTGGGGCGACGCCAACCTCGCGATCTTCGAGACCCACACCGACAACGAGATCGCGACGCTCAGCAACGTCGGCGGCCGCGCGACCTTCCAGAACGTCGGCTCGACGCGGCGTCGCGGCGCCGAGGCGAGCTGGAACGGCGAGGTGCGCCCCGACGTGCGCGCCCAGCTCGCCGCGACCTACCTCGACGCGCGCTACCGCGACACGTTCATGACGTGCACCGCGACCCCGTGCGCGGCACCGAACCTGACCGTGCCCGCCGGCAACCGCATTCCCGGAGTCGCACAGACCGCGTTCTACAGCGCCCTGGCGTGGGCGCCGCCGCTCGGCTGGCGCGCCGGCGTCGAGTTCCGCGCCTTGGGCAAGGTCTACGTCAACGACGTGAACTCGGACGCCGCCGCCGGCTTCGGCCTCGTCAGCGCCAACATCGGCTGGGTCGCCAAGGCCGGTCGCGTCGATTGGTCCGCGTTCGCGCGCGTCGACAACATCTTCGACCGTCACTACGCAGGCTCGGTGATCGTCAACGAAGGCAATGCCCGCTACTTCGAGCCGGCGCCCGGGCGCAACTGGAGCATCGGGTTCGCGGCGAGCGCGTCGTATTGAGCACGAGACGGATCGGTGCAGTTCCTCGGGGGCGAAGCGACGCGTGAGCGGCTGCCGTTCGCGGCACTTGTCGGTGCGTTGCGCGCGATGTTCGAGCAAGGCTGCGAGCTGCCGCCGCGCCAGGTGCTCGAGCTCGCTCCGGCGGCGAGCGACGGCGTGACTTCGCTCGTCATGCCGGCGTGGCAGCGCGGCGGCTGCTACGGCGTCAAGGTCGTCAACATCGCGCCGGGGAACGCCGCGCGCGGACTGCCCGGCCTGCACTCGACGTACATGCTCTACGACGCGACGACCGGCGTGCCGCTCGCCTGGCTCGACGGCGATGAGATCACGGCGCGCCGCACCGCAGCGACGTCGGCGCTCGCCGCATCGTGGCTCGCGCGCCCCGACGCGCGCCGGCTCGCGATCATCGGCGCCGGCCGCGTCGCCCGGCTGCTCGCCGAAGCGCATCGCGTCTGCCGGCCGATCGAGCGCGTCACGGTGTGGGCGCGCTCCCCGGCGCGCGCCACGGCG
>Ga0068868_100000794_pt1 | contig 21371 bp, 17 predicted proteins | sample KBSMisM42_FD_64660 | JGI IMG/M metagenome (GOLD analysis project Ga0068868, IMG submission 64660) | Miscanthus rhizosphere microbial communities from Kellogg Biological Station, Michigan, USA - KBS Miscanthus M4-2 | ecosystem: Host-associated > Plants > Roots > Rhizosphere > Soil ...
TGGTCCTTCCGCCGGGCACCGCGGATCCGGGAACCCCGGCCGCTGACGTGCTCGGGCTGGACGACGTGGTGTTCCACCTGGCGATCACGCCCGACCGCGGCTACTGCCTTTCGGTGCGCGGCATGGCGCGCGAAATCGCCTGCGCCTATGACCTCGACTACGTCGACCCGGCGGACGTGCCGCCACTGCCCGCCGACGGTGAAGCCCTGCCGGTGACCATCGAGCCCGGCACCGGGGTGATCCGCTTCGGCCTGCGGCCCGTCACCGGCATCGACCCGACGGCGGTGTCGCCGTGGTGGATGCAGCGTCGGCTGTTGCTCAGCGGCATCCGCGCGATCTCGCCTGCCGTCGACGTCACGAACTACGTGATGCTCGAGCTCGGCCACCCGATGCACGCCCACGACAGCCGCCTGATCACCGGCGGCTTCAAGGTTCGCTTCGCCGAGCAGGGGGAGACGGTCCTCACGCTCGACGACATCGAACGCAAGCTCGACCCCCGTGACGTGCTTATCGTCGACGACGTCGCGACCGCGGCCATTGGTGGCGTCATGGGTGCGGGAACGACCGAGGTTCGCGACACCACCACCGACGTGATGCTGGAGGCGGCCGTGTGGGATCCCGCCGCGGTGTCACGGACCCAACGCCGGTTGCATCTGACCAGCGAAGCGGGGCGCCGCTACGAGCGCACTGTGGATCCGGCCGTGTCGATGCCTGCGCTGGACCGCGCCGCCACGCTGTTGGCCGATATCGCAGGCGGCACAATCGAACCCAGGCTGACGGACTGGCGCGGTGACCCGCCGCGGGACGACTGGTCGCAGCCGCCGGTCAGCATGGCCGTCGACCTGCCCGACCGGATGGCAGGCGTCGACTACGCCGACGGCACCACGCAGCGCAGACTCACCCAGATCGGCGCCGACGTGGTGACCGACGGCGACCGGGTGACGGCGACCCCGCCGAGCTGGCGGCCCGACCTGCGTGAGCCCGCCGACCTCGTAGAGGAGGTGCTGCGACTGGAGGGCCTCGAGATCATCCCCTCGGTGCTGCCGCAGGCGCCTGCGGGCAGCGGCCTCACCCCGATCCAGAAGCGCCGCCGCGCCATCGGAAAGTCGTTGGCGCTCAACGGCTACGTCGAGATCCTTCCGACGCCGTTCCTGCCTGCGGGCGTGTTCGACCAATTGGGCCTGCCCGCCGACGACCCGCGCCGCACCACCACCCAGGTGCTCAACCCGCTGGAGTCCGACCGCCCGCAGCTGGCCACCACGCTGTTGCCAGGACTGCTCGAGGCGTTGGCGCGCAACGTGTCTCGCGGCGCGGTCGACGCCGCGCTGTACGCGATCGCTCAGGTCGTCGAGCCCACTTCGGAAACCCGTGCCGTCGAACGCATTCCGAACAGCCGCAGGCCCACCGACGAGGAGATCGCCATACTCGACGCGTCGCTCCCGCGGCAGCCGCAGCACGTCGGCGTGGTCATGGCAGGCCTGCGTGAGCCGGCGGGGCCGTGGGGTCGCGGTCGGCCGGCGGAAGCGTGGGATGCGTTCGAGGCCGTGCGTGTCATCGGCCGAGCCGCCGGTGTCGAGTTGACACTGCGGGCCGCGCAATACCTGCCGTGGCATCCCGGCCGCTGCGCCGAGGTGCTGGTCCGCGACACCGTCGTCGGACATGCCGGCCAACTGCATCCGGCGGTCGTGGAACGCGGGGGCCTGCCGAAGGGCACCTGCGCGGTCGAGCTTGACCTGGACGCCATCCCGATGACCGAGACGCTGCCGGCGCCCGCGGTATCGCCGTTCCCGGCCGTCTTCCAGGACGTCAGCCTGATCGTCGGCGAGGACGTCGCCGCGCAGACGGTGGTAGACGCCGTACGCGACGGCGCGGGCGAACTGCTCGAGGACGTCCGGCTGTTCGACGTCTACACCGGCCCGCAGATCGGCGACGGGCGCAAGTCGGTGACGCTGGCGCTGCGCTTCCGCGCCGCCGATCGCACGCTCACCGAGGACGAGGCCAGCGCCGCTCGCGACGCCGCCGTGCGGACCGCTGCCGACCGCGTCGGCGCCGAGCAGCGCGCCTAATTCTCAGAGTCCTCTGTGGCGATCGGCTCGAAATCCGCCGCCGCCGCTTTGGTGCGGTAGTGGTCCATGAACGCCCGGTAGGTCGCGTCGTCGCCCTGGGCGCGGGCCACGAGCGCCTGCAGCCGCAGCAGCGGCAGTTCGTGCAAGACAAAGCCTGGCTCGCTCGGTACGGCGGCCAGCCGATCGATCGCCGACAGCGCTTCTTGAAGGTCTCCTTCGGCGCCGCGATCAAGCAGCGATTCCACGAGGACCGTCGTGGCGACTCCCAAGGAGATCACCCCACCCGTGTCATACATGTCGGCGATCGCGGATCGCGACAATTCGATGGCGTCGTCGAGATCGCCGTTGCGGGCCTTCTCCCGCGCCATCGCGGGGTCGACGAGCGCCAGCGCGTTCATGGTGAAGCCCTGCTTGACCGCAGCGTCACGGGCTCGTGACAGGAGGTCGACGCCCTCCCGCTGAAGACCATCGTGGTGAACAAGAACCAGTCCCCGGGCTAGTTGTGCCTGAACCAGCGTGAAGTCATCGCCGGCTTGCTCGGCGATTTGCAACGCCTCGGCGGTTTCACGCAGGGCAACCGAGTCGGCGAGGCGTGCGCCGATGGGGATCGAGAGGATGTACTTGTACATGATCGCCGCAACGTGGCTTGTCGGGTAGAGCGGCGCAGCCATCGCGATCGCCGTGTCGGCATCGGATCGCCATCCTTTGATGCCCAGGCACAATCGGTACAGGCCGCGCATCCGGGTGGCTCCTGCCAGCGGGGAGCCCATGAACATGTAGCCCATCGCGCGGTCACCGTCGGACAGTTCGATGACACGCTCCGCCAAGCGCAGGGCTTCGGTCATCTCGCCTATCTCCGACTTGGCGTAAGTAACGGCCAGGAGAAGGCCGCAGGTCAAACCTGGGTCCGCGATTGATTCGATCAGCGCCGCCAGCTCCGAGCTCAGCTGAGCTGCCTCTCGGTGGCGGTTGTGCCCAGCCAACGCCATGACGATGCCAGCCATGCCGATCGCGAGAGAAGTCTTATCGCCGCTGAGCGCGCATAACTCGCGCAGCTGCTCGAAGCCCGTATCCGCGGCGCTGCCACCGGTCAACCACAGGGTGCCGCACAACACAGTAAGGGCTGCAATCTGCTTCGCGATCCGGTCGGGCTCATCGGGAGGCAGCCTGTCGGCGACGTGACGGGCCCGCTGCCAGCTGGTCCTGGCCGCGGCGCGGTCACGGTTGGTCGACCAACTCCCGGCACGCATGTGCCAGTCGAAGGCCGCGCGCAGATCCCCGGCGGCCTCCAAGTGTTCGGCAATCAGCGCGGCGTTCTGGTCAGTCGAGCCGGGGTTGTTCTCCTGGATCGCGGCCGCCACCCGCTGGTGCGCCTCGGCCCGGGCGGCCCTCAATTGCGACTCATAGGCCACCGACCGGATGAGCGGGTGCCGAAACGCATACTCGGCACGTGGGTCGAACTGCACTTGGTCGATGAGATCGACCCGCAACAGTTCGGCGATGGCGTCGTCCGATCCGCTGCTCTCTTCCAGAACGGTGCTCAGGAGATCGGGGCGGAACCGAGTGCCAATGACCGCTCCGGCGTACAACGCGTGCTTGGCCGCGGCGCTAAGGCGATCAACGCGCGCGGCTATGGCGGCCTGCAGGGTCACGGGCACGCTGATATCCGCGCCGTCATCGCGGCACACGTAGCCGCCGCGGTCGCCCTCGAGCACGCCGCGTTCGGCCAGGTCCCGGACGATTTCACTGGCGAAGAACGGATTTCCGGCGGCTCTTTCCGCTATCCGGGCCGTCAGCTCGGCGACCGAGGGGTGCGTGCCCAGCGCCGCGACGGTCAACGCCACGGTCTGCGCAGTGTTCAATGGCGTCAGCGGGATCGCCATAGCACCCGGTACACGCGCGAGCGCTCCCCGGTATTCGGGGCGGTAAGTGATCAGCACCAGCGACTTGGTTTGCCTGATCGCATCGATGAATTCGACGAGCATGGACTCGCTGGCCTCGTCGATCCAGTGTGCGTCCTCGATTACGTACATCGCCGGTGTGTTGCGTTCGAGCGCGACCGCTTTCAACAGCGCGCTCAGACGTCGCTGGCGCGCGTCGGGCGTGATAGCCGGCAGGGCGACTTGCGGATCGCCGATACCGAGCAGGTCGTCAAGTAAGCGCAGATCTTCGGGATCCGCGTCTGCGATGTGTGAGCGCACATGCGCCCGGGCAGCATCAGGGGCGGTGTCGCGGATCCCGAACACCGACCGCAGCAGCCGGACCGCGACGCCGTAGGGCACGTCGCGCGCATGCGACTCGCTGAAGGTCAGATACATCGGAATGCCGCGGGCGGCAGCCATTCTCGCTGCCTCCTTCGCTGTACGGCTCTTACCGATGCCAGGTGGTCCGGTCACCCGGGCCACACGGCTCTCCCCATTGATCGACTGATCGATTAGTACGGCCAGCGTGTACATCTCCCGTGTGCGCCCGACCAGGGTGGGCTCCCACCGGAGCGGCCGAGTGTGCTCGGCACCGGCGGCCAACAGACGACGCGTGGGTACAGCGGCGTCGGCGCCTTTGATGTGCACATACTCGATTTCGCCCAGCGCAGCCGAATGCTCGACCAGTCGCGCGGTGGACTCGCTGAGCACCACCCCACCGGCCGGGGCCACCGACTCCATCCGTTGGGCCATTCCGACCTGTTCGCCTATCGCGGTGTAACCCATGGGTCCAGAGCCGACCTCGCCGGCTATCACTTCCCCGGAATTCAGCCCGACTCGTAGCTGCAGCGAGACGCCGTCACGCGTCTTGACCTCCGAGGTCAGGCTTCGGATCTCGTCTTGGACGCCCAACGCTGCGAGACATGCGCGAAACGCGTGATCTTCGAGTGCGGTCGGCGCACCGAAAACCGCCATAATCCCGTCACCGGTGAACTGATTCACGGTGCCGCCGTACCTTTGCACCACCAGCGTCGCACGCTCGACCAATTGCGTCATGATCTCGCGAAGTCGCTCCGCACCTACGGCGTTGGCGATATCCATCGACCGCACCACATCGGCGAACATGACCGTGACTTGCTTGTACTCGGCAAGTTCGGAGGCCGCCGTCACCGCCGAACCGCATCCGTCGCAAAACCGAGCGCCCTCGCGCAGTCGCAGACCACATGCTCGGCATGATCCTGCCGCCATCCGACCCCTCCGACGCTGATCCGCGGTCCGGTCGGGACTACGGATTCGCCAACGATAAAGCCCCCTGGTCGGCAGGGAGCCCGGATCGGAAGGTCGTTCAATCCGCTGCCCGACGTCGGTGATCGTTTCGGCAGAATCCGCCCGTTCGTCCTGCGTACGGCGGACAATTCCGCTATGGCGTGGAAACTTCGGGGAACGTACGTCGAAACCTGTTCGTGCGACTTTTTCTGTCCTTGCAATTTCAATCTGGCCAACGGTGCCGACTACGACCGTTGCCGCGCGACACTCGTCTTCAACATCACCGACGGCGACGTCGAGGGCACCGATGTGAGTGGGCTCGCGGTGGTGGTCATTATCGACACGCCCAAGGTCATGACGGAGGGCAATTGGCAGCTTGGCACCGTCATCGACGCCAAGGCCTCCGACGAACAGGCCGAAAAGCTGCAAGCCGTGTTCGGCGGTGAACTCGGTGGTCCGATGGCAATGCTGGGACCGCTCATAGGGGAGAACCTCGGCGTCCAGCGTGCTCCCATCGAGGTGCGTGACGACGGACTGCGGCATAGCGTACGCATCGGCGACGCAACGGGTTTCGATGTCGAGGACGTCGTGCCGTTCGGTGTCGAGACCGGTGAGCCTGCGCGGGTCACAGGCATCTTCCATCCCGCCGGCTCGGAATTCCGTGTGGCCAAGGCCACTTCGGCCGATATCAGCCTGTTCGGCATCGAATATCAGGGCAAGTCGGGCATCAGCTCTTCACAGTTCTCGTGGGCCGCCTGATCGCGTGACTGCGCCGGCGGAGGGCCTTCGGCCGGTCTACACGGCGGCGCGCGCCCGGCTCGGACTGATCGCGCTGCTGTTTGCTCTTGCGGCACTCGCGTGGTGGTTCACCGTCGACCGGATGCGCGGCATGGACAACGGGCCGGGTACGGACCTCGGAACGCTTGGCTGGTTCCTCGGCGTCTGGCTCGTGATGATGGCCGCGATGATGTTTCCGTCGGTGTCGCCGACGGTTGCGCTCTACTCGCAGATGACGAAGAAGCGGTCGCCCGTGGCGCCGCTGATCTTCGTGTGCGGATATCTGCTGACCTGGACGGCGGCCGGTCTGCTCGCGTTCGGGATCTCTGAAATCGGTGGTCGGCTGTTCGGCGAGACGCTGGCCTGGAATCGCGCAGGCCGGTGGTTGGCGGGCGGAATCCTCGTCGTCGCGGCGATGTACGAACTGACGCCACTCAAAGAGGTGTGTCTACGGCACTGCCGCAGTCCGCTGGGATTCCTGCTCGGCTCATGGCGCGACGGCCTGACCGGAGCACTGCAGATGGGCGCGAAGCACGGCGCATGGTGCGTCGGCTGCTGCTGGGCGCTGATGGCCGCGTTGTTCGCGCTCGGCGTGATGAGCATCGCGTGGATGGCGTTCGTCGCGGCGCTGATCGCCGCCGAGAAAACACTGCCATGGGGTCGCGCAGTCACCTACGGGACCGCGGCGATCCTTCTTGCGCTGGGTGTTCTGATCGTCGCGGCTCCCGATGCGATCCCGGGTCTGACGATTCCTGACGACGGATCGACGGGCGACATGGCGCCGATGCCGGGTATGGCCAGCGGCTAGACCGCTGCCTCGGACCTCACGGCCAGCCGGGCCGGGCTGCGGCCGAGCACCTGGCGCCACGGAATCTCGGCGGGATCCTCGGTCAGGTGCAGGGGCGGATCGGCGGCGAGCACCGCGCGCACGGACTCCTCCACAGCGACCTTCGCCAGCGCGGTGCCCAGGCAGTAGTGGGTGCCAGCGCCGAAGTTCGGCAGCTTCGGCGTGTCGGGCCGGGTAAAACGTTCGGGGTCAAAGCGGTCCGGTTCGGACCACGCCGATGTGTCACGACAGGCCGCGGCGATGCACAGAAACACCATCGTCCCGGCCGGAATCGTCGTCCTGTGCAGGTCGATCGGTCCCCTGCATTTCGGTGATCGCCGTGGTGGCGTCGGCGATCTGTTCGGGAGTCATGACCCCGAACACCGGGCTGAGCGCTTCGGCCCATTTCGTGAACACCGCATCGTCACCGTCGGGAACTCCGAGCAGCCGGCAGATCAACCGGGTCCCCACCGACGAGGCCGAGAGGAGGTCGCCGCCGTCCCGGGCTGCGGCCACGGCAGTCGCGGCCATGTCCGTGGCCGTCGAACGTAGTGCGCCGACCGACCGGGGCGTGAAGGCCCGCAAGCGACCGGGTGCGCCGGTGGTAGTCGCCCTCGGTGGTGAACATCAACCTGCCGTACCAGTCGCGCAGCGGTCCGTCGGTGATTCCAATTAAGTCGAACAACGTGGGACCGATGCCCTCCAGCCGCGGATCGTGCGCCAGCGCCTCCACGTCGTGTTGGCGGAGAACGACCTTGGAACCCGTTATCTCGTCGGTGGCCAACGGTCCTTGCCGCGCCGCCTCGCGAAGCATTTCGTGCAAGTCTGCGCCGAACGTGCTGGTCAAATCGATTAATTTGTGTCCCCCATGCGGGGATTATGGGCTGCGCGTCCGTGCCCAACGACGGAACGTCGAAGACGGTCTCGAGGCGCTTGCCGACGCAAACAGCCAGCTCATAAATCGATTTGCAACACTGTGCATAACCATGCAGAATCGCTGCATGACGTCTGTCGCGGTCGCCGGTGCCAGCGGATACGCCGGCGGAGAGATCCTCCGGCTTCTCCTTGGCCATCCGGCGTACGCGGACGGACGGCTGACCATCGGCGCACTGACCGCCGCGGCCAGCGCCGGCACGACCGTCGCCGAGCATCACCCGCATCTGCTGCCGCTCGCGAACCGGGTGCTCGACGCCACCGACGTCGACGCACTGACGGGCCACGACGTGGTGTTCCTCGCCCTGCCGCACGGGCACTCCGCGGCGTTGGCCGAGCAGCTCGGCCCGGACACGGTGGTCATCGATTGCGGCGCCGACTTCCGACTCACCGACCCGGCGGCATGGGAGAAGTTCTACGGCTCTGCCCACGCGGGCAGCTGGCCGTACGGGTTGCCCGAGTTGCCCGGCGCACGCGACCGGTTGCGCAAAGCCAAGCGGATCGCCGTCCCTGGCTGCTATCCGACCGCTGCCCTGCTGGCGCTGTGGCCCGCGATCGCCGAAGACCTCGTCGAGCCCGCGGTCACCGTTGTCGCCGTCAGCGGCACATCGGGAGCAGGCCGCGCCGCCAAGACCGACCTGCTCGGCTCCGAGGTCATCGGATCCGCCCGTGCCTACAACATCGGTGGTAAACACCGCCACACCCCGGAGATCGCCCAGGGCCTCAAAGCAGTGACCGACAAGGACGTCACGGTGTCGTTCACGCCAGTGCTGATCCCGACGTCCCGCGGCATCCTGGCCACGTGCACGGCTCGCACCGCCGCGCCGCTGTCGCAGCTGCGCGCAGCGTACGAAAAGGCTTATGATGCAGAGCCTTTCGTGCACCTGTTGCCCGAAGGCCAGCTGCCGAAGACCGGCGCGGTGATCGGCAGCAACGCCGCGCAGCTGGCTGTCGCCCTGGATGAAGAGGCCGAAACGTTCGTCGCGATCGCCGCCATCGACAACCTGGTCAAGGGGACGGGCGGCGCGGCGGTGCAGTCGATGAACCTCGCGCTGGGCTGGCCTGAAACGGAAGGACTGTCGATCGTGGGAGTGGCGCCGTGACCGAACTATCCATCGACACCCGGCTCGTCCGGACCCAGGGTGTCACCGCGCCTGCGGGGTTCCGCGCCACAGGGATCGCGGCAGGCATCAAGGCATCCGGCGCGCTCGACCTGGCCCTGGTGTTCAACGAGGGCCCCGACTACGCCGCTGCGGGAGTGTTCACCCGCAACAAGGTCAGAGCCGCGCCGGTACTGTGGTCGCAGCAGGTGCTGACCACCGGCCGGCTGCGCGCCGTGATCCTCAATTCCGGTGGCGCCAATGCCTGCACCGGGCCGCTGGGCTTCCAGGACACGCACGCCACGGCCGAGGCTGTCGCCGCCGCGCTGTCCGACTGGGGCACGGAAACCGGGGCCATCGAGGTGGCGGTCTGCTCGACCGGGCTGATCGGCGATCGGCTTCCGATGGACAAGGTGCTGGCTGGCGTCAGCGAGGTGGTGCAGGAAATGGCGGGCGGGTTGACCGGCGGCGAGGAGGCCGCACGCGCCATCATGACCACCGACACGGTGCCCAAACAGGTTGCGCTGCATCACGGTGGCAACTGGACCGTCGGCGGCATGGCCAAGGGTGCGGGCATGCTGGCGCCGTCGCTGGCCACCATGCTGACCGTCATCGCCACCGATGCCGTCGCCGACGCCGCCGCCCTGGACCACGCGCTGCGGAGAGCGAGCGCACTCACCTTCGACCGCCTGGACGTCGACGGCAGCTGTTCCACCAACGACACCGTGCTGCTGCTGGCCTCCGGTGCCAGTGAGATCACGCCCAGCCAAGCCGAATTGGACGAGGCCGTGCTGCGGGTGTGCGACGACCTGTGCGCACAGTTGCAGGCCGACGCCGAGGGCGTCACCAAGCGCATCGTCGTCACCGTGACGGGCGCCGCCTCTGAGGAGGAGGCGCTGACAGCCGCCCGTGTGGTGGCGCGGGACAACCTGGTGAAGACCGCGCTGTTCGGCTCCGACGCGAACTGGGGTCGGGTGCTGGCCGCGGTCGGCATGGCGCCTGTGACACTCGATGCCGACCGGATCAGCGTGTCGTTCAACGGCTCTCCGGTGTGTATCGACGGCACCGGCGCTCCGGGCGCCCGCGATGTCGATTTGTCCGGCGCCGACATCGACGTCAGCATCGACCTCGGCGTCGGAACGGAACGCGCGAGCATCCGCACCACCGATCTGTCCCACGGCTACGTCGAAGAGAACTCGGCTTACAGCTCATGACCCTCGCGACGCCCGTCAAGGCGCAGGTGCTGGCGGCCGCGCTGCCGTGGCTCAAACAGATGCACGACAGGATCGTCGTCGTCAAGTACGGCGGCAACGCGATGACCGACGACGTGCTGAAGGCCGCGTTCGCCGCCGACATGGTGTTCCTGCGCAACTGTGGTATCCACCCGGTGGTCGTGCACGGCGGTGGCCCGCAGATCAGCGCGATGCTCAAAAGGCTTGGCATCGAAGGCGATTTCAAGGGCGGCTTCCGGGTCACCACGCCGGAGGTGCTCGACGTGGCGCGCATGGTGCTATTCGGCCAGGTCGGCCGTGAGCTGGTGAACCTGATCAACGCGCACGGCCCGTATGCTGTCGGCGTCACCGGTGAGGACGCGCAACTGTTCACCGCTGTCCGGCGCCACGTCACCGTCGACGGCGTGGCCACCGACATCGGCCTGGTCGGCGATGTTGAGCACGTCGACGCGGCGGCGCTGCTGGATCTGATTGGCGCGGGCCGCATCCCGGTGGTTTCGACAATCGCTCCCGACACGGACGGCGTCGTGCACAACATCAACGCCGATACCGCCGCTGCCGCGCTGGCGGAGGCGCTCGGCGCGGAGAAGCTGGTCATGCTGACCGATGTCGAGGGCCTCTACACCAGCTGGCCCGACCGGGACTCGTTGGTCAGCGAGATCGACACCGCCGCATTGACGCAGCTGCTGCCGAGGCTGGAGGCAGGCATGGTGCCCAAGATCGAGGCGTGCCTGCGCGCCGTATCGGGCGGGGTGCCGAGCGCACATGTCATCGACGGCCGCGTCGAACACTGCGTGCTGGCCGAATTGTTCACCGACGAAGGGACAGGCACCAAGGTGGTCGCTGCATGAGCACGCTCCTGGAGCGCTGGTCGGGCGTGATGATGAACAACTACGGCACGCCGCCGCTGGCCCTGGCCACCGGTGACGGTGCGGTGGTGACCGATGTCGACGGCAAGTCGTATATCGATCTGCTCGGCGGCATCGCGGTCAACATCCTCGGCCACCGACACCCGGCTGTGATCGAGGCCGTCACCCAACAGCTCAACACGCTCGGGCACACGTCGAACCTGTACGCGACCGAACCCGGTATCGCGCTTGCCGAATCGCTCGTCGGGCTGCTGGGCGCCGAGGCGCGGGTGTTCTTCTGCAACTCCGGCACCGAGGCCAACGAGGTCGCGTTCAAGATCACCCGGCTCACCGGGCGCACGAAACTCGTTGCCGCCCAAGGCGCATTTCACGGCCGCACAATGGGTTCACTCGCGCTGACGGGTCAGCCGTCCAAGCAAGAGCCGTTCGCGCCCCTGCCCGGCGATGTCACCCACGTCCCCTACGGCGACACCGAGGCGCTCGCCGCTGCCGTCGACGACTCGACCGCGGCGGTGTTCCTCGAGCCGATCATGGGGGAGGGCGGCGTCGTCGTCCCGCCCGCCGGCTACCTTGTCGCCGCGCGCGACATCACATCGAAGCACGGCGCGCTGCTCGTACTCGACGAGGTGCAGACCGGGATGGGGCGCACCGGAGCGTTTTTCGCGCACCAGCATGACGGCGTCACGCCCGACATCGTGACACTGGCCAAGGGCTTGGGCGGCGGTCTGCCGATCGGCGCGTGTCTCGCGGTGGGTAAGACCGCGGATCTGCTGACTCCCGGGCTGCACGGCAGCACGTTCGGTGGCAACCCGGTCTGCACGGCCGCAGCGCTGGCGGTGCTCAAGGTGCTGGCTGACGACGATCTGATCGGCCGCGCCGACGTGCTCGGCAAGATGCTGTCTCACGGCATCGAGGCGCTGGGGCATCCGCTCGTCGACCACGTCCGCGGGCGCGGACTGCTGCAGGGTGTCGTGCTCTCCTCCGAAGTAGCCAAACCCGTTGAGACAGCAGCCCGCTACGCTGGGTTCCTGGTCAACGCCGCCGCGCCGGATGTGGTCCGGCTGGCCCCGCCGCTGGTGATCACCGAGGGCCAGATCGACGATTTCGTGATCGCGCTGCCGGACGTGCTCGACAAGGCGGCTGCGTCATGACACGTCATTTCCTGCGTGACGACGACCTCACACCGGATGAGCAGGCCGAGGTGCTGGCGCTGGCCAGCGAGCTCAAGACGAATCCGTTCAGCGCCCGGCCGCTCGACGGGCCGCGCGGTGTTGCGGTCATCTTCGACAAGAACTCCACCCGCACCCGGTTCTCGTTCGAGGTCGGCATCGCGCAACTCGGCGGCCACGCAGTCGTGGTGGACGGCCGCAGCACCCAGCTCGGGCGCGAGGAGACACTGGAGGACACCGGGAAGGTGTTGTCCCGCTACGTCGAAGCGATCGTGTGGCGCACATTCGCACAGGAGCGCCTCACCTCGATGGCCGCCGGGTCGACCGTGCCGGTCGTCAACGCGCTGTCCGACGAATTCCACCCGTGCCAGGTGCTCGCCGACCTGCAGACACTCGACGAACGCCTGGGCACGTTGAACGGGCTGCGGCTCTCCTACTTCGGCGACGGCGCCAACAACATGGCGCACTCGTTGATGCTCGGCGGGGTTACCGCAGGCATACATGTCACCGTCGCCGCCCCCGCCGGTTTCGAGCCCAGCCCGCAGTTCGTCGCGGCCGCCGAGAAACGTGCCGCCGACACCGGCGCCTCGGTGACCTTGACGGCGGATCCACGGGCGGCCGCCGACGGCGCGGACGTCCTCGTCACCGACACCTGGACATCGATGGGCCAGGAAAACGACGGACTGGACCGGGTGGGGCCGTTCCAGCCGTTCCAGATCAACACGGCGCTACTCGCCCGGGCGCAGCGGAATGCGATTGTGCTGCATTGCCTTCCGGCGCACCGCGGACACGAGATCACCGACGAGGTGATCGACGGACCGCACAGTGCGGTGTGGGACGAGGCGGAGAACCGGTTGCACGCGCAGAAGGCGCTGCTGGTGTGGCTTCTGGAGCGATCGGCATGACCTCCCCGACGCGGGTGGGCCGACAGGCCCGCATCGTCTCGATCCTGTCGTCGGAATCGGTGCACAGCCAGACCGAACTGGCCGCGATGCTTGCCGGCGAAGGCATCGACGTCACGCAGGCCACGCTGTCACGCGATCTCGAGGAACTCGGCGCGGTCAAGCTGCGCGGTGCGGACGGCGGCGTCGGCGTCTACGTCGTGCCCGAGGACGGTAGCCCGGTGCGCGGGGTTTCCGGTGGGACCGAACGCATGTCGCGGCTTCTTGGTGAGCTGTTGGCGTCCACCGATGCCAGCGGCAACCTCGCCGTGCTGCGCACTCCGCCAGGAGCAGCGCACTATCTTGCCAGTGCGATCGACCGCGCCGCCCTGGCGTATGTGGTCGGCACCATCGCGGGCGACGACACCATCCTGGTGGTGGCCCGTGAGCCGATGAGCGGCGCCGAGCTGGCCGCAAAGCTGGAAAGCATCCAACAAAAGGAGATTGGTTAATGTCTGAGCGCGTCATCTTGGCGTATTCCGGTGGTTTGGACACCTCGGTGGCGATCAGCTGGATCGGCAAGGAGACCGGACGTGAAGTCGTCGCGGTGGCCATCGATCTCGGCCAGGGCGGCGAGGACATGGAGGTCGTCCGCAAGCGTGCCCTGGATTGCGGCGCGGTCGAGGCCGTCGTTATCGACGCCAAAGACGAGTTCGCGGAGGAGTATTGCCTGCCCGCGATCAAGTCGAACGCGCTCTATATGGACCGCTACCCGCTGGTGTCGGCACTGAGCAGGCCACTGATCGTCAAGCACATGGTGGCCGCTGCACGCGAGTACGGTGGCGGCATCGTCGCCCACGGCTGCACCGGAAAGGGCAACGACCAGGTCCGGTTCGAGGTCGGATTCGCCTCGCTGGCACCGGATCTCGAGGTGCTCGCCCCGGTTCGCGACTACGCGTGGACACGGGAAAAGGCCATCGCGTTCGCGGAGGAGAACGCAATCCCGATCAACGTCACCAAGCGCTCACCGTTCTCGATCGACCAGAATGTATGGGGCAGGGCCGTGGAGACCGGGTTCCTCGAGCACCTGTGGAACGCGCCCACCAAGGACGTCTACGACTACACCGAGGACCCGACCGTCAACTGGAGCAGCCCCGACGAGGTCATCGTCGGATTCGATAAGGGCGTGCCGGTCTCGATCGACGGCAAGCCGGTCACCGTGCTGCAGGCCATCGAGGAGCTCAACGAGCGCGCCGGTTCGCAGGGCGTCGGCAGGCTGGACGTGGTCGAGGACCGGCTGGTCGGCATCAAGAGCCGCGAAATCTACGAGGCGCCAGGCGCGATGGTGCTCATCACCGCGCACACCGAACTCGAGCACGTCACGCTGGAACGCGAGCTCGGCCGGTTCAAGCGGACGACGGACCAGAAGTGGGGCGAGCTGGTGTATGACGGCTTGTGGTACTCGCCGCTGAAGACCGCGCTCGAATCGTTCGTCGCGAAGACGCAGGAGCATGTGTCGGGCGAGATCCGGATGGTGTTGCACGGCGGGCACATTGCCGTCAACGGCAGGCGCAGCGCAGAGTCGCTGTACGACTTCAATCTCGCCACCTACGACGAGGGCGACACGTTCGATCAGTCGGCGGCGAAGGGCTTCGTGCACGTGCACGGCCTGTCGTCCAAGATCTCTGCCCGTAGGGATCTCGCCGGCCAGTGAGCACCAACCCCAGCACCGCGAGCGACCGTGTCTGCACGACGACACGCCACAATTTGTGTACAAATGCGGACGCTCGTGCGGCGGTGAGGGGCCAGTGAGCACCAACGAGGGATCGCTCTGGGGCGGCCGGTTCGCCGACGGACCGTCTGACGCGCTTGCCGCGCTGAGCAAGTCGACCCATTTCGACTGGGTGCTGGCGCCGTACGACGTCGCAGCGTCGAAAGCCCACGCGCAGGTGCTGTTTCGGGCCGGGCTGCTGACTGCGGAGCAGCGCGATGGCCTGCTCGTGGGCCTCGACAGCCTCGGCGCGGACGTCGCCGACGGTAGCTTCGGACCCCTTCCCACCGACGAGGACGTGCATGGTGCGTTGGAACGCGGCCTGATCGACCGCGTCGGCGACGAGCTCGGCGGGCGGCTGCGGGCAGGCAGGTCGCGAAATGACCAGGTGGCCACGCTGTTTCGGATGTGGCTGCGGGACGCGGTGCGGCGGGTCGCCGACGGTGTCCTCGCCGTCGTGAACGCGCTGGCCACGCAGGCGGCCGCGCATCCGACGGCGATCATGCCGGGCAAGACCCACCTGCAGTCCGCACAGCCGGTGCTGCTGGCGCATCATCTGCTCGCACACGCACACCCACTGCTGCGGGATGTCGACCGGCTCGCCGACTTCGACAAGCGGGCCGCGGTGTCGCCGTACGGGTCCGGGGCACTGGCCGGGTCGTCGCTGGGTCTGGATCCCGACGCAATCGCCGACGAACTCGGCTTCGACGCGGCGGCCGACAATTCGATCGACGCGACCGCGGCCCGTGACTTCGCGGCCGAGGCGGCCTTCGCGCTGTCGATGATCGCGGTCGACCTGTCTCGGCTGGCCGAGGACATCATCCTCTGGAGCACAACCGAATTCGGGTACGTCACGCTGCACGACTCGTGGTCGACGGGCAGCTCGATCATGCCGCAGAAGAAGAACCCCGACATCGCGGAGCTGGCTCGCGGTAAATCCGGCAGGCTGATCGGCAATCTCACCGGGCTGCTGGCCACGCTCAAGGCGCAGCCGCTCGCCTACAACCGCGATCTCCAAGAGGACAAGGAGCCGGTGTTCGACTCGGTCGCCCAGCTCGAGCTGCTGCTGCCCGCGATGGCGGGCCTTGTCGGCACGCTGCGCTTCGACGTCGACCGGATGGCTGAGCTCGCGCCGCTGGGCTACACCCTGGCCACCGACGTCGCGGAATGGTTGGTGCGCAGGGGAGTGCCGTTCAGGGTCGCGCACGAAGCCGCGGGCGCGGCGGTGCGTGCCGCCGAGGCCCGCGGCGTCGGGCTCGAGGACCTCGAAGACGCCGAGCTTGCCGGCATCCACCCTGAGCTGACGGCGCAGGTGCGCGAGGTGCTCACCGTCGACGGGTCGGTCAACTCCCGCGACGCGCGGGGCGGCACCGCCCCGATTCAGGTCGCCAAACAGCTGGGCGTCGTGCGCGATACCGCCGACCGGCTGCGGGCACGGTTGCGGCGCTAACCCGTCACCGCGTCGACCATCGCCTCGAACATATCGTCGGCGTGATCGGGGGTCAGGCCGACGGCGGTGGCGCCGAAACGGCCGTCGACTGCGAGGCACGACAACATGTGCAAGACGACTCCGGTGCCCGTTTCGGGATGGAACTGGAGTCCGGCGGCGCGGATCGCCTCGATCACGGATGACGGTGGGCGGCCCGTCCAGGCAGGGTAGTCGACGTTGTCGGTGGAGCGATAAGCGCGGGCGGTGGCGTCGCGATCGCTGACCCATTGTCCGCGCTCGGCGTCGTAGTGCCCGGCGACGAGGTTGCGCAGTGCCGCGTATGGGTGTGGTGCCGCCCCTTGCGCAGGTTGATCTCCAGGGCGCGCCTGCTCCATCGCCGGGCTGGTCACACACGGTGACGAAATCGATGCCGATGCGGCCGATAACCCCGCGACGTGCGAGTTCGCCCGCGACCACGATCCCGTCCTGCGCGAGCTGTGGGGCGTAGTCAGTGTCGGCGGGAACGCGGCAGCCCATGAACACCTGCCCGTTGGCCCCACCGACCAGCTGCTCGTGAGTCGAAAGCACCCGGATGCCCAGCGAGCCGCTCGACGTAGTGCGACAGCAATGACTCTCCGACGCTGTAGGAAGCCAACGCTATGACGACGTGGTCGATGTCTGAGCCCGGCTCGTTCGCAGCCAGCACAGCGGGCAAATGGGATTGCAAAGACGCATCGAGACAGTTAGACGCGGGCGACTTCCCGGTCGGCGGGTTCGCCGGCGTTGCGGCCGCGTTTCCCGCTCTCCCAGAGCGGGCCGAACACGAACCACAGGCCGACGACCGCCCACGCACGCCCGATCCACCACCACAGGCTCGACTGATCCTCCGGTGCCGCGAAGAACAGGTTGAGCACGACGAGCACGACGGACGCGATCGCCACGGTGCCGACGACCCGGTACCACTCGTGCATCAGATGCGCGACCCGTTCGGGGCCGTGTTTGGGCCTGGGCTGCGGCGCAGGCCCGCCCGCGAACAGGTGGGCGAACCGCACGTCAAACCATCGGACGAGCGCGGGACCGAACGCCAGGCTCGACCCCAGGTAGAACCCGGCGAGCACGTGCACCACTCCGACGTCGGCGCCGCGGTGCAGATCGATCGCCGTCGCGATCACCAACACCGCGTCGAGCGTCGGAATACCCGCGAGCACGACGGTGCTGGTGCGGCGCAAACCAACCAGGTACCGAAGGACCATGCCAAGGCCCAGCAGCACCCACAGCCCGATCTCGCAGCCCACTATCACCGCGGCGATCGGATTCTCCGCGAAGAACGTCAGCATTGTCTCCTCGACTTCCATCGTTTTGATAGCACGTTCGTACTAATACAGTAGCACACCCGTGCTAACATGCTGACGTGCCCAAATTGATCGACCAGGACAGCCGTCGCCACGAAATCGCGCATGCGGTTTGGCGCATCGTGCTGCGCGACGGCGTGTCGGCCGTGTCGATCCGCGACGTGGCGGCAGAGGCGGGCCTGGCCGTCGGTTCGGTCCGGCATGTGTTCGGCAGCAAGGCCGAATTACTCGAGTACTCAATGGCATTGGTGCACGAGCAGACCCGCGACCGGGTGGCCGCCCACTTCGCGATCAAGGATCCGCGCAAGTTCGCCGAGGCGGTGCTGGCCGAACTGCTGCCGCTGGACGATCAGCGCCGAACGGAGATGGCCGTCAACATGGCCGTCGTTGCCGAGAGCCCGTCACACCCCGGCCTGCGCCGGGTGGCGCTCGACGCCCAACAGGCAGTCTCCGAAGCGTGCGTTGCGGTGCTCACCCGGCTGCGCCACGATGACCTCATCCGGCCAGGCGCCGACATGGCTTACGAGGCCGAGCGGCTGCACGCTCTGGTCGACGGGCTTGCCTTACACGCGCTTACCGCAGAGCGAAAAGATTTGCGGCCCAAGGCGATTCTCGCGGTGCTCCGCGCGCACCTGGCGGAGCTGGCGCCGACCTAGCCGCCGACTATCGTCGCGGCGCAGCGCCCTCTTCGGGCGATCATCATTGCGCCCACCTCTAAGCGACAAAGTCGCTCCCACAACGACTCTGTCGGTCAGAGGCGGGCATTTGCACCATTCCCCTGCGCTCCGGACACTCCGGCCGCATCACTCCTCGGCGGCCGCTAGCCAGGCCTCTTCGAGACTTTCCTTGCGCTCCAGCAGTTCTTGTAGCTGGCCATTGAGCTCGCCGAGTCGCACGTGATCCGACGCCGCCTCCGCCATCGATTCGTGCAGCGCCGTGATCTGGTCGTCGAGCCTGCCCAGCTGCCCTTCGATGCGGGCCATCTCCTTGCCTGCCCTTCGCTCGCGAGCCGACGCCGACTCGCCCCGCTGCGGTTCGGCGCGGGCGGGCGCGTCGGATACAGCCGCCGCCCGGTCCTCGAGGTACTGCTCGATGCCGCCGGGCAGCAGATCGCACCGGCCACCGCCCGTCAGCGCATAGGTGACGTCGCTGACCCGCTCCAGGAAGTACCGGTCGTGCGTCACGACGATCAACGTTCCCGGCCAAGCGTCGAGGTAGTCCTCGATCACGGTCAGCGTGTCGATGTCCAGGTCGTTGGTCGGCTCGTCGAGCAACAGCACGTTCGGTTCGTCGAGCAGCAGCCGCAGGAACTGCAGCCGGCGCCGCTCGCCGCCGGACAGTTCGGCAACCCGCGCGGTCAGCTTGTCGCCGGTGAAGCCGAAGTCCCTCAGCAGGGTGTCGGCGCTGATCTCGCGCCCGCCCGCCAATTCGGTTACGCGGCGGCGGTTCTCGATGGCATCGAGAACCCGCTCGGCGCCGTCCAGTTCGGCCACCGCCTGGGTCAGGTAGCCGATCCTCAGGGTGGTGCCGCGCTTGATGGTGCCCGCCGTCGGCTGCAGTTCGCCGTCCAGCAGGCGCAACACGGAGGTCTTGCCGGTGCCGTTCACGCCGACGAGGCCGATGCGGGCACCGGGACCGATCGACCAGTCGAGGCGGTCCAGAATCACCCGGTCAGCCAGCTCGAGCCGCACCCGGTGCAGGTCGAATACGTCCTTGCCCAAGCGCGTCGTCGCAAAGCGCTGCAGCACAAGCGAATCACGCGGCGGCGGCTCGTTGGCGATCAGTTCGTTGGCCGCCTGGATCCGGAACTTGGGTTTCGACGTGCGTGCAGGCGGGCCGCGCCGTAGCCACGCGAGTTCCTTGCGCATGAGATTACGTCGCCGTGCCTCCGTGCCCGCCGCCAGCCGCATCCGCTCGGCACGCGCGAGGACGTAGGCCGCGTACCCGCCGTCGTACGCGTCGACCTCGCCGCCATGCACCTCCCACGTCCGCGTGCACACCGCGTCGAGAAACCAGCGGTCGTGGCTCACCACGATCAATGCCTTGGCCCGCCGCGCGTTGAGGTGCTCCGCGAGCCATCCGATCACCTCCACGTCGAGATGGTTGGTCGGCTCGTCGAGCACCAGCACGTCGTGGCCCGCCAGCAGCACTTCAGCCAGTGCCACCCGGCGACGCTCTCCACCGGAGAGCCGACCCACGTCGGAGTCGAGATCGACCCCGGCGAGCAGATGTGAGACGACCGCCCGGGTGTCCGGTTCGGCGGCCCAGATGTGGTCGGGCCTGCCGCCGACGATCACGTGGCGGACCGTGGCACCCGCCGCGAAGTCGTCGGCCTGCCGCAGGTAGCCCACCGAGAGGCCCGAGGTGTGGGTGACCCGGCCCGAATCGGGCGGCCGGGATCCCGTCAACACCTGCAGCAGCGTCGTCTTGCCGTCGCCGTTGCGCCCGACGACGCCGATCGCATCGCCCTCCTCGACGCCGAGGCTGACCGCGTCGAGCAGCGTGCGGGTGCCGTAGCCAACGGTCGCCCGCTCAACATTGATCAGGTTCGCCATCGCCCGCCGATGATAGGTCGACCGCCTGCCTAAACGCGCAGGCCCACCAGGCGGCTGTGCCATGATGGGCGGCGTTGGTCGGGAGACTGGCGGCGGCAAAAGGGGAGTGGGTCGTGGTGGACCTTTCTGCGATAACCAGGCCTGTGGGGCGGCTGGTGGCGACCGCGCAGAACGGCCTGGAAGTGCTGCGGTACGGCGGCCTGGAAACCGGCGCGGTGCCATCTCCGTTCCAGATCATCCAGAGCGTCCCGATGTACCGGCTGCGGCGTTACTTCCCGCCCGACGCGCGGCCGGGAGCCAAGCGGCCAGGGCCCCCGGTGCTGATGGTGCACCCGATGATGATGTCGGCCGACATGTGGGACGTCACCCGCGACGCCGGCGCGGTCGGGATCCTGCACACCGCGGGAATCGACCCGTGGGTCATCGACTTCGGCTCACCCGACAAGGTCGAGGGCGGCATGGACCGCAACCTCGCCGACCATGTCGTCGCGCTGAGCGAGGCCATCGACACCGTCAAAGAGGTCACGGGCCGCGACGTCCACCTGGCGGGCTATTCGCAGGGTGGGATGTTCGCCTATCAGACCGCGGCCTATCGCCGGTCCAAGGACCTCGCCAGCATCGTGGCGTTCGGTGCACCGGTCGACACGCTGGCCGGATTGCCGATGAATCTGCCTGCGAGCCTCGCGCCCGCCGCCGCCGACTTCATGGCCGATCACGTCTTCTCCCGGATCGACATTCCAGGGTGGCTGGCGCGTACCGGCTTCCAGATGCTCGACCCGATCAAGACCGCGCAATCGCGGCTGGAATTCCTGTGGCAGCTGCACGACCGCGAGGCGCTGTTGCCGCGCGAACAGCAGCGCCGATTCCTGGCCTCCGAGGGTTGGATCGCCTGGTCCGGGCCCGCCATCTCCGAGCTGCTCAAGCAGTTCATCGCCCACAACCGGATGATCACCGGCGGCTTCTCCATCCACGGCGACCTTGTGACGCTGTCCGACATCGACTGCCCCATACTGGCGGTCGTCGGCGAGGTCGACGACATCGGGCAGCCCGCCTCGGTCCGTGGTATCAAGCGGGCCGCGCCACAGGCCGACGTCTACGAATTCATGATTCGCGCAGGGCATTTCGGCCTTGTCGTTGGGTCAAAGGCGGCGACGCAGACGTGGCCGACCGTCGCGCAGTGGGTCAAGTGGATCGACGGCACAGGCGAGCAGCCGGCGGGCGTC
>Ga0068868_100000796_pt1 | contig 21344 bp, 14 predicted proteins | sample KBSMisM42_FD_64660 | JGI IMG/M metagenome (GOLD analysis project Ga0068868, IMG submission 64660) | Miscanthus rhizosphere microbial communities from Kellogg Biological Station, Michigan, USA - KBS Miscanthus M4-2 | ecosystem: Host-associated > Plants > Roots > Rhizosphere > Soil ...
TTGCTACCCGGTCACCGCTCAGTAAGATCGTTTTTATATTTTTTGCGTGCAGATAATTAACCACTTGTTTTGCTTCTGGTCTTGTTTTATCGTTTACATCGATCCACCCCAGCAACTGTCCGTTTTCCAGCACATAGATATTATGTTTATCATCTCCAGTAAAATTTTCAGCCAGCTTGTATGAACCTGCCCAAAATTCATTTCCCTCTTTATCGGTTGCCTTCATACCAAGACCTTTTACTTCTTCAATTTTGCTCCATCTCATTTCTCCACCGGACCCTGCGGACGCTTTCCATTCACTTGTGACTGCCTTTGCGATTGGATGATTTGAATATTTTTCTAAAGAATAAACGAGACGTTTGAATGCTTCGTGAGACGTGAAACGTGAGAGGTGAGTAGAGGCTCCGGGCATGGGAGTAGTCATTAATGCATCATCATTCGCAACTCGCCACTGACCATTCACCACTGGGGACTCACGATTGACGATTGACGATTCACGATTCACGGTTGATGAATACACCGCGAAATCCGCGATCACAAATTGCCCCGTCGTCAACGTTCCGGTTTTATCAAACACAACTTGCCTGATGTTTTTAAACAGTTCAAGACTTGTAGCGTTGCGAAATAAAATCCCTGTTTTTGCCCCTCGTCCCAATCCCACTGCAATAGCTGCTGGCGTAGCGAGCCCCATCGCACACGGACATGCAATTACCAATACTGCAATACTTCGCATTAATGCGGGAGTAAAATCTTTGATGATTATCCAGTTAACAGCCAATGTTATTACAGCAATACCGATCACCACCGGAACAAAAATGGCACTGATCTTATCTGCCAACTGCTGAACAGGTGGTTTATCTCCCTGCGCCTGTTTTACAAGGTTGATAATTCCTGATAGAACTGTATCATTGCCCACAGCGGTGACCTGTGCCTTCACCGTTCCATCCTGTATAACGCTGCCTCCGATTAATTTATCTTTTGCATATTTATGTACCGGTACACTCTCCCCGGTTACGATCGCTTCATTGACATGTACATCACCCCAAAGGATCTTACAGTCCATGGGCACCTGTTCACCGCTTTTTATCAGGATAAGATCGCCGACCCCGAGTTGTGTATTCTCTACTGGAAAAAGATGTTCGTGGTGGTCATCATCATAAGCGATCATATTCGCCATTACTTTTTGAGACCTGGCCAATGAGTCCAGGGCCCGTTGCGTGGAATGTATCGAAGCATCCTCCAGGTAATTACCAAGAAATACCAGCGTAAGAATAGCAGCGGCTGTTTCATAAAACATATACCGCTCACCCTGGCCGGTCAACGTTCCGTACAAACTGTAAACAAATGCAGCCGTGGCCCCCAATGCAATAAGCACATCCATATTGGGCATTCCGTTTCGCAGACTTTTTACAGCACTCTTTCCAAAAAAACTCATGCCCAACATGTATACGGGTAATGAAAGTCCAACTTGCACCCATGGGTTCATCAACCAATGGATATTCACACCAGGTATCATGTGCAGCATCAAAAGCGCAGTAAATGGAAAACAGAACCAGAACCTTTCGATCGGTGTAGATAAGATTCTTCTTTTATCGCGGGCCAGTTCCTTTTCGCCGGTAACCCTGTAGCCAAGACCTTTAATTCCTTTTACTAACTCTTCCTTTGTATGCACATCATTCATCTCAAAAGAAACATCCCCACCAATGGCATTTACCTTCACATCTTTCATCCCCTGTTTTTCCAAAAATTTGTGAATAGTAAGCGCACAATTGGAACAGGTCATCCCTTCCACTTTCCACTGTACTTTTTCCATGACGCAAAATTACCGATTTAAAAAAGCTTACAGATGATAAACATCAGTGACGAAATACCGTTGCCGCAAGACGTACAATGAATGTGTTGCCCCAGAATTGCTGAACACAGGAACTCTGTGCTTCGATGCTTCAGTGGCATTTATATTCTAAAAACCAAAGGCGGAAAAAGGGATTTCGATCTGCTAAATTTGCTTATGGAGATCACGTACACCATCCATCAGTTGAAACAAACTGCCGAAGCTTTTTGGAAGATGGCCCCTGATGTGCGGACGATTGCTTTTCATGGAAACATGGGTTCAGGAAAAACTACTTTCATCCACGCATTGTGTGATGCCCGCCATGTGAAAGATGTTGTTGGCAGCCCTACCTTTTCTATTATCAATGAATATTATTTCTTAGAAAATGGCACAGAAAAAAAGATCTTTCACATTGATCTTTATCGCCTCAGGGATGAGCAGGACGCCGTACAAGCCGGGGTGGAAGATTGCCTGAACAGCGATCATATCTGCCTGGTTGAGTGGCCTGAAAAAATTCCCTCACTCCTTTCTGAGGATTGCTTACATGTTTACTTAGAAACCGTGAATGCTGAAACACGAAAACTCAGGATAGGCGATAATTAGTTACTTTTGGTTACCGGCAACGGTACTACTATTAAGCACTTGTTGCGTCGCACTCTTGTACGGTAACAATGCTATTGAGCAAAAGCCGAGCAGCATTCAGAACGCCGATCCATATAGTTATTGGGTGAGTGCCACAACAGGCGGTGATTAATGTTACAAAAGCTGGTCCCAAAGGGATGCCTTTGGCAAACATAAAAATTAGCAGCAGTCAACTCCATGGCCCAGCAGAAACCTAAAATAAGCACATCTTTCAGCTACGAAACATTAGAAGAAACGCTGGACATACGACCCAAAGGGGCTCAAATGCAGATCGGCATTCCAAAAGAGATCGCGTTCCAGGAAAACCGTATCGCCTTGACACCTGACGCGGTAAGTGTCCTGGTGAGTAATGGGCATTCGGTGATTATCGAACACAATGCAGGAGAAGCAGCACATTTCAAGGATAAAGACTATGCAGAAAGCGGTGCAAAGATCGTCTATGACAGAGCAGAAGTTTTCAAACTGCCTATCATTGTAAAAAGTGCGCCTGTTATTGACGAGGACCTTCCTTTGCTGCAAATGAGCCAGGTGATCATCTCCCCCATTCACTTAAGCATATTGAAAGCAGAACTGCTGCAAAAAATGATGGACAAAAGGATCACTGCCATTGGATTTGAAAATCTGAAGGATGACAGCGATTCATATCCGATCGTGCGCAGCATGAGTGAGATCGCAGGAAGTGCCGTGATGCTGATCGCTGCACAATATTTAGGATCCGCTAATCATGGCAAGGGAGTATTGCTCGGTGGCATCTCAGGCATCGCGCCGACAAAGGTTATCATTATTGGAGCCGGCATAGTTGGCGAATATGCCGCACGAGCTGCACTCGCACTGGGTGCATCGGTAAAAGTCTTTGATAATAGTGTATACCGGTTAAAGCGTTTACAAAATAATATAGGACATCGCCTCTGGACCTCAGTGATCGAACCGCGTATGCTGGCAAAACAATTGAAAACTTGCGAAGTAGCCGTTGGTGCTCTTGCATCAGAAACGGGAAGAACACCAGTTGTCGTCACGGAGGAGATGGTTAGTAACATGAGGACCGGTTCCGTTGTGATCGATGTAAGCATTGACCGCGGCGGTTGTTTTGAAACGTCCGAGATCACCAGCCATGAGCACCCTATCTTTCTAAAATATGGTGTGATACATTATTGTGTTCCCAATATTCCGTCGGGTTTTGCCAGGACTGCCTCCCAGGCTATCAGTAATGTCTTAATGCCGTTGTTACTGGAAGCGGGTGATGAAGGTGGTTTTGAAAATCTGGTCTGGCATAAAGTACATCTTCGCAGTGGCATTTATCTGTTCAAAGGAGCATTGACCAATTTTTACCTCAGTGAAAGATTTGATCTGAAATTCACGGACCTCAATCTCCTCATCGCAAGCCAGCGATAATAAATCTTACCTGATATTTATTATCGTAAAAAATAATGGGTGCGACCAATGCTGCTCACTCCCTTTAAACTATTGATTGCGGCCGTTGATCAATCTTTTCGAATCCTTCTCTAACAATTGTACGTTAACTCCAATTAATTTTTAAAAAATTTGAAAAAAGTTAATTAAACGTTTGTTTAAATCAAACACTTGTTTGATCTTTGCCCCCGATCTTAAAATACAATATGGGATACAACGATAAACAGGTACAGATCATGGAAACGGCTGAGGTTCTCTTTGCCGAAAAAGGTTTCAACGGTACCTCTGTTCGTGATATAGCAGAGAAGGCCCACGTGAACCTTGCCATGATCTCATATTATTTCGGTTCGAAGGACAAGCTGCTGGAATCCTTGTTTGACTACCGTGGCGAACATATAAAGTTGAAGCTGGAAAGCATGGTTGAGGACAAAACCCTCGGCTCCTTTGAGAAGCTTGACATGCTGATCGATCATTATATCGAAAAGATCATGAACCAGCAATGCTTTTCACGGATCATGGTACGGGAGCAGGTCGTGAATCACACAGGAATCACAGCTGAGCTCATTACCCAAATGAAGAAAAGAAACCAGGAAATCATTTCTAAACTCATACACCAGGGACAAAAGAAGGGGGAATTTAAAAGAAATATTGATATACCCTTGATGATGGCCACCCTGGTGGGTACCGCCGGCCACCTCATTGCCACGCAGCCCTATTACAGGGAGATCAACAACCTTCAATCAATGAGTGATGAAGAATTTCAAAAGCATATTAAAAAGAAATTAAGCCAGCATTTAAAAAAATTATTTAAAGCAATACTGACAAATGAAGAGTAGACTAAGACTATTGATCGCAGTTTCTTTAGTGGGATTACAAGTGACTGCACAAGAAAAAAGACCAATTACGCTAAATGAGGCCATTGACCTGGGTTTGAAGACCAGCAAACAACTTAAGAATAGCCAGGCCAGAATTGAGGAGGCTACCGCCGCACTAAAAGAGGCGCTTAACGCCCAATTACCTGACGCTAAACTTTCCGCTTCATATTTATGGCTGAGCAGCGCGAACGTAGATATGAAACTGAAAAGCAATAACACTAGCAGCGGCGGCGGCTCAGTGCCAACAATTTCCAAGGCGGGTTATGCCATTGCGAATGCCTCGGTTCCTGTATTTGCCGGCGGTCGCATTCGGTATGGTATTGAAGCATCCAGGTTTTTGGAACAGGCTACAAGACTCGATGCAGGCAATGATAAGGAAGAAGTGATACAAAATACGATTGAAGCGTTTGTTAATTTATATAAAGCAAAAGCATCAGTTTCGCTCGTGCAGGAAAATCTTGCCGAAGCACAACAAAGAGTAAAGGACTTCAGTAACCTGGAAAAAAATGGTTTGCTGGCACGCAATGATCTTTTAAGCGCCCAGTTGCAAGCGTCAAATTTTGAGCTCGGCTTACTTGATGCAGAAAATAACTGGAAGCTCGCCAATGTAAGTATGGACATCTTACTGGGCCTTCCTGAAAATTTAGAATTGATTCCGGATTCATCAATGATCGATCAAAGTTTTTCAGCAAAAACACTGGATGAATACCTGCAAACAGCCTATACGAACCGGAAAGACCTGGCTGCATTGGACCTGAGAAAAAAAGCCAGTGAATCGGCCATAAGATCTGCAAAAGGAGATTACTACCCAAGTCTTGCTGTAACGGGCGGCTATATTGCTGCCGATATTCCTGAGATCATCAGCATCACAAATGCTTTGAATATTGGAATAGGCGTATCATACAACATTGGTTCGTTATGGAAATCCAAGGCAAAAGTGCAACAGGCAGAAGCAAGAGCAAAGCAAGCTGCCATTGGCGAAAGCCAGTTAAACGATAACATCCGCCTGGATGTGAATCACGCCTATTTAAATTTTCTCAGCAGCCAGAAAAAAATTGAAGTGTATGAAAAAGCAGTAGAACAGGCTGTCGAAAATTACCGCATTGTAAAAAATAAATACAACAATAGTCTTGAGACTACGACAGACCTGTTGGATGCAAATACCAAGCAGTTGTTGGAAAGGATGAACCTGATCTTCGCAAAAGCTGATGCAGTCGTTGCTTACAACAAACTATTACAGGCCGCTGGTTTATTAGAAGCAAATACAAAACAACAATAAGAAAAAATAAATTATGGCAGAGACTAACGAAACAAAAAACGTCCGCCCGGAGGAGCCGGTCGGACGGGGGAATGGGAAAAAAAGAAACCCGGTCTTTATTATAATCCTGGGAATACTGATCATTGGAGGAAGTTGGTTTGGGATTTCTAAATATTCTCATGCTCTTCATCATGAGGAAACAGATGACGCGCAAGTGAGCGCAGATATTATTCCGGTGATCCCCCGCGTTGCCGGATACGTAAGCCAGGTTTTCGTGAGGGACAATCAACAAGTAAAAAAAGGCGATACGCTGTTGATATTGGACGATAGGGATTATAAAATAAAATTGGAACAGGCAGAAGGAGCATTGGAAACGGCAAAGATCAATCTTGAATCAGCCAAAGTAACAACTAGTGCAGCTAAAGCAAATATTGCTACATCGCAGGCCTCTGTTGGCACCGTAGATGCGCAAATCGAGGCGGCAAAAGTGAATGTGTGGAGAGCAACGCAGGATTATGAACGCTATGCTAATCTTATCAAGGATCACTCAGTTACAGAACAGCAATTTGAGCAGGCGTCGGCTGCCAAACAAACAGCTGAAAAGCAATTGGCCATTTTACAGGAACAAAAAAACCAGGCTTCACAACAAACACATGCCGTGGCGCAGCAAAGTAATGCGACGGCGCAACAGATCAGTGTAGCGAATGCAGCCATTCATCAGCGCCAGATCGATGTAGATGCCGCTAAATTGAATCTCTCCTATACAGTGATTACCGCGCAGCAGGATGGAATGGTTTCAAAAGTAAATGTACAACCCGGCCAATACGTAAATACAGGACAAGCCCTTTTTGCCGTGGTGCACAGTACCCAGGTTTGGGTGGTTGCGAATTTTAAAGAAACCCAATTGAATAAAATGAGAGAAGGACAATATGTAATTGTCACCGCCGATGCTTTTCCGAAGCATAAATTCCAGGCGAAACTTACATCCTTTTCACCGGCAACGGGAGCAACCTTTGCTTTGTTGCCACCTGATAATGCAACGGGAAATTTTGTAAAGGTGGTTCAACGATTACCCGTCAAAATTGAATTCACCGACGTTTCAGATTCACTGGTGAAAAAATTAAGGCCGGGCCTGAATGTGGCGGTTGATGTTCACCTTGATTAATGAGTAATGAATGATGAGCAATGAGTAAAGAACACTCACCTGATATTGTACACTCATTACTGATCACTCATTGCTCATTTCGAAAAACAGAGTTATGCAGCAGCAATTATTAGTAGAATACGGTTCACGAAGAGTGATCATTACAATCACCGCGATCATTTGTGCCTTACTGGAGATCGTGGATACAACCATTGTAAATGTCGCCCTCAATGATATGAAAGGTAATCTGGGTGCTACCACAAACGAAATTGGTTGGGTGGTGACAGCCTATGCGATCGGGAATGTGATCATCATCCCGATGACGAGCTGGTTATCGCAGCAGTTTGGAAGAAGAAATTATTTTGCTGCCTCTATAATACTCTTTACTATATTCTCCTTTCTATGCGGGAATTCAACCTCGATCGAAGAATTGATCATCTTCCGTTTTTTGCAGGGAGTTGGTGGCGGTGCTTTGCTGGTAACCTCTCAAACCATTATTACGGAAAGTTACCCTGTTGAAAAAAGAAGCATGGCGCAGGCTATCTACGGTTTAGGAGTGATCATTGGACCAACGCTGGGGCCACCGTTGGGAGGATATATCACGGATCACTTTCAGTGGCCTTATATTTTTTACATCAATATTCCCCTTGGCGTAATTGCCACTTTGCTGACACTGCAGTTTGTTAGAAGTCCGAAATACACAGAAAAAAGCGCTGCAAAAGATATTGACTGGATCGGAATTGGATTTCTTGCTCTTTTCGTTGGATCTCTTCAATATGTTTTGGAAAAAGGACAGGAAGAAGATTGGTTCAACAATAGCACAATTATTTTTCTTACAGTTATGAGTGTATTGGGTTGTTTCTTTTTCATTTGGCGTGAGTCGACATACCGAAATCCAATCGTAAATCTGAAAGTGTTAGGCAATGGGAATTTGCGGATCGGGACCATCATGTCATTCATTCTTGGGTTTGGTTTGTATGGTTCGACATTCATCATTCCTTTATACACGCAATCAATTCTCGGATGGACGGCTACGCAGGCCGGCCTGCTCTTTGTTCCGGCAGCATTGACAACGGCGTTCATGATGCCATTCATTGGACAAATGCTACAGAAAGGCGTAAAGCAACAGTATCTCGTTTCATTGGGTTTATTGATATTTTTCTTTTTCTGTTTTTGGGGTCATAATGTCCTGACACCTGATACCCCAAAGTCTGCTTTCTTCTGGCCGCTGATATTACGTGGCGTGGCGATGGGAATGCTTTTTATTCCCATCACCACTTTATCGCTAAGTACATTAAAGGGAAGACAGATCGGTGAAGGGGCAGCATTCACGGGAATGATGCGACAACTTGGGGGTTCATTCGGCGTGGCCATCATTAGTACATTTATGTCACGACAAACGATGACGCACCGCAGTGCTCTTGTTACTAAACTCGACATGACAGATCCCGATGTCCAGAACAGAGTCATAGCGATGCAACAATCCTTTGCAGCCAAAGGCCAGGACCCGCATGCAGCATACAAAGCTCTTGAGTATTCAGTAACGAAACAAGCATTGGTGTTGTCCTATATGGATGCCTTCCTGTACATAGGACTTCTATTCCTCGTATGTATTCCTTTCGTATTATTGGTAAGAGGCAGAAGAAATAAACAGGTGAAGATGGAGTTGCACTAACTTCTTCCGACTATTATTTTCTTTATTGAAATCGGAAATTTTTTTATGTTCCAGTGGGGTCTTTTTGCCTTATGAATTTTCAATCCTCACCGGTTAAACAAAGCAAAAGACCCCGCTGAGACTCTCAAATATTAATTATTAAAATGCCTTCTTCCAACTATTATTTGCCCTATTGAAATCAGGCAATTTTTTATCGGGGTCAAGGATCACTTCTTTTACTTCACTCGTTGTTTGTACAGCAAATGTCCAGGCAGGACCGCGTTGCCACACTTCGACCGGCAGATTTATCCGGTGTTGCTGGCCATTTGCTTCTTTTACAACAACAGTAACTGGCATTACCATTTTTTCCAAATTCTGGATCGTGATCATGGAACCATTCTCTACTTTATCGTCGATATATTTTACATCCTTTACTGCCTGGTCAAGTTTCCATGTATTCAGCACCCATCCTCTCCAGAACCAGCCAAGATCTTCTCCGGACACATTCTCCATAGTATGGAAAAAATCAAAGGGCGTCGGATGCTTAAATGCCCAGCGACGCACGTATTCGCGGAACGCCGCATCAAACCTTGCTGAATCCAACACCACGTCACGCAGTGCATCTAACATCATAGAGGGTTTTAAATAGGCAGCTACTCCGAGGTTATCCTGTTGTATCACTTCGGGAATGTTCATCAACCCGTCCATCTGTTCACTAAAAACATATTTCGTCATGTCACCAGGAAAAAATGATGAACCAGCATATTCGCCGCGATTAAAGTTTTTTGTAGAGAGGCCATTGATAAAAGTATTGAAGCCTTCGTCCATCCATGCATACTTTCTCTCGTTGCTCCCTACGATCATCGGGAACCAGGTATGCCCGAACTCATGATCCGTTACTTCCCACAAACCGGTGCCATTACTATTATACGCGCAAAAAACAATTCCCGGGTACTCCATGCCACCGACAGTGCCTGCCACATTTGTCGCAACAGGATAAGGAAACTCAAACCATTTGTTTGAATTGTATTCGATCGACGCCTTTACCATTTCGGTAGAACGCTGCCATCCGTCTTTCTTAATGCTTTCAACCGGATACACACTTGCCGCCATCGCTTTTTTTCCGCTTGGTAAATTCATTCTTGCCGCATCCCACACAAATGCCTTTGAAGCCGCCCATGCCACGTCTCTTGCATTTTGGATTTTGAATTTCCATGTACAGCTCGCTTTGTTAGGACGTGAGTTTTTATCGTTGATTTCTTTATCGCTCCTGATCATTATTGTTTTATCACTGCTCTTTGCCTGGTTCCAGCGACTGATCTGGTCTGCGGTTAAACAATCCTGCGGGTTTTGCAATTCACCCGAACCTGCCACGATCAGGTTTGCGGGAGCCGTAATATTATATTCAATATCTCCGTATTCAAGGTAAAATTCTCCCGCGCCCAAATAAGGTAATGTGTTCCAGCCCTGCACATCATCGTACACACACATCCGGGGAAACCATTGAGCTATCTCGTAGACCCAGCCATTCTTTGTATTTAATCTGCCCATACGATCAGTTCCATATTCAGGAACATCAAATTGATAGCTGATCTTCATCTTAATTACTCCACCCGATTTTAATTCATCTGCCAGCCAAACCTGCATACGTGTATCAGTAATCAGGTATTTAGGAACATAGGATTTTGCCCCCGCATCTACCGAGATCGTTTTGATCACATCCCCTTCTGTAAACTTCGCATTGGCCCAGCGACCACCGGCTTCTGTTGTGGTATAGGAAGCACGTGAATCTTTTTTATAAATATTCTGATCAACCTGCAGCCAGAGGAATCTTAAATCATCAGGACTATTGTTGGTATAACTGATCTCCACTTCACTTGTTACCCGGTGTAAACCGGTATCAAGGGTACAATTGATCTTGTAATCTGCTTTGTTCTGCCAGTATTTTGGTCCCGGTTCACCACTACCTGTCCGGTAATCATTTGCCGACTGAGGATAGAACACCGGATCAAAAGCTTCATGAGCATTAAATTTTGGCTCCTGTGCGTAACAAACAACAAAGAATAAAAATCCTGCGAAACCAAGAACTGATCTTTTCATTATAAATAGGTATTTGAGGTGTAAAATAAAGCAAAGGCCATTAAAGGGGGCACCGTTTAAAATATTTTAACTGTTTAGGGAAATAATGATTCGGCAACGGCAATACTTTCTGGTTTGCCGACGTCGACAAATCGGTCGCCCGTATGGTCGTACCCGAGAATAAGGTGATCCGCAGCCAGTTTGAGATAGACATCAACAAGGGAAAATTTTCCACGAAAAGGAATCAGGGTAAATATCTCCTGTTCAAAAACAACAACACAACTATATGCTTTTTCAATAAGACCAGGTTTTTGGATCACTATCTTTTCTTCAGCAGTTTTTGTATTTCTCCATCCGCAGAGCCGATCATTTTCATCAAATAAAAAATATCTTGAAGTTGTACGACTGGTTACTGCAAAAGAAATTAGTGGCTTATGCTTTTCATGAAAAGCGATCAGTTTGTGAAGATCAAGATCGGTCAGTATGTCAACATTACAAGTGATAAACCTTTCGCCCGGTTTAAAAAGACCTTTTGCTTTTAAAAGACCTCCTCCTGTTTCAAGCAATTCATTTGTTTCATCGCTAATAACGATGTGACTTCCCCAACCATTATTTTCTTTTATTGCATCAATGATCTGCCCGGAAAAATGATGAACATTAACGATCACATTTTTGATCCCGTATTGTTGCAGGTATTTAACATTGCGCTGAAGTAAACTCTTTCCATTCACGGGAGCAAGTGCCTTTGGATGTTTATCTGTCCATGGCTTGAACCTGGTACCAAGCCCAGCAGAAAAAATCATTGCACCCCCAACCCCTAAAGGGGAGTTTTCATGCTTCCCTTTCATCGGGTTGTTTTTTTGCTTTTAAATAACTTTCTATTTTATTAATTACACGGGGCTGCCGGGTTGATATTTTTTCATTTTTCAAGGCCGTTCTATGCATTTTTTGTTCACTCCTATTTAAGTTTCATCTATTTCCTTCAGAGGCCGGGGGCAAATTTTGCCAATTTTTTTCATCCTGGACACAATGCTTCAATTCTATTTTTACCTTGAATTTATTCCTCAGATGTCTCGCCAATGCATCTGCTGCATATACACTTCGATGCTGACCCCCGGTACAACCAAAACTTACCATTAAACTTTCGAAACCCCGTCCAATATAATCTTCCACCGTGATGTCAACAATATCAAATACACTGTTCAAAAATTCATTCATTCTTGTTTGTTGCTCCAGGTAATCCATTACACTTTTGTCGCGGCCGTGCATGGTTTTAAATTCCTGGATACGGCCGGGGTTTAGTATTCCCCTGCAGTCAAAAATAAATCCCCCGCCATTACCTGATTCGTCTTGTGGAATACCCTTCCTGTAAGAAAAACTGCAAATCTTTACCAACAATGGCGTTTGCTCACTGGCCTGCAAAGGAGTAAAATGCTCAACCACCTCGTCGCTTATGCAAATACTCAACACTTTACTAAACTCCGGAACAGCAATACCAAGACTTTGATTTTCGAAAAACCATTTGAGATTGTTTAAGGCCAATGGAATACTTGTTAAAAATTGTGCCTTGCGTTCAAACAATCCGCGAAAACCGTAGGCACCGAGCACCTGTAATAATCGTATCAACACGTAGCCGTTATACTGGCTGCGAAAAATATTTCTTTCAAGGGGTGAACCAATTAGATTCTCAAATGCGTTCATGTAGTCAACCAATAAATTTTCTTTCCACTCATCCGGCAAATTGGCTCTTGCCTGCCAGAGCATTGAAGCCACATCATATTGTGGTGCACCTTTCATGCCACCCTGGTAATCTATAAAATGGATTGAGTTGTCATCTTTCACCAAAATATTCCTGCTTTGAAAATCCCGGAACATAAAATATTTGTATTCCGTGTGGGTCAAATAAGTACTTAACGCTTCGAAATCATCAATGAGCTTTTGCTTGTTATAAGGACGCCGTAAAGCATCCAGGAAATAATATTTGAAATACAGCAGATCGGCCATGATGGCTTGTTTGCCGAATTCGGTATTGGTTAGGCAAAGATTATAGTTCAACCCTTCATCGCCTTTTATATGCAGTTGGGCTAGGCGCTCCAGGCTTTTTTTGAAAAGCGAATAGACCTCATCCGTAAATTTTTTTTGCTCCAGTATATTGAGAAGAGATCTATCACCAAAATCTTCTTGCAGGTATGCTGTTATAGAATCATTAACTGCAAGAATGTTTGCGACAGGAAGATCTTTTTTCCGGAAATGATCAGAAAAATAGATGAAAGTTTCATTTTCTTTAATGTTGGCTCCATAGGTGCCGATCACAGAATCATCACTGTCATATACCCTAAAATATCGTCGTTCACTTCCTGATTGCGGCAGGACATCTAATTGTCTATGGTCCTTCCCCTTCCAATCTTTGTATAGTTCAGAAATGGCATCAATCATTGACTGCATATGGCAAAAATAAGGTTTGGGTTGAGTAGAAATGCAGGATCAGCAAATATGTTACTTAATTGGCCTGGTTGAATATTCCTTGCAGATATGCTTTGTCCGTCTCGCTAAGCGTGGAGGCAAGTACCAGTTTTTCGGCCGTGGTCTTTTCCAACCCATCAATATCAGCCTTGGTAAATTGAAATGAAAATTGAGTCATGTCATCTATTCCAAAAAGTCGATAGAAATGGCGTGCCTCCAAACCGGTACAATTCTTAAAATTCACTTTTATAAGATTGCTGTTGCAAAAAAATGTATCCTTAAATTCTACATTTTCAAATAAAACATTCTGAAAAAGGCAGGTTACGAGTGCGGAGCTTTCAATCATGCAGTCTTTGAAGGTGCAATTACTGAATGAAGAACCTGTGAACGAGCATTGATACATTTTTAGAGTTGATGGATACCTCTTGGTTTTCCCGTCGAAAACTACTTCCTCACATGAAACGCTATTAAAATTTATTTGTTGGAGGTCAATTTGTTCAAATCGACCCTTAAGAAATTTACAATTTTCGAAGGTAGTACCTGGCTCCGCCGTTCCTCCCTGAAAAGCGCAATTATAAAAAGTATTCCATTCAAAGGAGCTGCCACTTATGCGACCGATATTAAGAAATCCGACATCTACGATTGTTGAGGAGGCTATGGCTGAACGTATAATATTGCACGTAGAGGTGTTGAAAAAGGCCATGAATACATAATTGAAATCGTTTTGATAGAAGTTCATGTCCAGCCACTTAACGCGATTGTATTTCCGCTTTGCCCCGATCAATCTGTAATATCTTTGCCTGATCCTATCCCATCCTCTCGTCCGTGCATCATATGCTCGTCGTAAAATTCGTGAATAAGTATCAGCAGTAATTTGCTTATGCCAAAGTAACTCGTATCTTTTTTTGAGAATCAGGCTTAATGAATCGTCTTTGTAAGTTTGTAGTAACTCTTTTGAAGAAGCATTTTCCAGGTTATACAATGACTCACCAGCTGACTGTTTTGATTTTGTGGCAGGATCCGTTTCATTATCGGGGGTGCCTTGTTCATGTTTTTTTCTCTCTTCCTCAAATTGCGCGGCATTCAGATCGTCCCAGCATTTTTCTACGTCACGTAACCTTTGATCCGTGGGATAAGTTTGTATAAAAAAGTTTCTGTTTATATCAAGTATATCAGACAGGATATCTATTAGTTCCTGGCGGCTACTATATTGAATCAGGGCGGAGCAGATAGCATTTGTTATATCGTAATCAAGCTCTGTATACAAACGACTAAGTAATACGTTGGTAGTATGTTTTTCAAAACGAGGATCTTTTTTGAAAACACCGAGGGTTGATATCGCAGCCAGCACTTCCTCCTTTTTATCCTTAAAAATACTGGCATTGGTATCTCTGAAAAGCTGCAATTTATTTTCGTAGCGAAACTTTGAGAGGGCGCTTAATCCCGCGACAATAGAAGATAGAATACCAATGATCCAGGTCAGGTTGGCTCCTGTGAAAAAGGAATCCATACGATAAAGTTTATCTGAAAAGCTACAATTTATTTAGGTTTTGACAAAGGGTTCACAGAGATGGTGACAAACTATTCTACCTTTGTACTCATACGCTTGCTATGGATTATCAGCCAAAAAATAAGATCCGTATCGTAACAGCAGCTTCTCTTTTTGATGGCCATGATGCGGCTATCAATATTATGCGTCGTATTCTTCAAAGCAAAGGGGCCGAGATCGTGCACCTTGGTCATAACAGGAGTGTCAAAGAAATTGTGGAAGCAGCTATTGAAGAAGATGTACAAGGAATCGCTATTACCAGTTACCAGGGTGGCCATGTGGAGTTTTTCAAATACATGAAAGATCTGTTGGATGAAAACGGATGCAGCCACATAAAAATATTTGGCGGTGGTGGCGGAACCATTCTGCCGCAGGAAATTGAAGAATTGCAGTCGTATGGTATCGCTAAAATTTATTCCCCGGATGATGGAAGAAAAATGGGCCTGGAAGGGATGATCGAAGATGTACTGAAACGATGCGACACGTCTTTAAATGGAAAGGCAGACTATGAAACAGCGATGACACTCGGAGAAGTCAAGGATATAAGGAGGATTGCAAGAGGAATTACCAATGCGGAAAATGGAGTTCAACTGCCATCCAACATCCAAAATCCAAAATCCAAAATTGTTATACCGGTTCTTGGCATCACAGGTACCGGTGGTGCCGGCAAATCTTCAGTCACAGATGAAATCGTGAGACGTTACCTCAACAATTTTACTGACAAGACGGTCGCAGTCATTTCAGTAGACCCCTCTAAGAAAAAAACAGGTGGTGCATTACTGGGTGACAGGATACGAATGAATGCAATTTCCCACCCCCGTGCATATATGCGTAGTCTTGCTACACGGGAAAGCGATAAAGCATTAAGTAAGTACGTTGAAGAAGCGATCGCTATCTGTAAAGACGCTGGTTTCGATTTTATTATTCTTGAAAGCGCAGGTGTGGGGCAAAGCGATGCATCCATCCTGGATTATTGTGATGTAAGTCTATATGTGATGACACCGGAATACGGAGCAGCTTCGCAATTGGAAAAGATCAATATGCTCGACTATGCGGATCTGATCGCTATCAACAAATTCGATAAAGCCGGGGCACTCGACGCACTGGCCGATGTTCGTAAACAATACAAACGAAATCATCAATTATTCAGCGCGAAGGATGATGATCTGCCGATCGCTGGCACGATGGCCAGTAAGTTCAATGATGATGGGATCAATCATTTATTTGAATTGATGTTAAAAGCAATTGAGAAAAAAACGAATACCAGCTTTGGGAAACTTCAATTTAACGAAACGGCAAAGGTTTCCCAGGCCATTATTCCTTCAGCACGTATTCGGTATTTAAGCGAGATCACTGCTATGATCCGTGAATACGACCAGCTGGTAAAGGACCAATCCGCTATCGCGTCTAAATTGTATCAACTGCATGGTGCGCTACAAACACTCAAAGAATCCAAAAAAGTTCCCTCCCCAGGGGGAGAGTTAGAAGGAGCCATCGAAGAGCAACTAAAATTTTTCAGCGATCAACTAACCCCGGTCAGTCGCAAACTGATCCAAAATTGGCCTGAAAAAATAAAGGCCTACCAGCAGGATTATTACGAATATAATGTTCGTGATAAAAAGATCCGCCAGGAAATGTCCACAATCAGCCTATCAGGAACAAGAATTCCAAAAGTTGTTTTACCGAAGTATCGAGACTGGGGGGATATTTTGAAATGGCAGGCGCAGGAAAATGCTCCGGGCCGTTTTCCATTCACAGCGGGAGTATTTCCATTAAAGCGGGAAGGTGAAGATCCGACACGAATGTTTGCCGGAGAAGGTACGCCTGAGCGCACCAATAAGCGTTTCCATTATGTTTCCATGGACCAACCAGCCAAAAGACTGTCTACCGCATTTGATAGTGTCACATTATACGGTGAAGATCCTGATCACCGTCCCGATATCTATGGAAAGACGGGAAATAGTGGGGTGAGTATTGCCACTGTGGATGATGCAAAAAAACTATACAGTGGCTTTGACCTTTGCGATCCCAAGACTTCGGTCAGCATGACCATCAATGGTCCTGCGCCCATCATTCTTGCATTCTTCCTGAATGCGGCGATCGATCAGCAATGTGAGAAAAAAATAAAAGAACTGGGGTTAGAAAAAGATTTGGAGAGGATTCAAAATTCAAGATTCTCCGAAAGGTCCGCAAGGACTCCGTTGAAGGGTCCTTTTGACAGAGTCAAAAATAAACCTGTCTATTCCGATCCTCTGGCACCGGAACACTTGCCCGAGGGCAACGATGGGTTAGGACTACAACTTTTGGGATTGAGTGGTAACGAAATATTGCCGGCCGAAATTTATGATCAATGTAAACAAACCGCATTACAACAGGTAAGAGGAACGGTGCAGGCGGATATTTTAAAAGAAGACCAGGCCCAGAATACCTGCATCTTTTCTACTGAATTTGCATTGAAGTTAATGGGCGACGTGCAAGAGTATTTTATTCAAAACAAGGTCCGGAACTTTTATAGTGTCAGCATTAGTGGTTATCATATTGCTGAAGCAGGTGCTAATCCTATTACCCAATTGGCGTTCACGCTTGCCAATGGATTTACTTATCTTGAATATTACCTCAGCCGTGGAATGCAGATCGATGATTTTGCACCTAATCTTTCTTTTTTCTTTAGCAATGGGATGGACGCAGAATACAGCGTGATTGGCCGGGTGGCACGAAGAATTTGGGCCAAGGCCATGAAGTATAAATACAAGGCCAATAAAAGAAGCCAGATGCTGAAATATCATATTCAAACATCCGGCCGCAGCCTGCATGCCCAGGAGATTGACTTCAATGACATCCGCACAACTCTGCAGGCTTTGTATGCTATTTACGATAATTGCAATTCACTCCACACCAATGCTTATGATGAAGCCATAACTACACCCACTGAAGAAAGCGTAAGAAGAGCTATGGCGATCCAACTCATTATTAATCGTGAGCTCGGTTCTGCAAAAACAGAAAATTTCATACAGGGAAGTTTTGCCGTTGAGGAACTGACAGACCTGGTGGAAGAGGCAGTATTGATCGAATTTGACAGGTTAACAGAAAGGGGAGGGGTGTTGGGTGCCATGGAAAGAATGTACCAGCGAAACAAGATTCAGGAAGAAAGTTTGTACTATGAACATCAAAAGCATACCGGCGAACTGCCAATCATTGGTGTCAATACTTTTCTCAATAAAAAGGGAAGCCCTACGATCATTCCCAATGAAGTGATCCGAAGCACAAACGAAGAGAAGGAACAACAGATCACCAACCTCCATGCCTTCTGGCAACGCAACGAATTGAAAAGAGACGATGCCTTAAAAAGATTAAAAGAAGTGGCTATCAACAATGGTAATCTGTTTTCGGAACTCATGGAAACGGTAAAATATTGCTCTTTGGGACAAATTACACACGCATTGTATGAAGTAGGTGGGCAGTATAGAAGGAATATGTAAGGTACAGGTTTACCCGCCGTAGCAATGCTGCTCACCACCCCGTTGTGTCTCCGAAGGAGTCCTTTGGACACTCACCTGCCTGCCTGCCGGTAGGCAGGATGCCACCAACTCCAATTTTGTCCCCGCGATATAAGCACCTTTGCGACCTCGCGTAAAAAGGACCCATTCACTCCCTGTCAGGGTGGAACAAGCACAACTCTTTGATCATGTCCGGCGCCGGCAAGTTGATGGCATGATATTTTATTAAATAAAAGGAGAATTGATCACCTTAAAATATAATTTATGTCAAAGATCTTATGGGGATTTACACTGGGTCTCGTTACCGGTCTTCTATTAGCTCCTGAAAAAGGGTCCGACACAAGGCAACGTATCAGTCGCAAGGCGAATGATCTGAAGGAAAAATTTGATGATTTTATTGATACTGTCGCGGAAAAATTTGATTCGTTCAGAGATGATGCCGAGAACATGGCAAGTAACGCGAGAAGGGAAGCAAAATCATTTGCCGGTGATGTGAGACACAATATGTAAGTAGAATTATTTACACTTATTAAACCGCAATCTTACAAGTTTGCGGTTTTTTTTAGTCAGAGCACTCCTTCTTTGTTTGGTACCATAAACTCCAGCAAGCCTTTCCTGAGCTCTATTTCAATTTCTACGTCTTTGTCGATCTTGATCATCTCATCATCGACGTGCATGTGCGAACCCTCCCAGCTTATAGTTATTTCCTTTGCTTTCAGCTGGCGAAAAGTATAAGTAGATTCAACTCCCTTCAGTTTATCCGAAATGTAGGCCGCTAATTTCTCCTTGTCCTTTTCGGGTATCATGATCACTTCAAATTCACCGTCGCCAGGATCGCCATGGGGAGAGAGAAAAAGATTGGGACCGATAAGTTTCGTATTCATTATTTCTGTCATTAAAAATTTCCCGGAATGATCGACCCCATCGATCTTCAAATGACATTGCTTCGGTTCGTAAGAAAAAATGATCTCGTAAAGAATTTCAAGAGCAGTCTTAATTTCCTGCTCAGGAGCCTGACTTTCGACCTTCTTCATCTTTTTGATCAGGTAAGGAAACATTCCGTATCCAAGACTCTCAAGAAAGAACCCTGCCGTGGACAAACCGCTAATTCTTCCTACATCAAAAGCTTTTATATGGGTATGATGCCACGATTGAATAATTTCTTCCGTACTTCCTTCTACGTTCAGGGTTTGGGCAATATTGTTGGCAGTGCCCAGCGGCAACAGAGCGATCGGCCATGTCTTTTCTGATAGCTTGCGATCCAATAATTGTTTGGTTATTTTTCTGATAGTTCCATCGCCTCCTGCGGCCACAATAAAATCAACCTTTTCGTCTATATCCTTCCAATCCTTTTTCATGGATGAGTACTGGCATTCAAAACCATTTTTCTCCATAAGGGAGATCAATTCTTCCTTGTCGTGGTTTTCATTTCCTGCGGTGGGGTTGTGAAAGAGGTTGATGATCTTCATAAAAATATTTACTTATAGAATTGCAATAAAATTGTACCACTTTTTTAAATGGCATGATAATGTATTATAAAATGGTATGAAGATCCTGGTAACGAATGATGATGGCATCTATAGTCCGGGCATTGCAGCGTTAGCAAAGGCGGCCAACAAGTTCGGAGAGGTGCAAATAGTGGCGCCCGATGTGGAACAATCGTCCATGGGGCATGCGGTCACGCATTCACGGCCTCTTTCTTACAGAAAATCTCCTATCAATTTTGAAGGCATCGAAGCTTTTCGTGTAAATGGCACGCCTGCTGATTGTGTGGCTTTAGGTGCTCATATAAATAATATAACCGATGTAGTGCTTTCCGGGATAAACATGGGACCAAATCTTGGGAATTCAATGTGGCATTCCGGCACACTTGCTGCGGCGAAACAAGCGGTGTTATTAGGAATGAAGGGGATTGCCTTCAGCACGCCGGTGGGAAAGACCGAACCGGATTTTAATGCCTTAGAACCATACGTTGAAGAAAGTTTGAAAATGCTTTTAGAAACTCCAGGGCTTTCTCTTTTTAATGTGAACTTACCCGCGCAGCCAAAAGGAATTAAATGGACAAGACAATCCGTGAGATTTTATGATGGAAAAGTTGTTCCCGGCATTGATCCAATGGGAAGGAAACATTATTGGTTTACTATAAGTCCCCTCGAAGCCGCTGAAGAAGGAACGGACCGCTGGGCAGTAGAAAACGGTTTTGTTTCCATTACTCCGTTAAGATTGGACCTGACAAATGAAGAAGAATTGAAAAAGTTTCGGCAAAGCAAGTCGTTTAAAGATTATGCGACCTGATTTTCAAGTTTTCTTTTGCTTGCCATGTATTTTTCATGTATGATCTCACTCATCGGTTTTTCGTAAACCTTACTTTCCAGCCATGAAATGATATCCAGGTAAGCCAGGGATCGCGTCTCAAAACGGCTCTTTTCAAGATGTTTTATTTTTTGCAATAGCTTTTCAAGTTCCGGCTTCAACTCGCGGCGCGTAAGTTTAAAAGTGGCTCTTAAAAATTTGAATATTTCTTCCTCGATCACCGTTATGGTTTCCATTTTGGTCATGTACCTGTATACGGATTTGATCAGCGAATCGATGATATCAAAATTTTCCAGTTCATAATGCGCCAGCAGGTGAAGCAGGCGTGCATAGCATTGAATATCGTAACGCAGGTCCACATTATCATTGATGATGCGACGCAAATAATCGATACATGTGGCATAATCGCCGCTACCAAAATATAATGTGGCTATTTTGTAATTAAAGACCAGCACACGATGATTGTCGAAATAAAGAGCATACTCTTCTAATTTGCGTTCAATATACGGGACTAACGAAAGGCCTTCTTTAAATGTTCCATGCATAAAATGCCGGTTGAGCTTTGCCGTATACAAATAAATAAAGGTTTGCACTTTAAAATTTTCATGCTGGTTGGCAATTGGGCCTGC
>Ga0068868_100000808_pt1 | contig 21230 bp, 22 predicted proteins | sample KBSMisM42_FD_64660 | JGI IMG/M metagenome (GOLD analysis project Ga0068868, IMG submission 64660) | Miscanthus rhizosphere microbial communities from Kellogg Biological Station, Michigan, USA - KBS Miscanthus M4-2 | ecosystem: Host-associated > Plants > Roots > Rhizosphere > Soil ...
ATCGCCTTCATGGCGATCAGGTCGACGACGCCGACAAACTTGGATTCTTGCCCGATGGGAATCTGAATCGCTACCGGCTTAGCATTGAGGCGCTTGCGGAGGGTATCGACGGCATGCTCAAAATCAGCACCCATTTTGTCAATCTTGTTGATAAAGCAAATTCGTGGAACGCCGTATTTATCAGCTTGCCGCCATACTTTTTCCGATTGCGGCTGTACGCCATGCACTGCGTCAAATACCGCGACCGCGCCGTCGAGCACGCGCAGCGATCGCTCCACCTCGGCGGTAAAGTCGACGTGGCCGGGCGTATCGATAATATTAATACGGATGTCGCGCCAGGTGCAGGTGGTGGCAGCGGACGTGATGGTAATGCCACGTTCCTGCTCCTGCTCCATCCAGTCCATGGTCGCAGTGCCTTCATGGACCTCTCCGATGCGGTGCGTGCGTCCGGTATAAAACAGGATTCGCTCCGTCGTAGTGGTCTTACCGGCATCTATGTGGGCCATGATGCCGATATTCCTGCATCGCGTTAATGGGACTGTTCTTGGCACGGTGTTCTCTTTAACTCTCTGGGGCTCAGGTTCAAATTTGGTAATTGGGTAATTTCAATCTCTCTTACCACCGGTAATGCGCGAAGGCCTTATTGGCTTCCGCCATGCGGTGCACATCTTCTTTCTTCTTGATTGCCGCACCCTTGCCGTTGGCGGCGTCCAGCAATTCGTTAGTCAATTTGTCGACCATGCCTTTTTCCGCTCGTCCCCGGGAATAAGTAATCAACCAGCGGATAGCGAGCGAAGTGCGCCGGTCCGGATTCACTTCGACCGGAACTTGGTAGTTCGCACCGCCGACCCGGCGGCTTTTGACTTCGAGCAACGGCTTGGCGTTCTCGACCGCCTTCTTGAACAGCTTCAGGGCCTCGTCACCGCCCTTTTGCTCAAGCTTGGTCAAGGCTTCATAGAAGATGCCCTCGGCGGTGCTCTTCTTGCCTTGCCACATCATCGAATTCACAAACTTGGTCACCAGATCGGACCCGTAGACCGGATCGAGCTCGGTGCCTCGCTTCGCGATATGTCCTTTTCTTGGCATTTCAGCTACTAGCTCCCGGGAGACGTAGTTCAGCTACGCCTCTACCTTGCAAATCGTTAGGCTTTCGGCCTCTTGGCTCCGTATTTCGAACGGCTCTGCTTGCGGTTGGCTACGCCCACTGAATCGAGGGTGCCCCGCACAACGTGATAACGCACACCCGGCAAATCTTTCACACGGCCGCCGCGGATCAGCACAATTGAGTGCTCCTGCAGGTTGTGGCCGACGCCCGGAATGTAGGTCGTGACTTCGATCCCGTTCGAGAGGCGAACGCGGGCGACTTTACGCAGCGCCGAGTTCGGCTTTTTGGGCGTCTGGGTATACACGCGGGTGCACACACCCCGCTTTTGCGGACACGCCTGCAACGCCGGGCTGGCCGTCTTGTAGCGAGGCCGCTTCCGTCCGTCACGCACCAATTGATTAAAAGTAGGCACTCTATGCTGCTCCTTGAAGCCGCGCTTTCCCCTGCACGCGAAAACTCGCGCACATGCAAAATGACGCTCTTCTTCAACTATTCTTGATTAGAACTGGATGGCGACCCGCCAACCATACTCCCGCCCCTAACTTCTGCGGGGATTTGCTTTTCCCGTTACAGCGCTACGACGGTGGCACCAGGCCCAACCTACGGGAGCTGCTCCGTTTCGTCCGCAATCGCTCCGCATAGCTCTCTAAAGTTGAAGATACGCGCGGAACGTTTCAGCGAGGATGTTTCCCTAAACCCTGGAAACTGGAACCGTAAAGCTTAACTGTTTCTTTCGGGGGAATTTCTCACACCACAAGAAAAGCCACCATCTACAGACAAGCCAGAATGACTCGCGGAACCTTACAAATATAGCAACTGGACTTCCGTAACGTCAACCTCTTACAGACGTGTAGGGCAGACACTTCTATCCCCTGCGTGAGTAGGAGCAACATCGGGCTTCCTCTTTGCCGTTGCGGGCTCAAGAATGCAAACTTTGACGACAGAAAACGGGCGAATAGCTGTCCGCTGAGGGGCGGGAGTGCCCCAGCCCATATCCCGCATCATACCTATCTACGCTCAACTTGCTGAAAATAATGTCTACCTCTACACTGGACGTTTCCGGAACAATGAGTGCTCGCCTCACAGGCGACTATGGGGCGGGGAGGATGCATGGGTAGGTCCGGTTCTGTTGGATCGGTGGTTGTTTTTTTGATTTTGGCGCTTGGACTTGTAGCCTGCGGCGGCGGCAACTCCGCTCCTATCACCAATCCTGTTCCGGCCAGCCTCACCCTTTCTCCCACTGCCGCTATATCCCTCGAGATCGGTAAAACTCAGGGCTTCACGGCCTCGGCACTGAATTCCACCAATACCGCGATCACCACACCTATCTCCTTTGTTTCCAGCAACACCGCAGTTGTCACTGTCGCCGCCAACGGGGTGGCTTGTGCCGGAACCTGGGACTCGCTCGCTAACCCTCAGCTTTGTACCCCCGGCCCGGAAGGTAGCGCCCAGATCACAGCCACGGCCCAAGGGGTGAGCAGTCCACCAACGACTGTCTTCACCCACCAGCACATCGCCAGTCTTTCAATTGTGCCCGTCACGGTAATCGACCCTCCGCCGGTGGTAGATTGCATTTCCAAGGGACAAACTTTCGTCTATCAACTGCTCGCGAAGAGTAGTTCAGGAGCTGATATCTCCTCAAGTGTGGGGACCAACCCGACATGGCAATTGTCGAATGCCAACGTGGGCGGAATTAGCGCAACCGCGGGCGGGCTTTTACCCGGACAGGTACAGGTCACCGCAAATACTCCAGGAACTGCCCCTCTGTTTGTTTCCGTGGCTGGCACGACCAGCGTCCCGGTAAACTTCACGACCTGCCCGGTACAGCAGATCACCCTCGAAGCCGGGAACACTCCGGTCAATTCGCTGGCGTTTAGTGGGTCTGGTTCAAAGACTTTGACGGCTGTCGTAGTCGACACTAGTGGCGTCACTATTACGGGGGTGCCGTTAACTTGGACCTCGTCGTGGCCGGCATCGGTGACCGTGACCAATGGGGCGGTCTCGGGAGCTAAGCCCGGAGGCGCGACCGTCATTGCCTCGTGCACTCCGCCCACTTGCAACATCGGGTTTCAGCCTAGCAAACCCATCTACCCGATCAATCCGGTGGCAGTGTCGGTAACCGGAACGATCCAGGCGACTACGGTCTTGGTATCAAGCAGCGACTGCGGCACTCAGGACGATTGCGTCAGTGAAGTGTTGCCGGTCGACACCACGGCCAACACCGTCGGAAACAGCGTCAATTTGACCTCAACTCCAGATTCGATGGTGTTCAACCGCCAGGGCACCAAGGCATTTCTGGGAACCGACAAGGGATTGCTGGGAACCAAGGGATTGATGGTCATCGATCTAACCGCCAGTCCTGTGAGTATCACCAACAACAATACCGTTCCTGGAAAAGTGCTGGCCGTATCTCCCGACGGCAGTAAGGTCATCGTCTCCGACACGGCCGACACGGTTCATCAGGTCTTCGTCTTTAATACTTCGGACAGCAGTAGTGTCGCTTTGCCGATTTCTGGAGCAACCGCTGCGGACTTTTCGCCGGACAATCTACGAGCCTTCATAGCGGCCGGAAGCAAGCTTTACATCTATTCCACCCAGCAGGATGCATTGCAAACCCTCAATCTGACAGCGCCGGCGACTGGTGCGTCCTATCTGACCGGAGGCATAGGCGGGTATCTGGCTGGCGGTGATAATCCGGCTGGGCTTACCTTCCTTCCAACCTGTGGCACTCAGCCGCCAACGCTAGCTCCGGTTGCAGATCCAGGTGCTCAGTTGATTCATGCTCTGCCCGATGGGCGCAGCATTTTTAGCGTAAATTCTCCGACGGTACAAATTGTGGAAACTGTCCTGCCCACGGCACCCTTCAGCTTGGCCGTGGGTCAGGATGGTTGTCCAGCACCGCGGGGAGCACTGCCGCTGTCGTTTTTGGTGAATGATTCCGCCCACCCGGAGACGGTTCCGCTCGATCTTGGCCAAGGCACGTTTACTCCAACTCAACTGATCATTTCCAAGGATGGCGCGACCGCTTACATTCTCACCAGCAATTCCAGCAACGTTCTGGCGTTCGACATCAACAATCGAATCACCACCGCAATTCAAATGGCCAACAATGCCATTCCAGTCAGCGCGGACATTACCACCGACGGAAAACGACTTTACGTGGCCGGAAGTGATGGCACTGTGCATGTGCTCGATACCTCGACAACAGCCGATATCCAGCAGCTCACCTTCCCTCAAGGCCTGTGTCATTCTTCCAGCGGACTTAGTACCTTCACCTGTAAACCGACTCTGGTAGCGATCAAGCCATAGCTATTGGCGAATTGGGAGCTACTTGGCGGTCCGGCTCTCAGCTTCGAGCTGGCGACCGACGCTGTCTAACACTCCATTGATAAACTGAAGCGCCTCGGGAGTCGAAAAGCGGCGCGCAATTTCCAGCGCCTCGTTGATGACTACCGCTCGGGGAGTGGCTGGAAAAGCCAGAAGCTCGGCGACTGCGGCGCGAAGAATGTTGCGGTCCACCGCCGCCATCCGTTCCATGCGCCAGTGTTCAGCTTTGCCTTCAATAAGGCCATCGATTTCCGCCGTGTGATCGATGGCGGCGCGAAACAGATCTTCCGCAAAGCCACGAACCTGGCTTGAGACTTCATCGCGCCCCTGCCAAAAAGTACGCCGGACATCGTCGGCAGCCTGCTTCCCCATGTCTGCCTGGAAAAGCATTTGCAGAGCTAGTTCACGAGATTTTCTGCGCGTGCCCACTGGGGTTTTCAGATCGCTCCACCTGTAATCAACGTGATGGATTCAGTGTACAAGAAGCAGGAGGAATCTCTGCTATAGGCAAGAAGCGCTACTGACTACGAAACAGGATTTGCCTATTTACGGCGGTTCCGCTGTGTCTTCGCGTTCTTAGTGATAGGCTGGGAATTTTTTGGGTGGCCGATCGCCGATTTCAAATTTGCCATTTCCACTGCCGCCAGGGCCGCCTCGAATCCTTTGTTCCCCATTTTCAGTCCGGCACGATCGATGGCTTGTTCCAGCGTGTCGCAGGTCAGGACTCCAAACGCATGCGGAACACCTGTCTCTTGCGCCGACTGTCCGACGCCGCGGGTGACCTCGTTCACGATCACGTCGTAGTGCGCCGTGTCTCCACGCAACAAACAGCCGATGCAGAGAATTGCGTCGTATCTGCGGGTCTCGGCCAGGGTTCGCGCTGCTGACGGAATCTCGAAACTTCCCGGCACCCTCACGACTTCGACATCGTTCCGATTTGCGCCGGAGCGAAGCAGCCCATCTATCGCTCCCTGCAACAGGCGTTCCGTGATAAACGCATTGAAGCGAGCCACCACAATGGCGAAGCGCTTGCCTCGCGCATCGAGCTTGCCTTCGGTAGCCGCGTTGGGCACCTCAGGTTGGCCGTGAACTGTAACCACAATCCCCGCCGGCAGTTCCAGCCAAAACGCTCGCTCCGCCGACTCGGCCGAAGTGCTATCGGCCAACACCTTGAATTTCATCTTTCTTGCCAGCGCCAGAACGTCATCAGGGTTCGAGACTTCGAGCACCAGGACTTTTGCGACATCCTTTAACCGCTCGCGCAAATGCATGGGATGCGAAGCCTTCGGCTGATTGAAGCTGATTAATCCCTGTGGCGCCGCAAATAAAGCGGACCGTTGTTGTGCGCCCGGCACCTGCTCCATCCCGATCGCTTCCAGAAATGCGGCAACCTTCTGGAACTGCGCCGGCGTGGCGATATACCTGCCGATGTGAAGAGACTTAATCATGTTTCCTGTCTAGGTTTTACCACATCGTCAGGAGCAGGTTCTGGACAGAAAAAATGGGCGGCCTAGAACCGCCCATCCGGCGTGCTTTCATTCGGACTATTGCAGCACGAGAACTTGCGGGATAGGCAGCTTTGTCATGGGCTCTTTCCCATCAAACGTATGCATCGAGAACGTGGTATGAACTTCATCAAAATCTTGCCGAGTATCAATACCGATAAGACGAGGCCCACCAACAATCCACACTTGAGCTGCGTTCCAATTTCGATTAGCGCTGGAGAGGTGCCCGGCGAGGGTTGATATTGGAGGGCCGCCACCAGGGGACGAACCTGACAGTGACATTGGAAAATACCGTCCAGAATTGCGCCCGGTCATCATTGCCGCACAACTCACCCAACAACTTCCGCAGCGGCCGCTGAAGGCAAGACACTACCCGAAGGACATCATCGCCGTAACCCTTACCCCAGACAAAAACAGCAGCGAAACATTCCTATACTTCTCCTTTCGTCGGACCATCCAGAAGTTAACGGGACTTTATCCCCAATAACTTTCGAATCTTTCCCCGAACCTTGACCAGGCTGCGCAGCCCTTGCGGCGACACCAGCTTCACTTCGTCATAAGCCGCTAAGCCGGTCTCAAAGAATTCTGCCATTGCTTGTAGCCGTTCCCGGGTGTACGCCTCGCCACCAGTTTCGAGTTGAGCCAGGCACTGGCGCAGCAACTGGATCGTCGGGTCCACTTCCCTCCGCTTTCTCTGTTCAACGATCAGGCGGAACATCTCCCAAACGTCTTTTATGCACTCGTAGTGCTCACGGCGTTCTCCAAGCATCGGCGCGGCCCGCACCAATCCCCAGCCTTCCAGTTCCCGGATCGACGTGCTCACGTTGGAGCGGGCGACAGTCAGGGTTTCCGCAATTTCGTCAGCCGCCAACGGCTTGGGCGACAGGTATAGCAATGCGTGGATTTGCGCCACAGTGCGGTTGATCCCCCAGCGGGTACCCATCTCGCCCCAGTGGAGGATGTATTGCTGTTGGACGTGGGAGAGTTGCGTCATATCTGTATTGTCTGTAAAAACAGAATATACCGAAAACATAGCGGGGGGTCAATGAAAAAAAGGGTTCAGTTTACAAAGAGAAGATTATCTACCGGATTCCAACGAAGATATCGACTTGCACTGCTTGAGGATCGCGCGCTCGCTCGTCGTAGACTTCATAGTCAGTCGCATAGGAACGCACGCCACCCAACTGCGAGCGATCTTCCATTTTCCAAATGCGTTGCCATGCCGCGGGGACCACTTGAGAGCTAGGTCCCGTGTCTGAAGTAATGACGGCATATTTTCCGGCAGGTACGTGCTTCAACACCATTCCTGGCGGAACGGCGCGAGTAGAGCTGACGCGCATTCCAATCACGAAGTCGTAGTCACCGTTCCGGTCTTTCACGTATTTGGTATAAAGCGCATAAACCACGTCGCCGACGCGATTCGGAATTTTGCCGGCGATACCCTCTTTCATGAAGCGCTCCCACTGCGCTCCAATTGAGCCCTGACCGGACATTTCTTTAGTGTTATTGGTCCGGACTTCGATACCGACGATATCGAAGCCCTGTTGTTGGACAATTTTCGGAGTCGGAGTAGAAGACATGAATAGAAGAATCGCGCAAATCAAACCGCCAAGAACCGGCGCGAACACGCTTAGATTTCCATCACTTCTTTTTCCTTGCCTTTGCTCATATCTTCCATCTTCTTGATCTCATCGTCGGTCAACTTCTGGATTTCATCGAGCGCCCGCTTCTCGTCGTCTTCCGCAATCTTCTTGTCCTTCATCGCCTTCTTGATGGCGTCATTGCCATCGCGGCGGATATTCCGCACTGCAGTTCGATGCTCCTCGAGAATCTTGTGCAGATTCTTGACCATGTCTTTGCGGCGCTCTTCGGTAAGTGGCGGTACGGGCACGCGAATTATCTTGCCATCGTTCATGGGATTAAGCCCGATGTCAGCCGTTCGGATGGCCTTTTCAATCGCCGTCAGCGATGTGGGATCAAAAGGCTGCACCGTAATCAGTTGCGGCTCAGGGGCGTGCACCTGGGCAATCTGGTTCAAGGGCATCTGCGAACCGTAATAGTCGACCGTAACTGTGTCCAACATATGGACGGAAGCCCGCCCGGTCCGTGTAGCTGCCATGGCTTTGCGAAAGTCTTCAACCGCCTTGTCCATGCGGGTTTTCAGTTGAACGTAGGTTTCTTTCAGGCCCGGCAGTGTGGCCATGGTGGCTTGCGCCATTGTCAGCTCCAGAAATATAGGATCAAAACAGAAATTATAAACCCGATGCGGATGACTGCGGGGAGCAGCCCCCCTCCGTCCTTCCAAAACTAGGGGCGGAATGCACTGGCTGCCGCCAACAAAAGGTTCCTTAGCAATCGTCCGGCACTGCGGAACGACAATTCTTTTAGAAAAGATCAATCAGCGTCAATCCGCGAAATTCGTCGCTCGGCTTTAGACCGTTACCAGCGAACCGATCTTCTCCCCTGACACTACCCTTTTGATATTCCCGTGCGCGTTCAGATCAAAGATGATGATGGGTAGACTATTGTCCTTACACATAGAGATTGCCGTCGAATCCATCACCTTGAGGCCACGCTTCAGTACTTCCATGTAGGTAATCTGATCGAATTTCTTCGCGTCCTTTACCCTCACTGGATCGGCATCATAGATGCCGTCGACCTTGGTCGCTTTCAAGACTGCCTCGGCCTTGATCTCCATGGCGCGCAATGCCGCAGCAGTATCGGTCGAGAAGTAGGGATTGCCGGTTCCTCCGGCGAAGATTACAATCCGTCCCTTTTCCAAGTGGCGAATGGCGCGCCGGCGAATAAAGGGCTCGGCAACCTGGTTCATCTCGATCGCCGACATCACCCGCGTATAAACCTTCTGCTTTTCGAGGGCATCCTGGAGAGCGAGCGCATTGATCACCGTCGCCAGCATTCCCATATGGTCAGCGGAAACGCGATCCATCTCCTTTGCCTGCTCGGCTACTCCGCGAAAGAAGTTGCCTCCGCCAACCACAATGGCGATTTGCACACCCAGAGAATGAACGTCTGCCAGCTCAGCTGCAATGGAATGAATGTGGGTTGGATCGACGCCGAAACCCTGGCCGGCGGCCAGGGCCTCTCCGGAGAGTTTCAACAGCACACGCTTGAACGCAGGGTTGCTCATCGTTGCCTAGTCTAGCATTGCGTTTGAGGGCACCCCGTTCAAGCTTCGCTTGGAGGATGCCTTCACTTCAAGATTACCTACACAACAAAGCCCCGCCCAAGCGAAGCTTGAACGGGGCACCCTGTTGTTTCGATTACTCAGCCTTTGCTTCTGTGGGCTTGGCAATCGCGACCGTCTCACCTGAATCGCCCACTTTAAAGCGGGCGAAGCGGCGGACTGCGATGTTTTCCTGCAACTTGCCGACCTTGCTGGCAATCAACTGGCCGATCGAGATCGTCTGGTCCTTGATGAACGGCTGTTCCAACAGACAAACCTCTTCGTAGAACTTCGCCATCCGTCCTGCAACCATCTTTTCTGCGATCTCCGGCTTTTTGCCGCTCGCCTCTGCTTGGGCGCGATAGATGTCCTTCTCGCGCTCGAAGGCCTCGGGCGTCACATCTTCTTTCCGGACGAATTTAGGATCGCTGGCCGCGATGTGCATAGCGATGTCGTGCACTAGCTCGCGGAAGTCATCGGTGCGGGCAACGAAATCACTCTCGCAATTAATCTCCACCAGCACCCCGATCTTGCCTCCGGCGTGGATGTAGCTGGCCACCGAACCTTCGCTGGTGGCGCGCCCCGCCTTGCGCTCCGCAACCGTAGCTCCTCGCTTGCGCAACAGAACGATTGCCTGCTCCATATCGCCCTTGGCTTCGGTCAACACTTTCTTGCAATCCATCATCGGCGCTCCGGTTTTATCGCGGAGCTCTTTTACTTTTGCGGCAGAAATATTCTCAGTCATTGTGGTCATAGCTTGATTTCTAGTTTCAAAACTTGAAACTGTTTCTACACAAAATTTGACCCGCAGCGGACGACCCGCGCGGGTCTGACTTCCCTCAGTCCCTTAATTTTGGGTCTGGAAATTAGAACGCCTGGGTTTCTACCTGCGGAGCGTCGGCGGGCTCTTCATCCTTGGCTGCAGCGGGTTGCTTTCGAACGCCGCCGCCCAGCACGTCTTCCATACTGATGTCTTCGCCCGAACCATCGCCTTCGGCACCGCTGCTGTCAGTTGCGCCCTCGGCTGGAGCTTCGTTCGCCGCCAGCTCAGCTTGCCGCGCCGCCGCTGCTCCTGCAGCCGCCTGCATATCGGCAAACTGTTTGTCAGTCATCAACTGTCCGCCTTCCGCGGCGGAATCGGAGATCTTCGAGGCAAACAGACGAATCGCCCGAAGTGCGTCGTCGTTACCCGGGATTACATAATCGACTTCGGTCGGATCGCAATTCGTGTCCACCACTGCGACCACCGGAATGCCCAGCTTGCGAGCTTCCCGCACCGCGATCTGCTCTTTGTTCGAATCGATCACGAACAAAGCATCAGGCAGGCGAGTCATGTCTTTGATGCCGGCCAGGTTCGCTTCCAGGTGCTTGCGTTCCCGCTCCAGCTTGATCACTTCTTTTTTCGGCAGCAGCTCGTAGCGGCCATCGGTGGCCATCTCGTCGAGCTCTTTCAGCCGCTTAACTGATTTCTGCACTGTGACCCAGTTGGTCAACAGTCCGCCCAGCCAGCGCTGGTTTACGTAGAACATGTTGCAGCGCTTGGCCTCTTCGGCGATGGCATCTTGCGCCTGGCGTTTGGTACCTACGAACAACACAATCTTGCCGTCGGCAGCCAGGTCCTGCACAAACTTCGACGCCTCTTTGAACATCTTGAGAGTCTTCTGCAGGTCGATGATGTAGATTCCGTTGCGCTCTCCGAAGATGAATTCCTTCATCCTGGGATTCCAGCGCTTGGTCTGGTGCCCGAAGTGAACCCCCGCTTCGAGCAACTCCTTCATGGTGATATTAGCCAATTAACCTCCTCGTTAAGTCTGCATCCGGACGGCCCCAACTTGCAAGCGATCCGGATTGCCATTCCCGTCCCCCAGCCACAGGGCAAGGGAAGAATTGAACACCTAAAATCTGTCGTTGGTCGTTGGCCGTTCGTCGTTGGCCAACAACATCTTTTTATCGTTTGCTGTACTGGAAGCGCTTGCGAGCACCCTTCTGCCCGTACTTTTTGCGCTCCTTGGAACGCGCATCGCGGCTGACCAGGCCTTCGCCCTTCAGCTTTTTGCGCAGCTCAATGTTAAAGATCATCAGCGCGCGGGCGATACCGAGCTTAACCGCATCCGCTTGACCGTTTACGCCCCCGCCATCCACTCGCACCACAACATTAAAGGAGCTGGCGGTCTCGGTCGAGACCAGCGGCTGCTTGGCGCTATTACGCTGTGCCGGGGTAACGAAATATTCTTCAAAGGGACGTCCGTTTACCTTAAAATCGCCGCTGCCCGGACGAAGATAGACACGGGCAATCGCGCGCTTGCGGCGTCCCGTTCCATAATATTGAACCAAATCAGCCATTCAGCTTGTCCTTACCTAAGAACTGAGATCGATAAACTAAGAACTCCAACCTAAGCTAAAGCCAGATCCACTGGCTTCTGCGCTTGATGCGGATGCTTGTCGCCGCGATAAACGTTCAGCTTGGTGATCATCTGCTTGCCCAGTTTGGTCTTGGGCAGCATGCGCTCCACTGCCGACTCAATGATCTTTTCCGGCTTGCGCTCACTAAGCTTCTTGAACTCTTCCGTCCGCAATCCGCCCGGATACCCGGTATAGCGCTGATAAACCTTCTGCTCCGCCTTCATGCCGGTGGTGCGGATCTTCTCCGCATTGATCACCACCACATGGTCGCCAGTATCGAGAAATGGCGTATAGCGCGGATTTTCTTTGCCCATCAGAATATGGGCCACACGCGAAGCGAGACGCCCCAGCGTCTGATCGGCAGCATCGATGACGTACCACTTGCGTACGATTTCCCCCTGTTTGGGGAAATAGGTAGACATTGCAAACTCTCCCAAGAAAATAAGAGCAAAGAAGACCGCTGAGTTCCCTCAAACGAGCGCTGGAAAGGCGCAGGGCTATCAGGCGGGCAACCGCAGGACTTCCGAAGCTTTAAAGATACCTAAAGTTAGAAAGAATTGTCAACGAAGGCGTGGGAAGGGGTACTGTCATAACATGCGAAATCACCCCGGCGATCGGTCGCGGGATCACATTTAGCGGTTAGTGCTAGGACAGCAGCGGGAGGGTGGTGTCCCAAGTGTTAGGACACTATCTGGGAGGAGCACTCGGGCCGCTTCCCAAATCCAAGATGCTTCGATTCTTGACCCTAAGATTCTCCGGTGTAAGGACCTACAGGAGTGTAATCGTTCATCCACCAGACTCCGAGCCGATTCCGACCTTTTTTGTCCCAATTCTCACTATCCCGCGTTCAGTAAAGACCCGCCTCCACCTTGCCGGGCGCTATAATCCGAACCCTGATGCCCAACCGGCGCCGATTTTCCATTTTCTTGTTCCTTGTGGCGTCCTGCCTATCACTTCGCGCGCAGCAGCGCGAACCTGTGCTGAAGCAGATTAACCATCCTCATCCTTATTATTTCCGCGAGATGTATTTGCCCCAACTCACCACTGGACCGGGTTCGGTAGCATGGTCGCCGGATTCCAAAGCGGTTGTCTACTCAATGGCCGGGTCACTGTGGCAGCAAAATGTGCAATCGGACTCTGCCATACAACTTACCGTCGGCCCCGGCTACGACTATCAACCCGATTGGTCGCACGACGGCCGCTGGATTGTCTACGCTCGATATGACAGAGATATGGTCGCATTATGGGCGCTCGACACGGTCACTATGCAGGGTAAGCGGCTGACTACCGGCCACACAGTAAATGTTGAGCCCCGGCTTTCCCCGGACGGTACACGCATCGCTTTCGTCTCCACTTCCTACAATGGCCGTTTCCATATTTTCACCGCTGATTTCCGCTCGGGAACGTTGGAGAACGTCCAACGCCTGACGGGCGAAAACCGCAGCACTCTGCCGCGCTACTACTACAGCCCTTTTGATCATGAGATCAGCCCCTCCTGGTCGCCGGACGGCAGGGAGTTGCTGTTCGTCTCTAATCGCGGACACATCTACGGTACGGGCGGATTCTGGCGTATGAAAGCAGAACCGGGCGGAGACTCATACGACGCAGCCCGCGAAATTCACTACGAAGAGACCAACTGGAAGGCACGCCCGGAATTTTCGCCAGACGGCAAGCGCATTGTCTATGCCTCCTATCTCGGGCAGTCTTGGCACCAACTCTGGACCATGCCCGCTCAGGGCGGTGACGCCTTTCCTTTGTCATACGGGGATTTCGACAACGTCAATCCTCGCTGGTCGCCCGATGGCAAGCACATTGCTTTCATCTCCAACCGCGGCGGCAACATCTCGCTCTGGATAGAAGACGTTCCCGGCGGCGCTCAGTGGCAGTTGATTCCCAAAGTCCGCCACTATCTCAGGCCGACCGCCCATCTTTCCATTACGGTGCGCGACCCGGCGGGCAAGCCTACTGCGGCGCGCATTTTTGTCACAGCGGAAGATGGCTTGGCCTATGCCCCGGATGACGCCTGGATGCACGCCGATGATAATTTCGACCGCAGCGAACGTCGCGTTGAAGCCCACTACTTTCACACTGCAGGCCAATCAGAGTTGGACATTCCAGCCGGCCCGCTGAGTGTTGAGGCGATGAAAGGCTTTGAATACCAGTTTGAGAAACAAACCGCGAACGCGCCGCCCGGCCGCACCACCAGTATCACCATCCAGCTAAAGCCATTGCGCCTTCCAACCCATGCCCGATTCCACTGGGTCAGCGGTGACGTGCACGTACACATGAATTACGGAGGCGCGTACCGCAACACGCCTCAGCATTTGGTAGAGCAAGCTGAAGCCGAGAATTTGTCAATCGTTCAAAACCTTGTCGTAAACAAAGAACAACGTATCCCCGACATTGGATATTTCAGCTCTAAACCCGATCCCGCTTCCACCGCCACCAACCTCCTGCTTCATGGCCAGGAATTTCACACCAGTTACTGGGGTCATCTCGGCCTGCTGCATCTCACCAGGAATTTCCTCCTCCCCGACTATGTCGGATATGTCAACACCAGTGCTGCCAGCCTGTTTCCCAGCAATGCCGATGTCGCCGACCTCGCGCACGTTCAAGATGGACTGGTCGGCTACGTTCATCCTTTTGACACCGTTCCCGATCCTGCGAAAGACGAGTCGCTCACCAATGAATTGCCGATGGACGTGGCCCTAGGAAAAGTCGACTACATCGAAGCCTTGGGATTCGCCGATCACAAGGCAACCGCCGCCGTCTGGTATCGCCTGCTGAACTGTGGTTTCCACCTGCCCGCTGCCGCCGGCACCGACGCCATGGCCAACTTCGCGTCCCTCCGTGGACCGGTGGGGCTGAACCGCGTCTACGCTCGCGTGCCCGATGGCCCCTTGAAAATCGACCCTTGGCTCAGGTCGTTAAAACATGGCAGCACCTTCGCCACCAATGGTCCTCTGTTAGGTTTCGCCATCGGCGGAACAGAGTTGGGCGATACGTTGAAGCTCCCCTCAGAGCGCAAAGTCAAATTCAATGCCTGGCTGCGGTCCTTTGTTCCCGTTGATCATCTGGAGATCATCTGCAACGGCAAGGTCGCGCAAGATCTGAAGCTCTCTCCGGACCGCCAGTCGTCCGATGCCGAAGGCGAGATGCTTCTCTCGCAATCCGGCTGGTGCCTGCTGCGCGCTCTCAGCGATAAAGCGGAACATCCCGTTCTCGATGCCTATCCCTACGCCACAACCAGTCCGATCTACATAAGTGTTGCCGAGGCACCGGCGCGTTCGCCTGACGATGCCGCCTACTTCGTAACCTGGATCGACCGCCTGGTCGAAGCGGCGAAGTCACACCAGGACTGGAACACCCCTGCGGAAAGGGAAACTGTACTCAACCAACTTCAGCAAGCCCGCCAAGTCTTTTTTGACAGCTCGAAGTAAAGAGCCTCAAGGCGCAATCGGAGCAAAGGCGCGAAGCGCGACTGAAGGCACTGTATTAGATAGGCCTCCCGGCGGAAACCTCTTCCACTGGAAATGTTCGCTTAGCCCTGTCTCAATTGCCAGTTCCCACCACGGTGGACGACTACTAGGTTCGAAGAGAGTCGTCGATCTCCTGCCTCCCGAAAGTGCGCGATCAGACTTGAACCGAGTAGGCAGGCAGTTTGGGCGTGATGCCAGCGAGAAGGAGAATGGATATGCGAGACATGCACAGGTTTCTGAATAATTCGATTACGGTTTCCCTCTTCCTCTTATTGGCGGGCATTTCCACAATGGCTTACGCTCAGGAACGCATGACGATCCAGGCGACCGCCAGGGGAACGAGCACCCAAATGGGCAGGCTTTACAGCGTCAACATTCACATCGACCAGTTTTCCACTCCGGACGATCGGAAGGCGTTAATCGATGCCTTCACACGCTCCGGTCAGGACGGCCTTGTGGATGTCCTTGAGGACATGAAGTCCAAGGGCCGTGTCAGATTTGCCAGTGGGGGGGTAGGTAACGACGTTAAGTACATCATCGAATTGCCCTCCGAGAGTGGTCGCCGATTTCGTCTCGTCACCGATCGCAACCTTGCCTTCGGCGAGTTGTACAACAACACCCGTTCCAGAGACTATAACGTTGGCGCCATCGAGTTGGTTCTCACGCCCGATGGAAAGGGATCCGGCACGGTGTTGCCGGCATGCAGATTGAAGGTGGACAAGAAGACGCAGCAAATCGAGATCGAGACTTACCAGAATCCTTGGGATCTGACCAACTTCATAGTCTCCAACGATTGAAAAGCTGCCGTATAGGCACCGAGGCGTTGGTGTGTATCGCCATTTCACACAACAAGTTCTGAGCGAGAACCCTTGATTACGTCAGCAACTCTGACCGAATGTCTAACCTCTTGCGCCAAGAATATTGATTGCTCTGTTCGGGCCGCGAGCTCGACCTGCATCTATCAGGTGGCCATCTGCTCACGCGGATCATCGAATAGGGCTCTTTCAACGACGAGTCACCGCCTCGTGCAGAAGTGACAGTCGGCCCTAACTGCTTTGGCTAAGACCTGAGGAGCTTACCAGGATGAATCTGATGAACTCTCCACTTCTTGTGTTGGCTTTGTCGTTCTTGGTTTTGTCGCTCGCGGTCGAGATCGGCGACACGCTTCGAAAAAGAGTGAGCTCTTTGAGAGAAGAAGAGCGCGCCGATTTCGGAATCGTGCTCAGCGCAACTCTGACGCTACTGGGACTTCTTATCGGCTTTAGCTTCTCGATGGCCGTCAGCCGCTACGATCAGCGCAAGAATCTCGAAGAGGCCGAGGCCAACGCGATCGGCACCGAGTACGTTCGAGCCGACCTGCTGCCTACCGGAGACGCAACCAGAGTGCGCGAACTGCTGAAAAAGTACGTAGATCAACGATTGTTGTTCTACACGACTCGCAATCAGCAAGAGCTTGCGAAGATCAACGGGGATACGGCTGAACTACAGAACGGGCTGTGGTCTTCAGTGCTGCCAGGAGCGGCGGCGCAACCCACACCTCCACTTGCCCTCGTAGTTTCCGGCATGAATGACGTGCTGAACTCGCAGGGATATACACAGGCCGCATGGTGGAACCGCATTCCAATCGCGGCGTGGGTCCTGATGGTGGCTATTTCCTTCTGTTGCAACTTCCTGATCGGGTACGGTGCACGGCGGACGGATCGGCGCATCTTTCTCATCGTGCCGGTTGCAGTGTCCATCGCGTTCTTCCTGATTTCCGACATTGATAGCCCGCGTGGGGGTTTCATTCGCGTGGCTCCCCAGAATCTGCTAAGTCTTTCTCAGTCTCTGCCTACGCAATAGGCTGAAGCGGGCCGGATGGGTCCGTGCTCATGCCATGTTCACCTCCTGCTCAGCGAACCGAAACAGGAATACGCGGGGCGATGCGCTGAAGCCGTTGAATCAAGGAGTTTCGCGGCGTTTGATTGTGATGCGAACCATTTTTGGCAAAAGCGATACTACGACATTCGCGACTACGCGCAGTTTGTGGAGACGTTGCGCTACCTTCACCGCAATCTGGTGAAGGTTAGTTGTGTGAGCACCCGGAAGGTTGGGAATGGAGCAGCATTCGGCACTATGCAGCCGGCGCTGAGGCCGAGGAAAACCTTAATGAAACCAAATGAAAGCGCGGGTCACCCGCCGTTGCAAAAGACGCGAGCAAGGGCCATCCTCACCTACAGACTTGCACAACCATTGTTTTGGAACCGCCGCCCGAGCATTCTTAGGACGTGTAGCCATCCTTGGCCCTGAATCAAGAAACAACGTCCTCCCACTACGGCCCCTGGGTCACCACCAACTGTGGAGGACTTGTACTCTGCTTGCTGCTATAGAAGCCACTGTCGCTGCTGCTGGTGATCAGGTCAAAACAATAAGTCCCATTGCCGCGGCTGAATTCGCTTACCTGTGGCGGGATCTCCAGCCATTGCCAGGCCTCCCCTTCCAATCGGAGTGGGAGAAGCGGGCTGGGGCGCATTGTTCCAGTTGATAGTAAGTTCGCTCCAGGAGTTTGAAACATCGAATACGCTGCCGACGTCCGGACTGCTGTCAGTCACAAACAACGGCAACTTCGCTGAACTCACAGTGCCGGTCAGTCCCGACAAACTGAATTGCAGGTAGCTGTGATAAGTGAGGGTATTGCTCGCATTTCCCTGGCGAAGTTGCAGCGTGGCCTGGTTTCCGTAATTCGTCGTGGCTTTCGAGGGGGTCTGGTGGGTTTCCGCTCCCCAATTCAGCGTTTCTGCTTTTGGTCGTTCTCCGCGACGCGTGCTTTGACAAGTTTTTTCACCAGCCCGGCGGGCAGAGGCTTGTCGAGAGGAAATTGAATCGTGCCTTTCGAGGTTTTGTAGTTCTTAAGGTCGCTCTTGCATTCGGCGATCAGGGACGCATTCCCCGGAAAGAAACTGCAGTGCTTGGCAAACGCCGAGAAGTAAAGCAGTGGCCCCTTGTAGCGGACCGCCGGCATACCATAGCTGATAACCTCTGTCGCCTCCTTGGGCAAAACCGAGCGAATAGTGGCGCGCAGGTTTTGCAAAGTAGTGCGGGCCGGCTCCGGTACGGCGGCCAGATATTCATCGATGCTGGTTGCGACTGGCTGTCCCTTTTTCATGGGAATGATCCCCTGTGTCGTTCAACGCGTGATCGGCCAAAGACGTGCAGTTTGCCCCAATTCGGGAGAAAACGCAATTCATGCTCCAATCGATCCCTATCCATAGGATTGGAGCCCCCTCGATCTTTACAAAAGGTTCCGCACGGAACGTTTTGTAAAGGACTCAAGCAGCTCCTCCAGCCGGTTGAAGCCAGCGGTCACCCCACTCTCCATCGGAGATTTCAGGACGGCTTCACGCGCTTCGCGCGAGTCGTAAAGTATCGTCTGAGTCACGGTGGTCCTCCCGGCCTGCTCGGTGATAACAAACGTGACTACAGCCCCACCGGGGTACCAGGACTCATCGAATTTTTCCGTGGCGACTATGCGCTCCGGCGGCGCGACTTCCCGGTAGACACCGCCCATACCCATTTCATTTCCATTGTTGACGTTGCGCCACACGTAGCGATACTTGCCGCCAACTCGAAGATCGATCTCGCAGATAGGCATCGTCCAGCCCGGCGGCCCCAGCAACCATTGCCTGAGCAGTTCGGGTTTGGTGAACGCGTCGAATACCAAGGCACTGGGCGCGTTGAAGCTACGGATCATCACAATCTCGCGGTCGCCCGATGCAGTGATCTTGAGTTTTCCAGCGTCTGTCATTTTCATCTCCCTATCAACCAAGCATCAGTTTTCTTATTTGGCTGCCGACATTGGGGCACCAAGAAACGAGGCTACTGTCGCAGAGAGCAGCGGCGACGAAAACACGGTGTAGTGGGTCAGGCCGGGCAAAATTGCCAGCCTCGCGGTCGAAATTCCAGATCCATCCCAGCCGCCGTCTTTCTTGCCCCCTCCGAGCAGTTCAAAGAACTGTACCGCATGTGCTGTACGTACAGCATCGGCATCCCCATAAACCAGCAACGTCGGCATTTTGAGTCCCGCTACATCGCTCGACCAATCGTAATCTCTCTTCAGTAGATCTCCGATTTTGGCGAGTAGCACCGGCCAATCGGCTGGGCGTGGTGCCAACCGGGAATACATTTGATACATCGGTGTCTGCTTCATCGGCTCCGCGGAGGCGGCACCCACTTGCGACATTGCTGTAACGATTTCTCGATACCAGCCATCGCGCCTGAAAGCTACTGACACCAATATCAACCTCTTAACCAGCTCGGGATGCTGAACAGCCGTACGCAACGCAACGCCGCCTCCAAGGGAGTAGCCCATAACATCGGCGTTGGTGATCCCCAGATATTTCGCGAGCCCAGCTATATCGTCGGCCATAACTTCGAAGGTGATGGGACGGTCGATGTCAGCGGTGCGTCCGTGGGCTTGCAGGTCAACCGTGATGACCTGCCGGTGCTGTGACAGAACCGGCATCATTGGGGCAAACATATCGCCGGCTCCAAAACCGCCGTGAAGGAGAATCAGCGGCTCTCCGCTGCCATGAATTTCATAATAGAGTCTGAGGCCATTGACCGGCGCATAACCAGACTTGACGGCACCCATTGCCCCGGACTGAGCGAGCGACTGAGAGGTTGCCAATGAGATAAATAGGACTGATGCCGTAACCAAGTTTCTCTTAAGCTTCACTCTGATTTCCTCCGATTTCAACCAATGAGGGCGTTCTCATCAGATTTTCCAGTCGTTCGAAACTTTGGATCATTCCGCCTTCCATTCCAGCATGGAGATGACCGTTGCGGGCTTCTGTCGATCCGTGGAGCAAGGTATGCGTAAGTTTTGTCCCGTCGCCATTTGGTTTGAAGCTGATGGTGGTGAGCCACTGCGGACTGCCAATGCTTGGCATCTCGTAGCATTCGGTATAGACCAGCTGCTCTGGAGGCACGATCTCGCGATAAACACCTTTCAAAGGATGTTGACTTCCATCTGCCATGCGCATGACGAAACGCCACTGCCCGCCGGGACGAAGGTCGACTTCGCATGTGGTTAGGGTTGAACCTTCACATCCCCACCATTTGCGGAGGAGCTCGGGCCGTGTCCAGGCGTCGAACACGAGTTGGGGCGGAGCGTCAAAGCTGCGGCTGATCACGATCTCGCGGTCGCCGCGCGACTCCAGTTTGAATCCTCCATTCATCATTTCTTTTCTCCTTAAGATTTTCTGCGCCGGGTTCAGGCGACCTCTTGTGAGCTTGTTTGATTCAACAATTCAGCGAGCTTGTCGTAACTCTCGGCCGCGCCGTGTTCCATGCTGGACTGGATAACTGCGTCGCGGACTTCTTTTGAGGGATAGAGGACAGTGGCGGTCATGGTTGTCTTTCCACTTTGCTCTACGAAGACTGCGGTAACCTGTGCTTCCCCTGGAAAGTCGTCAAAAGATTCCATGTGGACGGAGCGATCGGGTGGCACAAGCTCGCGGTAGACCCCGCGCATTCCCATGTCCTTCCCATCCGGGCCGCGCATGACGAAGCGAAATCCGCCGCCAACCTTCAGGTCGATATCACAGACCACTAGAGACCAGCCGCGCGGGCCGAACCAACGCTTTAGCAGTTCGGGCTTGGTGAAGGCGTCATAGACGAGTTTGCGCGGGGCGTCGAAGACGCGGGTTAATGTGATCTCGCGATCGGAGGGGGTTGTAACTTTGAGAGTCCCGGTATTCTTCATGAAATAACCTCTTCTTTTATTTTTAGGCTTATAGTTTTTAGCTTTCAGCACTCAGTTCTTTTTGGGTCGGTGGCGGCGTGGCGCCGGCTTCGATTGCAGTTCAGCCAGTAAGGTATCGAGGCGCTGGAAGTTGGCCTCCCAGAATTGGCGATACCGTTCCAGCCATTCATTCGCTTCGGCCAGGGGCTTGGCGTCAAGACGGCGCGGACGGCGTTGTGCATCACGCCCGCGAGAGATAAGGCCGGCACGCTCCAGCACTTTCAGGTGTTTCGAAATTGCCGGTTGGCTCATGGAAAACGGTTCGGCTAATTCCGCAACTGAGGCTTCCCCCGAGGCCAGCCGTGCAAGGATTGCGCGCCGCGTGGAATCTGCCAATGCGGCAAAAGTGGCGTCCAGTTGATGGGATTGAGGATGTTCCATAACTTTTTAGTTCTATAACCTATTAGTTATATACAACCAGTTCGAAACGGTGTCAAGCAATATT
>Ga0068868_100000820_pt1 | contig 21081 bp, 19 predicted proteins | sample KBSMisM42_FD_64660 | JGI IMG/M metagenome (GOLD analysis project Ga0068868, IMG submission 64660) | Miscanthus rhizosphere microbial communities from Kellogg Biological Station, Michigan, USA - KBS Miscanthus M4-2 | ecosystem: Host-associated > Plants > Roots > Rhizosphere > Soil ...
CGCACCAGCGTCAGCGTGGCCACGTTGGCACAGGTTAGCAACAGCACCACGCCGGCAATGGCCAGCAGAATGGGCAGAGTTGACGCCATGTAGCCATTCGCTCCGAACGGCGAGCGCCACATCGGGTCAAGCGTGATGGTGTTCACCCCGAGGTGATCGTTGGGAAAAGCTGCCACGATGCGCCGCATAATGGCCTCGAGGTCCTGGTTCGCCATCTCGCGGCTCACTCCCGGGCGCAATCTACCCACCACGTTCAGGAAATATGCGCTGCGATGTGTCATGCGCCAGTTGTTTGATCCGATGGGATTGAGCGTAAGCCACAGATCCTCGCGAATCCCCGGCATCGCACCGATGAACCCCTCCGGAGCCACCCCGATCACCGTTACTGGATGCCGGGCAATCTCGATGGATTTTCCTACAATCAACGGATCGGATGCGTAGCGCGTCTTCCACAGCGAGTAACTCAGAATGACGTAAGGAACAGCATCCGGGCGCGTCTCTTCTTCGGGCAAAAAGAAGCGTCCAAGCATCGGCTTGATGCCCAGCACATCGAAGTAGTTCGACGATGCGTTGCAGACATAAACTCGCTCTGGCTGCGCGCCGCCCGTCAGCGAGAGCCAGTCATGGTTGTAGGCGAGCATTCCACTGAGGCTTCGATTCTGATCCCGCAGGTCTCGATAATCGGGATAAGACAACGGCGGACTCGGTGATGCGTTCCACTCGCCGCGAACCAGGGTTACTAGATCACTGGTCTCATGGGCTCCCGGGATGGGACGCAGCATGGTGCCGTCAATCCAGCTGAAGACCGTGCTGTTGGCGCAGATCGCAACGGCCAGCATGGCAGTCGCGGTAATCGTAAATGCGGAATTCTTGCGCAGTTGCCGCAAGGCAAAGCGGACATCCCGAAGCAGTCCAGCCATGGACGCCTCCTGAAGGAACTTTGCTCTTGGGGAATGAGAGTATTGCTATCCATCATTGCACGCTGTGCGCCAAAGCACGTAACCCAGTACGTTTCTTAGATTCAAAGACCTACATCGCCATTGGAGATTCGAAGCGAGATTCGCGTCTGTCCGCTGGCGCACGGAATGTGCGGTTGTGAACACAGCGGGAAGTCCTATGAAGAGCAAACCCCGCCCTGATGAATCAGGACGGGGCGGGAGGGCTGAAGATAAAACCCGGATCAGAACAAACTAGTGGCCGAGGTTGCAGTGGTGATGCGCGTCGCGGCCAGGACACCAGTGAAGGTGATGGCGACGCTTTTGTCGAGGTTATAGGCCACCAGTGTGAAGTTTCCTGAATAGTGATTGCCGTCTTCGCTGAGAAGCACGCTCTCCGTGATTTGCGTGGGGCCCGCAGGATTGCCGATTCCGCTCGGCGCATTTGCTGCGTCGTTACCGAGCCAGGGGATGTGGTTGAGATAGTAGGAGCGAGCACCCGTCTTCTTCCAGACACCGAGACAGAAGTTACCATCTTGTGGAGGGCGGGCAGAGTTCATGATCTCCGTTCTGTCCTGGTGCCAGACAACAATTGCATTGTCGATCATGGGATAGGCGTTGCTGGGGATCGGATTTCCGTTCACCGTGTGTGCGGTGAAGGTGACGTGCCACATCCCGACAATCGATGGGGAATCGTCATCATCGTTGTCGAAAAGCGCCGCATGCATGAAGTGTGTCGAGCCAATCTGGGGATGCCACGCAGCTGGCTTGTAGTTTCTGTTGAATCCGCACTGTGCGAAAGCACTCGGGACCATCGCCCCCGCGAGCACCAGCATTAGCAATGCCGAAAATATGCTGCAATTTCTTGTCTTCATTTGGTTTATCTCCTCGGCCGGGGATCGCCGGCGTGTACCGAGATAATCCGATACGTGCGGCGGACGCAATGAAGAGGAGGTGAAGCGCGTGGTAAAGATTTGGTGAAGCAATATCTGCTGAAAAACCAGCAGGGTACGCGCTATCCTTGAAAATCCATTGTTTCATGTTGCGGACGCAGAGGAGGCCTCGTGCCCGGTCCGGTGTACCAGTTCGGCGGCTTCCAGCTCGATTGCGGTCGTTTCGAGTTGTTGCGCGATGGCCGCGCGCTGCGTGTCGAGCGCAAGCCGATGGAATTGCTCATGCTGCTCGTCTCCCGCCAGGGCCAGCTGGTGAGTCGTGCGGAGATTGCCCAGCGCCTCTGGTCAAGCGAAGTCTTCGTCGATACCGAACATGGCATCAACACCGCTATCCGCAAGTTGCGGCACCTGCTGCGCGACGATCCCGACAGCCCGCGATTCATTCAAACAGTCACCGGTATGGGCTACCGGTTCATCGCTACAACTGTTTCTTCAGGGAACGCCACAACGCAGAGCCCGGACGAGGCCCCGGCGGAACTCGCAGTCGCTCAGCCGGTAAATGCACCTGTTAGTTCGCCCGAAAGTGCGTCAACAGAAGCGCCTACAGGTGCACACGCGGATACGCCTGCTGCCGCACCCTCCTCGCAAAAATCGCCGCGTAAATCGCTGGCTGTCCGGGTGGCCATCGTCGCCAGCTTCGTCGCTCTGACCGTTTTATTCATCGTCATGGCCCTCGGCCCCCGGCAGATCGCAGCCCTGCTGCATCGCAATGCAAACCCACCTGTCACATCGCTTGCTGTCATCCCGCTCGACAACCTATCCGGCGATCCTAACCAGGAATACTTTGCCGACGGCATGACCGATGAGTTGATTACCATGCTGGCCAAGGACTCGAACCTTCGCATCACCTCGCGCACATCGGTGATGCAGTACAAGGGTGCTCACAAGCCTCTGCCAGAGATCGCTCGCGCTCTCAACGTAGACGGTATTGTTGAGGGCTCAGTCTCGCGCTCCAACGGCCGGGTCCACATGAACCTCCAGCTCATCCGCGCCGATACGGATACCCACCTCTGGGCTGAAAGCTATGACCGCACCGGAAACGAAGTGGCCACGCTTACCGACGACGCCGCTCGCGAAATCGCAGAGCGCCTTCATAGTGCCGTGGCGTCGACAGGCCAGGTTCTTTCCGTGCCCCCTGAGGCCCACGACGACTTTTTGCGCGGACAGTACTTTCTCGAAAAACGTGAAGCGGACAAGAGTGCGACGTATTTCCAGGAGGCGATTTCTATCGCGCCCAGGTGGTCCCAGGCGTACTCGGGTCTCGCGAGAGCGTTACAGTCAGAGGGCGTCCTCGAGATGATGCCTCAGGGCGAAGCGACAACAAAAGGTAAGGTGGCTGCGCAGCGGGCGATCGAACTCGATCCTGAAAATGGAGACGCATATTCGACGCTCGGCCTCATCCAGGCCACATATGAATGGCAGTGGGCAGACGCAGAGACAAACCTCAAGCGTGGAATTGTGCTGAGCCCAAATAGCTTTGAAGCAGAGTTCAATTATGTTCTGTATCTTGACTCCGTGAACCGCCCGGAAGAGGCGGTGTCGCACATGCGAAAAGCGCTCGAACTCAATCCCGGTTCTTTCCTGATGAACCGCCACCTCGGGACAGCACTCTTCTTCGCGCGACACTATGACGAGGCTCTGACTCATCTGAATCAGGCTGCTGAGATGGAGCCAGGCAAGCTCAACTTTGTTGAAGGATGGAAAAGCCACATCTACGAGATAAAGGGAATGCAGGAAAAGGCGATCACTTCCGAAGTAACTGCTCTTTCCGTTTTCGATCCGGCAACCGCGAACCGCCTCCACGCCATTTACAAGCGCGACGGCTGGAATGCCTACTGGGAGACACAGATGAGGCTGATGATGGCCCATCAAGACGAATTGTGTACTCCCTACGACATCGCAGTGAATTACATTCGCTTGGGAAAATCCGAGCTTGCGTTTCCCTACTTCAACCGGGCCATCGACCGGAGGTGTTGGGCTGCGAGTTGGATGATGGTGGATCCTATGGTCGATAAGATCCGAAGTGATGCCCGTTATGTCGACCTTCTTAAAAGGATGAACCTGCCACACTGAGCGAAGGCAGCCCGTGCATCGTTCTGCATCGTCACATATGAGAGGACGCTGCGTCTAAGTCCAACCATTAAAGGGCATTGGAACAACGAGCTGTTCTCAACCCCGTTTGAGACAGCGGTTTTATGCCCAGAGTCCGCAAAAAATTCCTCTTCCATCTGGCCTTGTTTTTACCGCCTGTGCCGCACTGCGCACTGTCCAGCATCTGCTGTTCACTGTTATTTTTGTTCCACATGCCGCTGGTCACAACAACTGAAGCCGGAGTGCCGATCCAAGGGCCGAGCGCCACGCTGATCTACGACGACTGGTATCCGGCGCTGCGCACCGACCGGTTGCGCAAGGGCAAGCTGGCGACGGCGATGCTCCTGAATTATCCTCTGGTGCTGGGTCGGCGCAGCGACGGGCGGGTCTTTGCAATGCGCGACAGCTGTCCCCATCGCGGCATCCCGCTGAGCGAAGGGTGGTTCGATGGCAATCGCGTCACCTGCCGATATCACGGATGGGAGTTCGAGCCGTGCAGCGGGCGATGCGAGCTCATCCCCTCGCTCTCCGGCCACGACCATCTCGACGCCACCAAAATCTATGCGACAGCTTTTCCCTGTGAAGAGCGGGACGGACATGCGTGGGTTTTCATCCCAGGCCCGGGCTCCGGGAAGAAAGGAACCGCCGAGAGACCAGTTCCCGAGCTTGCCAAATTCGGCCCGCGCTTTCGCACCGCACATCTCGCCGCCGACCTGCCCTGCAACGTCGACCACGGAATCATCGGACTAATGGACCCGGCGCATGGACCTTTCGTTCACCAGGCGTGGTGGTGGCGTTCGCGCGCCAGCATCCGCGAGAAGACCAAGAAGTTCGAGCCAATTCCCGAAGGTTTCCGAATGAGCGCGCATGCTCCCAGCGGCAACTCGGCGCCCTATAAACTGCTCGGCGTCTATGGCCAGCCGGTCGAAACCACGATCGATTTCATCTTGCCCAACCGCCGCACCGAGATCATTCGCTGCGGAGACAAGTGGTTCTCATCTCTCACAACGGTCACCCCGGTCACCGGGTCTACCTGCCGCATCGACGTCATCGCCGCTTGGAACGTCTTCTACAACATTCCGTTCCTGACGCCGATTGCGAAGTTCTTCGGCGCAAAATTTGTGCGCCAGGATCAGGAGACGATGATCCAGCAGGCAGAGGGTTTGAAGCACAATCCCAGCCTCATGCTGATCGACGATGCTGACAAGCCGGCAAAGTGGTATTTCGCATTGAAGCAGGCGCGCCTCGATGGCACCGGCAAACATCCTCTCAGCGGACCAGTAGAACTGCATTGGCGCAGCTAAGTGTGGATGCCTCCGTAGTCGGCAACTATCCCACTCAGGAATGTCATTCCGACCTACTGCAGGGAGTAGAGGAATCTGAAGTTGTCTTTCCACGTCGAGCAAGACACCAACCGGCCAGGTCGAACTCCAGACCGGCATTCAATCAGATCAGTCTGGCTTGGTTTCGTCTTCGCCAGCGGTCAGCTCGTCGCTGTCCTCGCCTTCGATGGAGATGCGAAGGGAGCGCAGAAAGTTCACATCGTTCTTCGTGAAGGTGCCGCCGGCGGCCTCTGCGGCTGCATCGGCTTCCTCGGTTTCCTTGGAAACTTCGTTGAGGCCGATTGTGGCCTCGAGCATGAGAAGCACGTCAAAGCCGTGTTTGCGGATGTCCTGGACAACGCCAGCGATCTGTTCGCTCTCGATAACGGACTCGTGGATTGCCTCTCCGAGTTGTTGGATCAGTTCGCGCAAGCGAGATGTCACTGGTTTACCTCCGGCAGCAGCCGGCGCGAAAAGACCGCGCAGGAGCGGCGAGTGATTTCATATACCTTACTTGGCGAGCGGAGATCAAGCAACTGGAGGAGCCGGTTGCATGCGGTCCGCCGCTGCTACCATCATATCCGGGGCCCCTGCAACGGGCCTTTGTTGCAAGGGTGGTAACGGAGTGAGACCTCAAACCATAGGCCGGGTGCTGGGCGTGGGGATGCGGGTGGCTGGTCGCCTCGCGGGCCAAGTCATCATGGGTGAAGGCCAGCAGAACGGCGCGTCAACTCAATCAACGAACGCGGGCACGCCGCAAGCGAATGCCGCTACGCGCGGCCGTGCAGCGGGGCAGACGGCGCGAGGCGTAACGCGGGGACTGGGCGGATTCTTCAAGCCATTTCGCAGCGTCGGCGGCAAAATCTGGCTTGAAGTGACAGGGGTTTTCTTTCTGCTGCCGGTGCTGGTATTTAGCCCATTTGTATGGCGAACGAGAGCCAGCTGGCTGCATGGTCCCGATCATCGCACTTTCGTGGCGTCGGCAGTCATCATCGCGATTTTCTTGTATCTAGGCATCAGCAGCTTCTGGCGAGCCGGGCGCAAGCACTAGCAAGTTATTTCTGGGGCAGAGCCTTTGCGAGGATGTCGCGAAGCTCCGTCTGCTCGTCTGAACTCAGGCTCGCCTTTGAAAGGATGCAGAAAACGTCACTCGGATAGACCACGACGATGATCCCATCAGACTCCCGCCAATAACTCAAATCCTGCCATTTTGAAAATCCATAGGAGCCGCTGCTCGTCTTCTGCCACAGTCCCTCTGCGCTGACCTCGTTGATGATTTCACCCTGTAACGTTGTCGATTGCCGGAATTTGCGCCGCGTTGCGAAGGGTGGGTAGACCCTGAACACAAGAATCCAGACGAGGATTAAAATGGCGCCCGGTAAAAGCACGTGGGCGAAAGCGGATGCGTCCTCGCCAAGAAATAGTTCGTTCGGATGATTGTGCTCGCTGATGGCCGCGCCAACCAGAAAGGTCCAGAAGACTACCGCCCACGTGTAAGCAATTCCGCTGGCGATACGGCGATGCAAAGATCTGCATTTCAGACGGTATGCCGCAACGAAATCTGCTTCCGTGACGCGCGTTGTAAATTTCACGTTGTCTCCGCCGGGCTATTTGTGACTTTGCCACAGCGGCGGCGCGATTGCATAGTGCAGAGCTAACGGGCTTACGGTTCAGTCTTTGCAGGTGGTGGCGCAGGCGTCTGTGCGCTCTGCTGATCGGCCGGCTTCGTTTCAGCTGGTTTTACAGCGGTAGGGGCTGGGGATGTTACGGGCACGGTTGCACCCGGAGTCATCGGCGTCGCCGTGAGTGCCAGGGTTTGCACCGTCGCCGGGTCATCGCGCAGTTTCAGATAAAGCATTCCATTCACGGGATGAGGCACTGTCAACTGTGTGCCCGTGAAATCCGCGGGCACATCTACTGCATTATCGAAATCCGGCGATGACGCAATCGATTCTGCTAAAAACAGATTCGTCCCCGTCAAACTGCACGGTCGCGTCGGACTGCGGGGGCAGCGCAATTCCTTGAAGCCCGGAAGACGCACCAGCGTGCCCAGAGATATCCACTCACCGGGTGTGCCATCCGCCGAAATGGCTCGCGCTTGCAACGGCCCAAAAGCCGATGAACCGAACTTGACCAGCGGCTCTACAACGCCGAGAGCCGTGCTGGCGTCTGCCAACACCAGCGTTCCGTCGCTCACTGAAAGAGTCGTGTGGAAGCTGTTGTCGGCAGCGCCCACTTCTACCTTCTCGTCTCTCGGAAAATTCACCGGCGTTCGCGACTTCAGGAAGAAAACCAGCTTACCCTCCACGGAAAGATCATTGGGGCTGCCGAAGCGCACCGGAGACGGTTCCCCCGAAGATTCGTCTTGTTGCGTGCCCTTGCTCAACAAGGTCACCTGAGGACGAGGAGGAACCACCGTTACCGGCACTTTCAGTTCACGCTGATCGCGCAATTGAACTTTGGCGGTGTACCGCTTTCCCGGTTCTAGGTTGGAGGTATCACCGCTGGCCTTCATCTTCAATTGATCCAGATCCTGCACGCGCCTCAGGTCTGTGGGAGTCCAGGAAATTCCGTTCAGACTGACCTTGGCCACCTCATCCAATCGGTTTCCGGTTAGCGAGGCTTCGTCTTCCCCGGCGTGCAGCTTCAGTCTGTCAAGTGAAGCCGCTTCAGAGTACGCAGTGAGCGTGAGCTTGTCCGGCTTGTCCATTCCGTACTGGTGGATGCTGATCGTTACCGGACCCGGCGCCGCATCTTTCATCGGCACTCCCAGTTCCAGTGTGTTTGGCTTGGGCGACTTCCACTGCAATTCCACCGGGCTGGCGCCAGTCGACTGCGACTCAATCTTGTCGATGCAGAGAGCACTGGCACCAGCGATGTGAAGCGTGTCCTCGCGACCCACCACAAGGGCCGATTCCTCTCCAGGCGCGATAGTCCACTTGCCCGACTCCGCACTCAGGAAATGAAACTTGGGTCCTTCCCAGTTGTCAAACCCCCATTTCCCCTTAACAGTGCCGGTCAACTCTCCAGGAGGAAGGTGGGGCATGGGCTGCGTCAAAACCAGGCCGCCTTGCGAGGCATCCGGCTTCAATGGAACACTGATCGGGCCGGTTTTGGTGTCGATATGAAGAGTGAGATCGTGCGCCTCGGGCGTCGCATAGACAAGCGGCGCACCTTCAGCCGCAAGCACCAGGCCGCTCTTTTGCGCGCAAAACTGCTCTGAAGGATTCGAGGGATGTAAGGGCGGCAACTTTGCCGGCCCAACGGGCGGCAGCGCCACTACGACCACTGACTTCGGATCGCGGAATGACGGCGGCACGTTCAGCCGCAAGTTCAACGTATCGTCGGTTGGCAACGCCAGTGCCGGGATGTACTGGAAGTGCGCGGTGTGCAGCGAAGCCAAGATTCGGGCCGTGTCCACAATCGCGCCAATGTAGGGGCTATAAACGCCGGCACCTCCCAATGTTGAGTAGCTCAGCTGATTCATCAAATCAGCGTTATTCCCGCTGGTTAATTGCGACACCCGATTCGAGACGTTGGCATCGTCCAGAACCATGCCCTCAGTGTGCTGCACCAGGCAAGGCGCCTGCTGGTCGGTGGGCTTATCAAAACACTGCGCATCGAGCTTGATGCCAAGAACTGACGCCGCCTTTTGCGCGCGCTCTTTCAGTTGCCTGGGATCGCTTTGAGAAGTCACCTTAACCTCAACGAGGTAGCTGTCAAGCCGCATGCGGTCCAGGCTGGCCGACTGTAGGTCCTGTGTGGCTCTGACGAAGGTCCCCGGCCTGCCCTTCACAGCATTGCGCAGCGTACTGAAGTCGCCGCCCGTCGCTGGCGCAAGAAATACTATGGCCTGCTGTGCCTCCTGTGGAACGGTTACGAAAATTCCTTCTTCGCGCGCTTTCCGTGACCAGGTTTCGACCCGCGTAAACCATTCCGGAGGAGGAGGATTTGTGGCGCCCCGCAAGAAGGAGACGATAAGCACGAAGTGCGTTGACTGGCTTTCCGGGAAATCGGGATGGATCCAGAGACGATCGCCGGGAAGCAGATTGGGTACCTGGCCAATTGGCAAGGTGACCTCGCCCCGTTTTACCCGCACATCAACCTTGGGTCCAATCAGGTCGAATGCAGGAGCCGCCTGGCCGCACATCGATTCACTGCTTAAAACAAGAAAAACAAACAACAGTAAAAGAGAACAACGCCGCATCTCTCTATTGTACGGAGATGGGGCCGGAACGAATATGGCTTCTACACCGAGACTTTTCCGGGATTTTGGCGTCGCAGGTCATTCTTCGGCTCTGACTTCCCTTGCACCGGGAAGGCCATAGGTTGCACAATCGTTTACACTAGTGCGTGATCAGGCTGTAAGTGATTTCTAGTTAGATTTTTTTCGACCCGTCGGATATGTAGATAGAGGCAGGCAAGGCAAATTCAGATACCGCAGAATTCCTGAGTTGCCAAGAGGCGTTTCTATCGCCCGGGTAAGCCAAGTGGTTCAGTTTGAGCTAGATCCGACACCTATCCGCTCGCAGGAGAGTCATTTGGGGGTAGACCGCGAGATGAGGGCAGGCTAAAGAAGATTTATACGGAGACGGTATATGAAGTCGAATCGTGCTGTGCAAAGCAGCGTAGACATTAGCAACCTGACTGTTCCTGATGCCGAAGAGATTATTGAAGAAGCCCTCAGTGAATTGGCGTTTTCTCAAGATCCCGGTCTAGCGCGTGCGCTCCGCTTCCTGGCACCTCCCGGATACCAGGCGATCGTCGAGCTCTGTGGCGAAAATGGACGCAGCAAACGCCGCAATGCGTCGGCCGAAAGCTGGTCGCCTGAAGAAGATGAGGTCCGCATCTACTTTGAACGTCTTGACGACAATGCCGCTGGACCGGTGCGGCAAAGTCGGACCCGGGCCTCTCTCGACCAGGGCTTTGAGGAAGAGGTCGAAGCTGACCCGGCGGTTCCGGCTGACTTTGACGCGCGGGTTAAGGAACTCTGCGCAGCACTGGCTGAGGCAGAACGCGGCGGTCACGCATTCATTGCGTTGAAGTGGTTCCGCGATTCATTTTTGCCGCGCAAGGCTTTCCGCTGGAATCAGCATCCGGAATCAAGACAAGCCGTGCTGGCCGAAGCAATTCAACGGGGCGTCGTTCTAACAAGCAAAATCGCCAATCCCAAGACTCCCGCCTATCCCACGACGACGATCCGATTGAATCGCGCCGAAGCCGGAGTGCCGGAGGAGGCGCAGAGATTTCATCCCGTGGTAGTGCAGGGTGAACCGATCAGCGAAGCCATTCAAGAGGAACGGGGAAAGTTTTGAGCTGCTACTTTCTCGAATCGACGGCATTCGCAAAGCTCTTTGTGCAGGAAGCAGGCACTGACGCTTTGATCCGGCTGATGGAAACCGTCGAGGACAATCGCAAACTCATCGCCGCCAGCTCTCCGCTGGAGGTGTACGCTGCCATCCGCAGACGTGAAAGAGCCGGCGACATCACTCCGGCGGACGCCGCTGGCGCCTTCGAGATTCTTCGCATTGAGGCGGCGCGCATGGTGCAGGAACCTCTGAATCCCGCAGTGCTTGAATCTGCACGACAGCTTCTCGATCGAACAAAACTGCGCTGGACCGATGCGCTGCAATTGGGGGCTGCACTCGTGGCCCGCGAAATGTTCCGGGGCACTGAGATCATCTTCGTTTCCGCATCGCCGCTTCTGCTGGAGGCGGCCAAGTCTGAGGGTATGCAAACTCTGGATCCTGAAAAAGACAAGTTGTTGCCCGCCGAACAACCCGCCTGAGTATTGCTTACTTTAGCTTAGGGTTGCGCACCGCGACCGGTATTTCCCTACTCACGCCGAAAGCGATTCGCCTTTTCAAATTCATCGCGCAGTTCCGGGGTGCGCAAATTCTCGCGGATGTGTGCCAGGCGCTGCTCCAGTGCTTCGATCGCGGTGGCGATAGCCTCAGTATTGGTGTGGGCAATGTCGCGCCACATGGAAAATGGGCTGGCGCCAAGCCGTGTCATCTCGCGTAATGCGCGACCACCCACGTCTTTCAACTCCGGCGCTTCGCTCACTTCTTGTTCAAACAGCGCGCTGAGCGCCGTCGCCGTGAACTGGGGAAGATGGCTGACCCACGCGACCAACTCGTCATGCCTTTGTGGCCCGAGGTCGAGTATCCGAGCGCCCATACCGATAACCCACTCGCGCCAGTTCTTTCCTAGCACTGAAGATTCCGCAGATCGATGCCATGCAGGAAAGTCCGTGAAGAGCCAAACCGCACCGCGAAACAGATTCGCGTCGCCCAATTCAGCCCCGCCGCGTTCCTTACCCGCCATGGGATGACCGGGAAGAAAGCCTGCGCGATCGGTTGTGTTGAACAGCCGGTCAGCGGATTCGGTGATCTGCGTCTTTGTGCTTCCAACATCGGTCACAAGATGAGCGGGACCAAGAACAGGCGCCAGTTGCTCCATCAAGTCGAGTGTCGCAAAAATAGGAACCGCAAGAAGTACAACCTGGCTAGCCCGCGCCGTCGCGATAGCGTCGCTGCCGATGGAATCGATCGCTCCCATCGCGAGCGCAGTTTCAGCCTGACCGCGGCTGCGGTTCCATCCGACGATCGAGCCGTGAAATCCAGCCGCACGCAGAGCAAGGCCCACTGACGTACCCAGCAGGCCCGTGCCCAGGATCGCGACTCTTTCCATCATCAGGACTCTTTTCCGTTCAGAGCGTTCTTCCAACGGCCTTGGCAATTACCCGCAGTTCCGCCATCAACTTTTCAAACTGATCGGGGTACAGTGTCTGCGCCGCATCCGAAGCTGCCTTGTCAGCATTCGGATGGACTTCAACAAGAATGCCATCGGCTCCGGCCGCAACTGCCGCCCTTGCCAACGGAGCAACCATGTCGCGGTGACCAGTTCCATGCGACGGGTCTCCCACGATGGGAAGATGCGAAAATTTCTTCACGACCGGAATGGCAGAGATATCCATTGTGTTGCGCGTTGCGGTTTCATAGGTGCGAATGCCGCGCTCGCACAAGATCACATCGTAGTTGCCGCCGGACATGATGTATTCGCTCGAAAGCAGCAGTTCCTCGATTGTGGCAGCGATCCCGCGTTTCAGCAGAACCGGCTTGCGTGCCACTCCAAGCTCGCGCAGCAGGTTGAAGTTCTGCATGTTGCGCGCTCCCACCTGGAAGCAGTCAACATAAGGCAGCATAGGTTCAATTTGCGCGATCTCCATGACTTCGCTGACAACAAGAAGCCCGTTGGCGCGCGCCGCATCGTACATCAGCTTCAGTCCCGGAATGCCCATGCCTTGAAATGCATAGGGTGAACTGCGCGGTTTATATGCTCCTCCCCGCAAAAAGCTCGCTCCGGCCGCCTTCACGCGTTTCGCTGTCTCGAAGATCTGCGCTTCATTCTCAATCGAGCACGGACCTGCCATCACGACCACTTGCTCGCCGCCAAGCTTCACGCCGTTGGCAAATTCAATCACCGTGCCTTCAGGTCGAAATCCCCGGCCTGCCAGTTTGTAGGGCGAACTAATGCGATGAACCCGCAGCACGCCGGGCAGATTCTCAAACTTGGTAAGGTCAATTGTGGCCGTCGGACCGACGCCCGCCAGAATAGTTTGAGTCGCGCCCGTGGTGCGATGAACGCCGACCCCGGCCTCCACCATCGCCTCAATCACGAAGTCGATCTGCTCTTCGGTGGCCATCTCCTGCATTGCAACTATCATTTTTCGTTCCCTGTCTCGGGCGCAGATCCGGGATCACTCGCAACGAAACCTTGTTGCGCGGTCGGCGGTGCGCCAGTGCCTTGGCCCTGGAGGGCATTCCTCTCTGAAGCCAACTCGTTCCTCTGCAGTGCCCGCATCACGTCGATAATGCGCTCGTAGATATGCGTCAACTCGATGTCGGGCAGGGGCCCCTTGTTTGCGGCGCGCACATTGGCATAAATGATCTTTTCGCGGGCCGGCTCGTATACCGGTAGCGAGGTCGCAACTTTCAAATGACCGATCATCAAGGCGGCGCGGGCCCGCTCGCTCAGCAATTCCACAAGCTGGCGGTCCAAAACATCAATTTGGCTGCGCAATTCTTCCAGCGTCATTCCATCCTCGTGAGCACCGGTGCCGGCATGTTATAAAGCCGAACGCACGTGCGGGGAACAAGAGTTGAACCGAATCAGCGGCATTCGCTACATCGCGGGCCGCCCTGAACCGCGTAGTTACCGGGTCAGCGCCGCCTCGGGCAGGCGCAGACCCTTGATAAATCGTGCAACGGCTCCGGGGGCTCCTTCGGGAGTAGACCGCTCGATCAACTCCACAATCGCGCTGCCGATTACCGCGGCATCTGCAAACTCCGCCACTTGCGCAACATGTTCCGCACGGGAGATGCCAAAGCCCACAGCCACCGGCAGCTCGGACCATCGCCGAATGCGCGCGACCAGGTCGGCCGCATCAGTCGTCATACTCTGCTGCTGACCGGTAATTCCCACGCGAGAGATGGCATAGATGAAGCCCTTCGAATGCGTAGCAATTTCCTTCAATCGTTCGTCAGGACTCGTAGGGGCTGCCGGAAAAATCGGTGCCAGTCCCGCGCGTGCCATCTCGACGAGGTATTCGCCCGCCTCCTCAACGATCATGTCGATGACGAGAACGCCATCAGCGCCGGCAGCCGCTGCATCGTCGACGAAACGCGAGAGTCCATAACGGAGTATCGGATTTAGATATGTGAAGATCACCAGCCCAGCGTTCGCTCGAGCCTTGCGAATCCCTCCGGCAACCTTCAACACATCGACCATGCGGGTGCCGCGTGCCACGGCCCGTTCGCTTGCGCGCTGAATCACGGGACCATCGGCCAATGGATCGCTGAACGGAACGCCAAGCTCAATCACATCGGCGCCGGCATCGATGGCCTCGAGCGCAATAGCAAGCGTGGCTTCCACGCTGGGATCGCCAGCCGTCAGATATACGACCAGGCCCGGTTTGTGATTGAAGCTGAGTGCCATTACTTTGCGTCAGGCTCCCCGAGCTTGAGCTCGCGGGCAATGATGCCCATATCCTTATCGCCGCGGCCCGAGAGATTTACAACCAGTATGTCATGTGGAGTAAGCGTTGGAGCCATTCGCAAGCATTCAGCCACCGCATGTGCGCTTTCAAGCGCCGGCAGAATGCCTTCCGTCCGAGCTAGTTTCACCAAAGCATCAAGTGTCGCCGCATCATCCTGCGAAACATACTCGGCGCGTCCTGAATCGTGCAACGACGCGTGCTCCGGCCCGATCGACGCATAATCCAGTCCAGCCGACACGGAATGCGTATTCGCGATCTGGCCGTTTTCATCCTGCAGTACATAGGAAAATGTACCCTGCAGAACACCCGGAACTCCTCCGCGAAAACGCGAAGCATGCTCACCGAGTTCGGTGCCGCGTCCACCTGCCTCAACCCCGATCAACCGTACCTGGCGATCGGGAATGAATTCGTAGAAGGCGCCAATGGCATTCGACCCGCCGCCGACACATGCGATCACGGCCGTGGGCAGACGGCCTTCCTTCTCAAGGATCTGTTCCTTCATCTCGATACTGATGCAGCGATGAAAATCGCGCACCATCGTGGGGTAGGGATGCGCCCCAAGTGCGCTTCCCAGCAGATAATGCGTCGTACGAACGTTTGTGACCCAGTCGCGCATGGCCTCGCTAATCGCATCTTTTAGCGTCTTCGAACCAGACGAAACGCCGCGCACTTCCGCTCCCAGCAACCGCATGCGCAAAACATTCAGTTCCTGACGCTCCATGTCCACGTCGCCCATATAGATCACGCACTGCATTCCGAGAAGGGCGCACACGGTCGCCGTCGCGACGCCGTGCTGTCCGGCACCCGTTTCGGCGATGATGCGTTTTTTGCCCATCCGCTTCGCGAGCAATCCCTGGCCGAGTGCGTTGTTGATCTTGTGCGCACCCGTATGCAGCAGGTCTTCGCGCTTCAGGTAAATCTTTGCCCCACCAAGTTCTTCGGTGAGCCGTTTGGCAAAATAGAGCGGCGTGGGGCGGCCAGCGAAATCCTTCAGCAAGCCTGCCAACTCGGTTTGAAATGCAGAGTCCACCTTCGCCAGCTCATACTCGCGCTCCAGCTCGAGAAGCGCGGCCATCAATGTCTCCGGAACATAACGTCCGCCATAAGCGCCAAAGCGCCCGGGACGCGACTCCGACGGAGCCGCTGGAAGGATGACGGATGACATTGTCTGCTGCCTCCTGCGAATTGCGGGTAGGACGATCTATTCCAGTTTACAAGGAAGCAGGCGAACCAGGCTTTCTGCGAATGGTTATCGGGCTCGATCTAACTGGGACGCTGCTGCTCGCGCCATTGCAATGAAGTTCTTTACTTTCTCCGGGTCTTTCCGTCGCGGCACCGCTTCCACGCCCGACACTACGTCAACACCCCACGGACGAAGAGTCGTGATGGCTTCCGCCACATTCGCCGGAGTCAGCCCGCCCGCAACCACAAGCCGATGAAAAGCTTCCGGACTCTTTGAGAGGCTCCTCTCAGCCGATTTCCAATCAAAAGTTAGACCGGTGCCGCCCACGGCCTCGGCCGTTCGCGAGTCAACGAGGAGCCCATCAATATTGGCATCTCTGGCGAGGTGCGCTACGGCTTTGGCAATGCCGTCACCATAATGCAGTACGCGCAGAATGCGCAGACCAGGGCCGAACTCGTCGCGCAGCTTCTTTGGAAAATCATGGCTCGCATTGAAGTGCACTTGCGCGCCGGTTAAACCGCTTGCGCGCACCGCAGCGGCAATCTCCTCGAACGTTGCATCCACAAAGACGCCTATCTTCTCAACCGAATCCGGTAGCCGGTGCACAATGCCTGCAACCTGTTCTGCTGTCACGCGCCGAGGACTTGGCGCAAAGACAAAGCCGAGCGCATCCGCCCCTGCCTCAGCGGCGAGCAACGCGTCCTCGAGAGAAGTATTTCCGCAGATCTTGATCCAGAGACTCATCGCGCGACTCTTGATCCCGCAAGCAAGGCGGCTAGTGCCGATCCCGGATCTGCCTGCCGCATCAGGCTTTCTCCAATGAGAAAAGCATCAAACCCCGCTGCCCGCAGTTGATCCAGATCCTCTGAAGTTGAGATTCCACTTTCGGCAACCCGCACAAAAGAAGCAGGAATGCGGCCAGCGAGTTCCATAGACGTTTCCATGCGAACTTCAAACGTCTTCAAGTCGCGATTATTGACGCCGATCGCGTTTGCACTATCGCCAAGCACGTCGAGCACCCGGTCAAGCTCACCTGCGGTGTGTACCTCCACCAGCACATCGAGAGAATGATCTTGTGCGGATGCTGCGAACCGCTTCATTTCGTCGTCGGTTAGCGCAGCTGCGATCAGGAGAATTGCATCCGCGCAATGCGCGCGCGCCTCGATGATTTGATATTCATCGATCATGAAATCCTTGCGCAGACAAGGCAAACGAGTTGCCGCAGAGGCAAGTTCAAGGTTGCGCAGGCTTCCCTGGAAAAAAGGCTCATCGGTAAGAATTGAGAGCGCTGCCGCCCCGCCTCTCTCGTAACTTTGCGTCAGCCACGAAACATCAAAGTCTTCGCGGATCAACCCTTTGGATGGAGATGCCTTCTTGATTTCGGCGATAATCGCCGGCCCAGACAGAGAAGCCTGGCGAAGCGCCGCTGCCCACTCGCGAGGATGATGCGATACGGCCAGCCGTTCTAGATCAGACACCGGGACTTGCGCCTTAGCCGCGGCGACACTAGCTCGGGTGGTTTCCACAATCTTGTCAAGGCGGGTAGACATGCGTTGGCTTGAGTATAAGGGAGATACAGAATCGGTACGTGTTCGCGAACGTCTGCCATCCATTCACGGCCCTAGACCAGATGCGAGCTTAAAGGGCATCGAAGCCTTGGTGTGAGGCCACATATCCGCCGGCATCTCAGCCCAACCTGCTCAAAGGAAACGCTAAACAGCCTCGAAAACCCCGCCGGGTACCGCTATTCCATTTCCACAACGGTGGAAATGCGAAATTGCATCCAATCACAATCAATGAAAACGAAGGAGGACTACACCAGATATGCCAAGATTCAAACTCGCGCACATTCAACAGCAGGGAGTTGATTTGATCATCATTCCGCTAGATCCGGCCTTTGGAGGGATGACCGAGTCCGAGCAACTGGAGGAACTTGCAGGATTCCAGCTTCGTGCCAAGGACGCGGGACTAAGCGGAACGGTCGTACCGGTCTGGAAAGAATATGGACGAATGGTGTTCATCGCCCCGTCCGATTGGCACCCACTGTTTGCTAGCCTGACTCCGGAGTTTGTAGAAGCGAATCTAAATCGGGAACTCTATTGGTAAGGGTAGCTCCAGCCATTCTTCTTCTTAATGAACTTTTACGACTTCATCAATACTGTTCTCGGTTTAAAGGTCGCAACGTCGCAAACCTAGAAGGGAGACCACACCGTAGCTTTGCCGCGCGCTGACACTCAGATCCACGAGTTGGTAAGCGCGCAGCCTCTCAATTGTGTTGGTGGGCCCGGAGGGATTCGAACCCCCAACCAAGGGATTATGAGTCCCCTGCTCTAACCGTTGAGCTACAGGCCCTTTCCGGCCATTGATCCCACTGCTTAAGTTTGACATATGCAACACCCACAGTCACCCGATCAACGAATTCCGAATCCCGCAGAAAGCGTGATGTCTTCCCCGACCAATCTAAACCGCGACGTGGGCGGGGGATACTTGTCCGGTGCACTCGCCGAATCCGATGCGCGGCAAGCCAGGCTTTTCACAGTAACCCCGGAGAATTACCCGGTCACCGTCTTCTATGAACGTGCGCTTCTCGCCGGAGGGCAGCCCGAGCGGCGTGCTTCTGTGCTTCATCTCGAGCAGGCAGCCTTCAGAGCCTTCTTCAGGGCCTGAAATGGTGCCAGTCGCGAGCAGATCGCCCGGACGAAGGTTGCAGCCGCTGCTTGTGTGGTGTGTCAGCAGTTGCGCCAGGCTCCAATAGAGATCGCGAAGGCTCCCTTTGCTCAACTGCAAGGGACCAATCCCCAATTGACGCATTTGCTCGGACTGCAGAAAAACTTCAAGCTTCAGATCGATGCCGGCACGTCCGAAATCTCCGCCTGCAAGGTACGGTAGTGCAGCGGGATCGCCATCTGGCCGGTCAGCCATCGGCACCCTGAACGGCGCAAGGGCCTCCATCGAAACGATCCAGGGAGAAATGGAGGTGGCAAAGTTCTTAGCGAGAAATGGCCCCAGGGGCTGATATTCCCACGACTGAATGTCACGCGCGGACCAGTCGTTCAAAAGGCAGAGACCGAAGATATGCTCGTCCGCTTGGTCGATTGCAATGGGTTGGCCTAGAGCGTTCCCAGGGCCTACGAATATGCCGACTTCGAGTTCGTAATCCAGAGAGCGCGATGGGCCGAAGACAGGTTCGATGGCGGATGGCGGCTTCGTTTGTCCGCTCGGTCTGCGAATCTCCTGACCGCTGACGACGATCGATGATGCGCGTCCGTGGTAGCCAATGGGGACATATTTATAGTTGGGAAGCAGGGGGTTATCAGGCCGGAAAAGTTTTCCTACTCTCGTTGCATGATGGATCGACGCATAAAAGTCGGTGTAGTCTCCGATCTGCGCCGGCAATTGCATCTCCGCGTCGCGCATCGGGACCAGGGAAGTCTCCACCCGCGTTCGCGTTGAAGAATCAATGCTATCTTCGTCGAGAAGCGCCGTAACGACCTCACGCACGTCAATCCAAGCCGAGCGGCCGAGTGCCATCAGCGAGTTTAGGGTTTCTTGAGAACAGGCTGCGATGGTTTCAGGTTGAAGTTCGGACATAAGTCCTTGCTTTGCACACGCCTGCAGATCGAGAATCTGATCTCCGATTGCAACACCAATGGCGGTGCGCCGGCCGTGACGAAACACGCCGTAGGGCAAATTTTCCAGCGGAAAATCGCAGTCTGCCTGATTTGCGCTCGCAACCCAGCTCTTCATAACCATCCCAGTGACTTTAAATCCTGGACCGGCTCGACGAAAGAGCAGCTGCCGATGCTCATGAAAAACTTCTGTCGAACCGTTGCAAGCTGCTCCGTTGTCCACATGTGATCGCGCCATCGCAGTGAATCGTCACTTAGGCACCATGCAGTCGCATCTTCTTCAGTAAGCAGGCGCGTCGCCTCATCCACCGTCCCATCAAAGTAGAGAAGGGCAGCGGCGGCAGTCAGATTCACGAATCCGTGCATTACACCTGTCGGACATTGAGGCTCATAAGTCAAAGGCTGTATCGACCGCAGGGGGTGATGCAACCCCGCGGTTGCCTTAAATGGAAGATGAGAATCTGAGAGTGCCTTCAGAATTTCAGCCACTTCCGTTGCCGCCGGGATCGCCTCCCGCGTAACTCCGCCCATCCTAATTTTTAGTCGCGCACCGGCCGCACCAATCGCCTCGAGCACAGTTTTGCTGCGCAAAGTTATGGGCACTTCAAAATAAACTTCACATCCAGGTGGTATCTTCTTGGTGTTGCTTTCGATTGCCTGTGGATCGCTGCATTTAATCTCCACAGCTTCAACGCGAAGCCCGAAGCCAATTTGTGAAACTACGGAATTCAAATCAGCATCTTCGCCGGCGATCACGCTTAGCCTGAAATTGGCAATAGAATCACCTGCGACGGAGCGAAACTCCTCGAGGCGATCCAGATTGATGATGAATCTTCCGAGGGCTCGCCGGTGTTCTCCACGGATGTATTCCAAGTAGTTGTTTGCCGCAGAATGCAGGCTCAGGCCCGCAGGCGGATAAAGGCCTGCGTAATCAAACAAGCCCGCTAGCAACGTCTCCAGAGCGCTCATTTCTTTTTCGGTTTAGACGGTTTCCGGGTCTGCCTGAAGTGTTTTTTCAGTCCCTGCCAGCACTCAAAATACTCATGCTGAAGGATGCGGGCATTCATGGCAAACTCGGTGGGACGCACGACCAACTGGGTCTCGAACATGAATGCGAGCGTGTTGGCCAGATACTGCGGCTTTAATTCCGCTGCCGAAGCGCGCTCGAAGGTTTCGGCGTCCGGTCCATGCCCCGCCATGCAGTTATGCAGGCTGGCTCCTCCGGGCACGAAGCCCTCGGCCTTGGCATCGTAGGCACCGAAGACCAGGCCCATGAATTCGTTCATCAGGTTGCGATGGAACCAAGGCGGGCGGAAGGTGTGCTCCGCAACCATCCATCGAGGCGGAAAGATTGCAAAGTCGCAATTGGCAGTGCCGGGGACGTTGGACGGCGCACTCAGGACCGTGTAGATCGATGGATCGGGATGATCGAAGGAAACTGTATTGATGCAATTGAACAAGGCGAGATCGTACTTGTATGGCGCGTAATTACCGTGCCACGCGACAACATCCAGCGGGGAGTGATCAATAACCGCAGACCACAGGCGGCCCAGAAATTTGGACGTGATGCGAAAATCTCCGTCGCGATCTTCAAAAGCAGCCACAGGTGCTTTGAAGTCGCGCGGATTGGCAAGTCCGTTGGCTCCAATCGCTCCGAGCTCGGGAAGGCGAAAAGGCAGACCGTAGTTCTCACAAATGTATCCGCGCGCCTGCTTGTCCTTGAGAACCACGCGAAATTTCACGCCGCGTGGAATCACGCAAATCTCCCCGGGTGCGACCTCGAGAATTCCCAGTTCCGTGTGAAAACGGACAGCTCCTAGTTGCGGGACGATCAGCAACTCGCCGTCTGCGGTGTAGAAGAAGCGGTCCTCCATGGACGCATTCGCAGCGTAGATATGAATCGCCAG
>Ga0068868_100000822_pt1 | contig 21058 bp, 16 predicted proteins | sample KBSMisM42_FD_64660 | JGI IMG/M metagenome (GOLD analysis project Ga0068868, IMG submission 64660) | Miscanthus rhizosphere microbial communities from Kellogg Biological Station, Michigan, USA - KBS Miscanthus M4-2 | ecosystem: Host-associated > Plants > Roots > Rhizosphere > Soil ...
AGGCCAAACGGGCCTCTCGGTCGCGTTCGATCTCCCCACGCAAATGGGCCGCGACTCGGACGACGACCGCGCGAAGGGCGAGGTCGGCCGCGTGGGCGTCGCGATCGACTCGATCGAGGACATGCGCGTCCTCATGTCGGGCATTCCGCTCGAGAAGGTCTCGACGTCGATGACGATCAACGCGACCGCGTCGATCCTCCTCTGTCTGTACATCGCCGTCGCCGAAGAGAGCGGCGTCTCGCGCGACAAGATCTCCGGCACGATCCAGAACGACATCTTGAAGGAGTACATGGCCCGCGGGACGTACATCTTCCCGCCGCGCCCTTCCCTCCGCCTCATCACGGACATCTTCGGCTTCTGCCAAAAAGAAGTCCCGAAGTGGAACACGATCTCGATCAGCGGCTACCACATCCGCGAAGCGGGAGCGGACGCCATACAAGAGGTCGCGTTCACGCTCGCGGATGGAATGGCGTACGTGAAGGCCGCGATCGATGCCGGATTGGACGTCGACGGGTTCGGCGCGCAGCTGTCGTTCTTCTTCAACGTCCACAACAACCTCCTCGAAGAGGTCGCGAAGTTCCGCGCCGCGCGCCGCATGTGGTCGCGTCTCATGACCGAGCGCTTCGGCGCCAAGAGCGACCGCGCGAAGGCGCTCCGCTTCCATTGCCAGACCGCGGGCATGACGCTCCAAGCCCAGCAGCCTTTGAACAACGTCGTGCGCGTCACGGTTCAGGCGCTCGCCGCGGTGCTCGGCGGCTGCCAGTCGCTCCACACGAACGGCTTCGACGAAGCGCTCGGCCTCCCGACGGCGGACGCCGCGACGCTCGCGTTACGAACGCAGCAAATCCTCGCGAGCGAATCCGGCGTCGCCGATTTCGTGGACGCCCTCGGGGGAAGCTTCGCGATCGAGGCGCTCACCGCGCGCGTCGAAGAAGGCGCGTGGAAGTACATCGAGCGCATCGACGGCATGGGCGGCATGGTCGCGGCGATCGAGCAGGGCTACCCGCAGCGCGAGATCCAACAAAGCGCCTACACCTACCAGCTCGAGATCGAACAGAAGAAGCGCGTCATCGTCGGCCTCAACGCCTACGCTTCGGCCACCGGCACGGGCGTCCCCGTCTTCCAGGTGAACCCGCGCATCGAAGACGAGCAGCGCGAGCGTGTCCGCCAAGTTCGAGCCTCCCGCGATGCCTCGAAGTGGTCAGCGTCCCTCGAGCGCATCGAGCAGGCCGCGCGCGGAAGCGACAACTTGCTCCCCCTCGTCCTCGACGCCGTGAAGGCCAGAGCAACGGTCGGTGAAATCTCCAACGTCCTCCGCACCGTCTTCGGCGAGCACCAAGAAACCCTCACGATCTGAATCGAGGCGAAGCCTCGAAAACCTCGTCGCCGAAGTTCGCACGGCGAGCTTCAAGACCGGGAGCTCGAGGGCAGAGCCCTCGAACAAGACAAGTCCCGAAACGCTACGGTGCGGAGTTGCGTGTAGAGTGCACGTATGTTGCGTGTATTGTACAACTCAGCCTTGTGAAATATTTGCGCGGAGACGAAATCGATCGCAAATACAGGCCTTCGGGGTGAGGGCCGAGCAGGAGCGTGATGAAGCAGTATGCAGTTTGTCTTCTAGGGTTGAGCCTCTCCATGGTCGCGTGCAGTGGACAAAGTCCACAGCAGGACGAGACCGCGAGCTCGAGCGAGAGCGACTACGCGCGCAAGCATTGGGGCGGCGGCACGAGCGGCGCCGACGCAGGCTCTACGACGACGACGACGAGTGATGGCGGAGCTTCTCAGTCGAACGACGCGAGCACGAGCACGCAAAACGACTCGGGCACCACATCCACGACGAGCTGCATCGGCGGCGATCTGATGAACAAGCTCGGCAAGAAGCAAATGCTCGTCGGCGCGACCATGGCCGACACGAGCGCGAGCGCCGCCCCGTGGGACTTCCGTTACCTCTACATCGCGGGCGGGCTCATGGACTCAAGCAACGTCTGCTCGAGCTGCGCCACGAGCTGCACGTCGAACGGCGTGACGTGCTCGTCGAGCGGTCCTGGCTGCGCGTGGTGGGGATGCTGGCAATGGGATCAGCAGCCGCCGGGCCAGTACGCGCGTGACTTCGTCGCGAAGGCGCAGCAGGGCGGTCAGATCCCGATGTTCACGTACGACGTCCTTCTCCAAGCGAGCGGCGTCGCCGAAGGCACGGCGGAGGCCACGCAAGCGGCGACGAACGTCGCGTTCATGACGCGCTACTACTCGGACTGGCGACTGCTCTTGCAGGCGATCGGATCGTCGCGCGCGTTCATCCACATCGAGCCGGACTTCTGGGGCTACGCCCAGAATGCTTCGTCCAATCCGCACGCGAGCGCGGCCGTCGCATCGGCGAACGCGACCGATTGCGGGTCCCAAGAGAACAGCATCGCGGGCATGGGCCGCTGCATGATCGCGATGGCGCGAAAATACGCGCCGAACGCGCTCGTCGGGCTCCATGCGTCGTCTTGGTCGACGGGCGTCGAGGTCGCGTACAACGCGCAGACTTCGGTGAACGTCGCCGCCGAAGCACAGAAGACCGCGTCGTTCCTCACGGCGTGCGGCGCGGACGTGAGCGACTTCATCGTCGTCGAAGCGTCCGACCGCGACGCCGGTTACTACGACTCGGTCGGCAACCCGCACTGGTGGGACGCCACGAACACGAAGCTGCCGACGTTCCACCAGGACTTCGCATGGCTGAAGGCGCTCTCCGAGGCGGCCAACAAACCGCTCTTCGAGTGGCAGATCCCCGTCGGCAACATGTCGCTCGCGAACACGTCGAACGCGTGGCGCGACAACCGCGCGGACTATTTCTTCGCGCACATGGACGAGCTCGCGGCAGCCCACGTCTTCGCGGTCGGCTACGGTGCCGGCGCGAGCGGCATGACGACGCCGGAGTCCGACAACGGACATTTGCTCTCACTCGATCAATCGTACGTTTCGAGCGGCGGTCGCGCGTTCTGCCCGTGATACGCTGAGCGCGTGAGGGGTCTCGCGTGCGCCAGCGCCGTGTTTCTCGTCGTCGCCGCGTGCAGCAGCGACGGCGGGAACAACACGGACAGCGGCGTCGGTCCCGACTCCGGCAGCGGAAGTGATTCATCGGGAGTCGACGTCACCCAGCCGCCCTATGACGGGTCGCTCGGGACGTGCCTCGGCGCGCAGCTCCTCTCCGCGCTCGGCAAGACGCATCTCCTCGCCGGCGCGTCCATGGCGGACGCCACCGCGAAGTCCGCGCCGTTCGAGCTGCGCTACACGTACCTCTCGGGCGGCCTCTTCGACGGCACGTCGCCTTGCGCGAGCTGCGCCTCGGGATGCACGGCGAAGGGCATCTCCTGCAAGAACGGCACGCAGCCCGGCTGCGGATGGTGGGGCTGCTGGCAGTACGATCAAGATCCGCCGGGCGCGTACGTGCGCTCGTTCGCGACGACGGCGACCGGCGACAACCAGATCCCGATGATCACGTACTACGAGATCCTCCACACGAGCGGCGTCGCGGAAGGCGCGCCGGAGGTGACGCAGGCCGCGACGAACGTCTCCGTGATGACGCGCTACTTCGCCGACTGGCGCTTTCTTCTCCAGCAGATCGGGAATGGCGTCGCCTTCCTTCACATCGAGCCGGACTTCTGGGGCTACGCCCAGCAGACCGGAAAAGACGCCCACGCGCTCACCGCGGCGGTCTCCACCGCGAACGCCACCGATTGCGCGTCGCAAGAAAACAGCATCGCGGGCATGGGGCGCTGCCTCGTCTCGATGGTGCGGAAATACGCGCCGAACGCGCGCGTCGGCCTCCACGCTTCGGCTTGGTCGACGAACTACGACGACGCGGGGAACACGAACGCGTCGTACGACATCGCGGGCGACGCGAAGAAGACGGCCGCGTTCCTCGTCGCGTGCGGCGCGGACATCAGCGACTTCATCGTCGTCGAGGCCTCCGATCGCGACGCTGGCTACTACCAGTCGCAAAACAAGAACACGTGGTGGGACGACACCAACGCGAAGCTCCCCGACTTCCACCAGGACTTCGCGTGGCTCACCGCGCTCGCCGAAGCCGCGAACATGCCGCTCGTCGACTGGCAGCTCCCCGTCGGCAACATGTCGCTGCCGAACACCACGAATCAGTGGAAGGACAACCGCGTCGACTATTTCTTCTCGCACACGCAGGAGCTCGCGGCCACGCACATGGTCGCGTTCGCGTTCGGCGCAGGCGCCGGCGGGCAGACGACGCCCGAGACCGACAACGGCAACCTCGTCTCGAAGGTGAAGGCGTACGCTACGGCGGGTGGACAGAAGCTCTGTCCCTGAGTCCGCACTCGGAAGATTTTTTCTTCCCGACCCGCGCTCCAAGTTCCTCGGAGCTCGCTGGCTGTACCTGCGCGCGCTCGGCGTCTTTCATTTCTCGGTCTTCTATTCGCTCGCGCACCAGATCCGCGGGCTGATCGGCGACCAAGGCATCCTGCCGTGCTCGGAGCTCTTCGAGTACCTGCACGTTCGCCTCGGGATTTCGCGCTACTTCCTCGTCCCGTCGCTCTTGTGGATCGCGCCGAACGACGGCGGGCTCGTGGCGCTCGTGCTCGTCGGGCTCTACTTCTCGTTGCTGCTGATCCTGAACGTGGCGCCGCGTGTCTCGCTCGTCGTGTGCGGCGTTTGCTTCCTCTCGTTCGTGACAGCGGCGCAGGATTTCTCTTCGTACCAGAGCGAAGGGATGCTCCTCGAGGCGACCGCCGCGGCGTTCGTCCTCGCGCCGCGTGGTTTTCGTCCAGGCCTGGGCGCCGCACACCCGCCGTCGCGCGCGGCGCGCTTCCTCGTCTTGTGGGAGGGCTTCCGCATCTACTTCGAGTCCGGCGTGGCCAAGCTCGGGAGCGGCGACCCCACGTGGCGAAACCTCACGGCGATGGACCACTATTACGAGAACGGTCCGCTCCCGACGTGGATCGGATGGTGGGCGCAGCAGCTGCCCGAAGGGTTTCACCGCTTCACGGCGGGCGCGACGCTCGCGATCGAGCTCGTCGTGGTCTTCGGAGTGTTCTTCGAACGTCGGCGCGTGCGCCTCGTCACGTTCGCGATCCTCACGCTGCTCCAGCTCGGGATCATCGCGACGGCGAACTACTGCTTCTTGAATCACCTCGTGCTCGCGATCGGTTTTCTGCTCGTGGACGACGACGCCTTGCCGTTTCGACTTCCGGAAGCGGTTCGCGACGTGCCCTCCAAGCTTCGATTGCGCGCGTCCTCGATCTGGATCGGCTGGCTCTTCTACGCCTCGATCGCCGTCTTCGCCTTCGCGGGAGCGCCCGCGCCGATGTCGTGGCTCGGTCTCCCCGCCGACGTCCTCGCGCCCTTCAGACTCGCCAATCGTTACGGGCTCTTCGCGCGCATGACGAACGTACGTTACGAGATCGAGTTCGAGGCCTCGACCGACGGCGCCACGTACGTGACCTATCCCTTCAAGTACAAGCCGCAAGCGCTCGACGAACCTCCCGGGATCTACGCGCCGTACCAGCCGCGCTTCGAATGGAACCTCTGGTTCTGCGCGATCGACCAAGAAGGCGTCCCCGTGGAGCGCATCCAGCGCGTCGCGCGCATGACGTGCCCGTGGGTGATCCGCGTCGAGTCGCGTCTCCTCGAGCGGTCCACGTTCGTGCTCGCGCTCTTCAAGGACGACCCTCTCCACGGCGCGCGCCCGCGCTACGTCCGCGCGATGCTCTATCGCTACCGCATGACGGATCCCGCGACGCTCCGCGCGACGGGCAAGTACTGGCGGCGCGAATTCATCGACCAGTACATCGACGAAGTCTTCGACGACTAGCCCGCACTTGCCGGAAATTGGGCCGCGCGCCCTCACCACATTTAGCGTTGGCTCATGGACGCGCATTCCCCTCGCCGGGCGTTTCGACGGTACGTTCGCATCGATTGTCAGGTCGTACGCGATCATGATTTCCGCCTCGTGGGAGATCTCGCGCTGGACCTGTCGGAGCGCGGGATGCTCGTACGGACGAAAGAGCGCGTGCTCACGGGCGAGGACGTCGTCGTTTCGTTTCGGCCGCCGAACAGCAACCGCTTCATCGACGCGCTCGGGCACGTCGCGCGCGTGGTTCACGGAAGGCGACCCGGCGATCGCGGGCGCTGCCTCGGCATCGAGCTCTACGGCATGGACGCCGAGGATCGCCGCATTCTGTGGGAATCGCTCCGCGGCCTGCCCGCGCCCGAGCCTCTCCGCGATCCGATGAAGGGCATCGTGGCGCGCCTCATTCGCGCAGCCTGAAAGTAGTATGATCCGCGCATGACGCGCGGGTCCGCCATCGTGATGCTCTTCACGCTCGCCTGCGCCTCGATGGCGTGCGGCGGACCCGTGAAAGATCCGCTCGTCGGCATCGACGCCTCGCCCGACGCGCAAGACGGCGCCCTCGTCGGCGACGCCGGACCCGACGCGGATCCCACGCTCGGCGGACCTTGCGTCGACGACGGGCAGTGCGACGACAAGGTCGCTTGCACGCACGACGCGTGCGATCAGACGCTCAAGCGCTGCCGCAACGTGCCCGACGATACGCTCTGCGCCGACGGCACGTACTGCAACGGCGTCGAGGTCTGCAAGAAGACCGGGTGCGCGCCTGGCCCCGTCGTGGCGTGCTCGACGTCGAGCGCGTGCGACATCGACTCGTGCGACGAGACGCAGAAGACGTGCAACCACACGGTCCGCGACGTCGATGGTGACGGCGATCCGGACGTGCACTGCTCCGGCGGGCACGACTGCGACGACGCGAATCCGGCCGTCTCGAGCACCCACAGCGAGGTCTGCGGCAACGGCATCGACGACAACTGCAACGGCAAGGTCGACGAGCAGCCGTGCGTCACGGCGAAGAACGCGACGTGCAACACGGCGCTCCCGATCGCCTCGCCTGGCACGTACGCGCTCTCGACGGTGGGCGCGCCGAAGACGTACACGGCGACGTGCTCGGTGACGAACCCGAATTCGGCGCACGACGTCGTCGCGATGGTGACCGTCCCTGCCGGGCCGAACGTCGACCTCGACGTGTGGGCGGACGGGCCTTACGGCGAGACGGCCGTCGCGATCTTCTCGTCGTGCGGGCAGTCCTCGTCGCAGCTCGCGTGTGGAGCGAGCTTCAGCACGTACTCGACGCGAGCGCGCGCAAGAAACGTGGCGCCCGGAACGTACGCGGTCCTCGTGACGTCGTCGGTCGAGGCGAGCCTGACGCTCTCGGTCGATTTCCTCGTACCCGGCGCCAAGGCCACGAACGAGGATTGCTCGAGCGCGCAGACGATCGCGGTCAACACGCCGACCACCGTGTCGATCATCGACGCCGCGAAGGATCTCCCCGACGCGTGCGGCGCGACGACCGGCGAGCTCACGTACTCGCTCACGCTCGCGCAGGCCCAGGACGTGCGTGTCTACGCCTCCACGCTCCGCGGATCGGGGCAGCCCGTGGTCGGCCTCCGCGCGCCGACATGCTCGGGTCAGACCGACGAGCTCCGCTGCCGAACGGGCGCCACGCTCCCGCTCCTCGCGCGGCTCGCCGCAGGCACTTACACGCTCACCGTCGCCGGCAATGCGCTCATCGACGCCAACATTCTCGTCGAGCTCTCGCCGCTGACGACCGCACCGCTCGATCAGAGCTGCTCCACCTCCCCTGCCGCGACCATCAACGGCACGATGAGCTTCGATCTCGCGAACCACGAGGACGCGATCCACGACGGCTGCATGCCCGGCGGGCCGACGGCTTCGTTCGACGTCGAGCTCTCGAACGCGAGCGACGTCATGGTCGTGGCACGTTTCCCACAAACGGACGTCGGCGCGGTCTCGTTCGACGCCTCCGGCTGCGCCACGACCGACAAGCTCGTCTGCTGGCAGTCGTCGACGCCCGTCCGCGTGAGCAAGCGCAACGTCGCGCCGGGAAGCTACCGCGCGGTGGTCGTCGATCAGTCCGGTCAGCAAGGAACGCTCACGACGCTCGTTCGCGACACGGTCGCCGCGACGCAAGTCACCGGCGGCGAGGACTGCAAATCGGTCGTCGATATCCCTGCGACGGGTGGCTACTTCTACGGCGACACCACGAATCACAACGCCGACTTCGACGACAGCTGCGACTACGGCGGCGTCCCTCCCGGCGGCGCCCCCGACCAGATCCTCCGCCTCGTCCTCACCCAAACGCAGCGCGTGATCTTGAACATGGACGGCTCGACGTACCCGACCCTCCTCGCGCTCCGCCAAGGGAGCACGTGCCCGGGCACGGAGGTCGTGAACGGCTGCAATTTCTCGTTTTCTGGGCCTCGGAGCTTCCTCGACCAGACGCTCACGGCGGGGACGTACTACATCATCATCGACGGGTATGACCTCAACAAGGGTCCGTGGGACCTCGACGTACGCGTGATCGCGCCTTAGCTTGAAGCGCATGGTGGATGGGCCGATTCAAACGGTGCAGAACCACGTCGTCGCGCAGGCAACCGCCGGGCTGCAAGCGCACGCCGTTACGCCGGGCAAGAAGAAGGCGGCGCTCGTCGTCGCCGGCTTGGCCGACTTGATTCAGCTCGGGTTCTTCCCGATCTTCGGCGAAGGCGCGCTCTCGATTCCGGACGACGTGCTCGACGTGATCATCGCCGTCGTGCTCTTTGCGCTACTAGGGTTCAAGCTCCGCATCCTCCTCGCGCTCGCCATCGAGCTCGTGCCGGGTGTCGCGCTGTTCCCGTCGTGGACGGCGGTCGTCGCCACGCTGCCGACGGCAGAGGCGCCGAAGAAGATTCGCGCCGAGGTGGTGCAGACGCGCACGCCGCCTGCTCCGCTCCCGCCGGACGGCAAGCTCCCGGAGACGGACGCGTACCTGGGCTGATTTGGGTCCTACCTCGACGCGAACGCCGCTCCTTCGTTTCGTCGACGCGCTCACGGTCGGTGACGCCGCGCCTGGCCTCCTCGTTCAGCTCGAGCCGGATCGCGCCGCGATCGCGTTGCGGCCGAGCGGCGTCTTGCTCGTGGCGCTCGACGCGCGCGAGCCGCAAGCGATCGACGCGATCATCGAGCGTGTCTCGAGCGCGCTCCACGCGGAGACGCCCGACGTCGTCGCGGGCCTGCAGTCAAACCTCGTCGCCGTCGTTCTGCTCGGCAGCTCCGCCGACCTCGACGCGATCGTGAGCACGCCGCAAAACGTCGATGGTCGATGGGCGCACTGGGTGGCCATCGCACCGAGCGGCGAGCTGACGATCGACGACCGAGCGATCGCGGGCGTCGCTCGCTCGGTCGTGCGCGACATCGATCGGACGATCGAGCGCGCTCTCGCCACGTCCACCACCGACGTGGGCATGCAAGCGCGCGCCCTGGCCGAACGCTACGGCGAACGCACGCTCGCGGACGAATCTCGCTTTCGCGGCGTGGCGCTGGCTCCGGCTCGCCGCGCGACGATCGCGATCGTCGTGGCGTGCAGCGCAATGTTCGTCGTCCAGATGATGCTGTCGCGTTCGAATCAGTCACTCCTCGACCTCGGAGCGATGTCCGGCCGCTGGGTGATGCAAGGCCACCCCGAAGCGCTCATTTCGTACGCGTTTCTCCACGGCGGCGTCCTTCACATCTTGATGAACATGATGGCGCTCTTCTCCGTCGGCGCGGCGCTCGAGAGCCTCGTCGGCGCCCGCCGGACGATCGTCGTCTTCACGCTCTCGGTGCTCGGCGGCGGCCTCGCGCTCTTGCTCTTGAAGCCCGATCAGCTCGTCGTGGGCGCGTCGGGCGGGATCTTCGGCGTGATGACCGCGCTCTACGGCATCTCGCTCCGCGGCTCCGATTTGCCACCGCTCGCGCGCCAGCGCCTTCGCCGGAGCATGGGCGCGACGCTCGCGATCAACTTGATGATCTCGTTCCTGCCGAACGTCTCGCTCCTCGGACACGCGGGTGGCGCGATCGCCGGCTTCGTCTTGGGTGTCTCGGGCGCTCTGACGAAAGGCGTCGCCCTGCCCTGGCGCGAACCTCCGTCGCCGAGCTTCGCCCGCGTCATGAACCGCGCCTTCGACGTGGCGGCGGTCGTGTGCGTCCTCATGCTCGTCGGCAGCGTCGCCGTCGCCCTCGCACGCGGCCAGATGTGATCTAATCTAGTGGTTGCGGTCGTGGAGCGCGCCCGGCTGACAGTGGAGCTTCCCGCCCCGCGTGTCGCAAGCGACGTCTTGCTCGAACGTGGCCTCGACGACGCCATCGCCGTTGAAATCGGCGCGCGCGATCGCCTTGCCGGTCGTGTCGCTCGTCCTAAGCCACTGGTACTGGAAGCGCTGCGGATCGCGCATGCGCCAACCCTCACAAGCGAAGGCTTCGTCCGTCCAATCCGCGTCGGTGCTCGCGTACGTCTTTGCGCCGACCTGCGCGAGATCGGCGGGCACCGTGCGTGACGACACGGGCAGCGCCCCCTTCTTCTCGGCGCAGGCCATCACGCCGCGCGCCATGTAGACGACGTTCGATTTGCCTTCTTGCAGCTGCGAGTTCGCGACGAATCGGTTCAACCCGAAGGTGCGAAACGCTAGCGTGATGCCGAACAGGGTGACGACCGAAAGCGTCCCGCCGATGAGCACGAGCTTCTTGCCGTTGACGAGCGTCTTCTCCATACGCTGCGTCCGTTTACACTAAGATGCACGCATGCGCATCCTCCACCGCGTCTCCGTCGCAGATGCCGCCGCGCACCTCGTCACGGTAGAGACGACGGTCTCGTCCGAGACGCCGCTCCCCGAGCCGCTGGAGCTGTTCTTCGCCGTTTGGACGCCCGGGAGCTACCTCGTCCGCGAATACGCGCGCCACGTCGAGGGTTTCAGCTGCGACACGCACCCCGTCAAGAAGACGCGCAAGAACACGTGGAGCGTCGACCACCAAGGCGCGAAGGAAATCACCGTCCGTTATCACGTCTATTGCGGCGAGCTCACCGTCCGCACGAATCACGTCGACGCCTCGCACATCTACTTGAACGGCGCCCCCACGTTCGCGTGCGTTCGAGACGCGCTGGACGAGCCGATCGTCGTCGAGCTCGACGTGCCGGAGTCGTTCAAGGTCGCGACCGCGCTCGAGAAGCTCCCGGATCATCCGCGGCGATATCGCGCGAAGAATTACGACCAGCTCGTCGACTCGCCGATCGAGGCCGGACATCACCGCGAGGCGAGCGTCGTCGCGGCCGGAAAGAAGCACACCTACGCGATCTGGCCCGAGCGCGGCGTGAGCGATCCGAACGTGCAGCGCCTCCTCGAAGCCACGAAGACGATCGTCGAGACGGAGGCCGGGCTCTTCGGCGGCACGCTCCCGCACGACGGCTACGAATTCCTCCTGCACCTCTCACCACGCGCGCGCGGCGGCCTCGAGCACATGAACTGCTCGTCGCTCATCGCGCCGGAGACGAGCTTCGACACGCGCGACGGTTTCTTGGATTTGTGCTCGCTCGTCTCGCACGAGTACTTCCACTTGTGGAACGTGAAGCGCATGCGACCCGCGGGCCTCATGCCGTATCGCTACGAGGAAGAGAACTACACGCGCCTCCTCTGGTGGTTCGAAGGCGCGACGAGCTACTTCGACTGGCGCGTCCTTCGTCTCGCGAAGATTTGCACGATGGAGGAGTACCTCGATCACCTCGCGACCGAGCTCGTCTACCTCGACGCCACGCCCGGCCGCCTCGTGCATCCGCTCGAGAGCGCCTCGTTCGACGCGTGGATCAAGCTCTATCGCCCCGACGAGAACTCGCTCAACAGCACGATCAGCTACTACCGCAAAGGCGAGATCGTGAACGCCATCTTCGATCTCGAAATCCGCGCGCGCAGCGGCGGCAAGTCCTCGCTCGACGCGGTGCTCGCGCATCTCTGGAAGACGCACGGCTCACGCGGCATCGCCGTCCCCGAAGACGGAATGCAGCGCCTCTTCGAAGAAGCCGTTGGTCATCCGCTCGGCGATCTCTTCGACCACCTCGTTCGCTCCGCGCGCGACATCGACTTCGGCGCGTCTCTCGCCCACGCCGGCCTCGTCATCGAGCGCGCTCCGAAGAACGACTCGACCGCGAGCTTCGGCATGCGGACGCGCGGCGAGGCGGGCCGACTCTGGGTCGCGAGCGTCATGCGCGGCTGTGCCGCCCAGCGCGCCGGCATCGACGCCAACGACGAAATCATCGCCGTCGCCGGCCGCCGCATCGACACCGGCAACCTCGACTCCGCCCTGTTCAACAAGCACCAAGGCGACAAAGTCGAAGTCCTCATCGGCCGCGACGGCCGCGTCCTCACCCTGGAAGCCACCCTCGACGGCCCCCGCCTCGACAAGATCAAAATCGTCCCGAAAAAAGACGCCACCGAGGCCCAGCTCGCCTTCCGCAAGTCCTGGCTCGGCGACTGAGAGTTTCACCGCCCCAATTTCCACCACTCCGTTCGGATCCGAACGATCCGTACGATTTCCAACCAAGTGGCCGCCCGTCCGAGCGGCGCGCCACCCCCAAGAAAAGCGACAGATCGTTCGGATCCGAACGATTCGTACGATTTTCGGCCGTTGAAACCGGGACTGACGCACCACTCTTGGCGCGCGCGCAGCGGAGGGGTCAGGCCGCCTTGGCGGCGTCGATCTTCTTCTTCACGAGGTCGTAGCTCTTGTTGAGCGTCGACACTTCGGTGAGCTCCGCGTCCTCGATCTTGATTTTGTACTGGCGCTCGATCGCCGCGACGATTTCGACGCCCATCATCGAGTCGATGCCGAGGTCCTTGAAGTGCGTGTCGTCCGGGATCTCGTCCTTCTCGGCGATCTCGGAGATGAGGGAGCGCAGCTCCTGCTTCAGCGTGTCACTCATGATGCACTTCCTTAGACGACAGGGTTCTGACGCTTCTCGACGAGCTCGATGAGGTCTTTGACGGTCTGGATGCCGGCGAGCGACTCGTCCGGAATCTGAATCTTGAGCTGGCGCTCCATGGCGCCGACGATCTCGAGCATGCCGAGCGAGTCGATCCCGAGCTCGCTGATGACCGTGGCCTCGCTGATGTTGGGGAAGTCCTTCTCCGCTATCTCAGCGGCGGTCTTCTTGAACATCTGAAGAAGCTCGGTGCGACTGAACGCCATGATTGGTCTATCTCCGCCTTGCGAATCCGGTGCCGCCCTGTGGGACGGGCCGTGCTTATACGAAAACCTGCGAAACAACAAGAGCGCATGCTGTACATGCGGTCACGTCTTCACGTTTCTTGGGCGCCTTCCGCGAATGCTTTTGCGCGCTTCGGGAGCGCACTGTCCAGGAACATTCGCTTCGTCTTGCGGCGCTGGGGCTTCCCGCTCGAAGTACGAGGAAGCGCGCCTTGGGGGACGATTTCCACCTTCCAAACGGCGATGCCGATCTGCTCGGTGACCGCTTTCTGGATGTCTTCGACGAGCTTGTCGGCGTCGCCCGAGAAGGCCTCGGCGCAGACGACGAGCTGCTCTTCGCCGGTGCCGTCCTCGACGTGCTTGCCGTTCGTGTCGACCGTGACGCCGAACGCGACGACGTTGCCGCGACGAACGCCGGGCAGCTCGCTGACGACCCACTCGATGTCGTTCGGATAGAAGTTCCGCCCGCGGATGATGATGATGTCCTTGAGGCGGCCGCAGATGAAGACGTCGCCGCCGGCCATGTAGCCGAGGTCGCCCGTGTGGAGCCAGATGCGGTCGTCGCCTTGGATCTTCTTGAAGGCCTCCGCCGAGAGCTCGGGCTCTTTGTAGTAGCCGTTCGTGCAGATCGAAGGACCGGTCGTCACGATCTGACCTACGCGGCGCTCGCCGAGGCGGTTGCCGCTCTCGTCGATGATCGCGATGTCGTGATCCGGGAACGCCTTGCCGCAGTTCACGAGCTCCTGCGCGCCGTCGCCTTGCATCGGCTGGGTCGAGCTCGACTGGAGCGACTTCGGATCGATCGAGTCCGTCGAGAAGCCCGTGCCATGCGGCGCGAACGCGATCGCGAGCGTCGCCTCCGCCATGCCGTACGACGGGATGTACGCCTTCGGGTCGAACTTCGCCGGCTTCAAGCACGTCGCGAAATCACGCAGCGTCTTCGCCTGAATCGGCTCCGCGCCGCAGCCCGCGATGCGGATGCACGACAAGTCGAAGTCGACGACGTCTTTTTCCTTGAGGCGCTTCGCGACGAGCGCGTACGCGAAGTTCGGCGCGTACGTGATCGTCCCGCGGTGGCGATGAATCGCGTCGAGCCACACGCGCGGCGAGCGAACGAACGAAGCCGTCGGCAAGAAGACGACGGGAATTTCCGTGAAGAGCGGGCCGATGACGAAGCCGATCAGGCCCATGTCGTGGAAGAGCGGGAGCCAGCTCGTGCCCTTGTCGACGCTCGAGTCTTTCCCGAGGCCGTGGATCATGAACGCTTCGCTGTTCGCGGCGAGGTTGCCGTGCGTCACGACGACGCCCTTCGGCTTCGACGTCGAGCCCGACGTGAATTGCAGGAAGCAGAGATCGTCGGCCGACAATTTCACGTCGAGCTTGCCGGGCGCGGGCGCCTGGAGCTGATCCGTCGTCATCAATTCGCGCACGCATGTGGCGCGCGGCATCACGGGGTCGACGAACTGCCGCGTCGCCTGCGTCGTCAGGAGAATCTTCGCGTCGGCCGCGTTGACGATGTGCGCGACGGTGTCGTGGTACGTCTCGACGTTCTTGAACGAGAGCTGCGGATACATCGGCACGGGCACGCCGCCCGCGTAGATGACGCCGAGGAACGAGAGCACGAACTCGTCCGGATCCGGCACGACGATCGCGACACGGTCGCCCTTCTCGACGCCCTTCGCGGCGAAATGCGCGCCTCGACGCTCGGCCTCTTCGTCGATCGTCTTGAACGGACAGAAGCGTTCGCTCCCATCCGCGCGAATGAAGACGAAGCCTTTTTGATCGAGGTGGCGAAGCTCCTTCACCGCCTCGACGAGCGTCGGCGCGACGAGCTTGGGCCGCTTGGAATCCGTGATCAACATGATGCTCGAGGGGCAATTACATTGCGTTTTGTGGCGACGCAAGATGCCCTCGCGATGCGTCTCTGGATGCACGCGCGTAAGCGAATTCGCAGCTAATTTCGGGGCTCTTTGATTGCGAACGCATGGGGCGAACGGTTATACAACCCACTAAACATGCGACGCGTGTACATCACGGGCGTGGGGGTCGTGAGCTCGATTGGGCTCGGACGTCGCGCCTTCTTCGACGCGCTCGCCAAAGGCCAGAGCGGCATCACGCCGGTCGAGTCTTTCGACCCGACGCCCCTCGGTCGCCTGAACGCCGGCGAAGTGAAAGAGTTCCGCGCGAAGGACCACCTCACGCAGGCAGAGCTTCGCCGCGGCATCGGGCGCTGCTCGGCGATGTCGCTCGGCGCGCTCCGCATGGCGCTCGCGGACGCGGGCATCGAAGGCGATGCGGTCAGCGGTCCCCGCACGTCGGTCGTCGTCGGCACGACGATGGGCGAGGCAGACGTCATCGCGGATCTCGACTCGCAATGGATCTCGGGCGGTCACCGCGCGATGCGCAAGGCGATGCTCCCGAAGTACGGCTCCACGCTCCTTCCGATTCACCTCGCCCGCGCCGTCGGCGCCCAGGGCATGGTGCTGACGATGCCCGCGGCGTGCGCGGCCGGCAACTACGCGATCGGCTTCGCGACCGACATGATTCGCACGGGTCGCGCCGACGTCGTCATCGCGGGCGCCGCTGAAATTCTCCAGGAGCTCCAGTTCTCCGGCTTCGTCCGCCTCGCGGCGATGGCGCCGCAGCGCTGCCAGCCGTTCGACTTGAACCGCCAAGGTCTCATCCTCGGCGAGGGCGCGGGCCTCATGGTGCTCGAGTCCGAAGAGCACGCGGCGCGTCGCGGCGCGAACGTGCAAGCCGAGGTCGGCGGCTACGGCCTCACGTGCGACGGCTACCACATCACGCGGCCACACCCCGAAGCCGAAGGAAGCATCGCAGCGATGCGCGCGGCGATCGAGTACAGCGGCATCACTCCGGACATGGTCGACTTCGTCAACGCGCACGGCACGGGCACGCGCGCCAACGATCAGGCCGAGGCCAAGGCGATGCGCGACATCTTCGGTGATCGTCGCGTCCCGATCTCGAGCGTGAAGAGCATGATCGGCCACTGCATGGGCGCGGCGAGCGCGCTCGAAGCGATCTCGTGCGTGATGACGCTCGAGACCGGCGTCTACCCTCCGACGATCGCGTTCGAGACGCCCGACCCGGAGTGCGACGTGGACGTGGTCAAGAACGTGGCGCGCGCCGGCAAGGCCGACGTGGTGCTCAACAACTCGGCCGCGTTCGGCGGCTACAACGCGGTCGCGTGCTTCGCCAAACCCGGGGTTCTCCCCCACCCCTCGCAGATCAAACGCGCCGCAGCCTGAAGTAGCGAAGTGGAGCCGCGCGTCGTCACCGGCCTCGGGATTTGTTCTGCGATCGGCATCGGCCGCGAGGCCTTCTTCCGCGCGCTCGAGAGCCCGGTGCTTCTTCGCGACAAGGCGATCCAGCCCGTCGAAAGCTTCGACGCGTCGAAATACGAGGGCGCCGCGGTCGCGGAAGTTCATGACTTCGACCCCGCGAAATATCTCGGCGACAAAGGCCTCCGCACGCTCGATCGATTGACGAAGCTCCTCGTCGTCGCGACGCGCATCGGCGCCATGGACGCAGGCCTCAAGAAGGACAACGTCTTCGTCCCGCCTGCCTCGCCCGATCGCGTCGGCGTCGTCTGCTCGAACGCGTACGGGTCGCTCGAGGCCATCACGGAGCTCGACCGCGTCGCGAAGCTCGAGGACGCGCGTTACATCAACCCCGCGAAATTTCCGAACACGGTCGCGAACAGCGCGAGCGGCTACGCGAGCATCTGGGAAGAGATGCGCGCGCTCAACGTCGCGGTGAGCGACGGCAACTGCGGCGCGCTCGACGCCGTGGCGTGCGCGGACGTGCATTTCGCGAGCGGCCGAGCGGATGCATTGCTCGTGGGCGGCGCCGAAGCCGCGAGCGAAGCGCTCTTCGTCGCGTTCCATCGTTTGGGCATGCTCGAAGCAGGCGCCGCGCTCGGCGAAGGCGCAGCGCTCCTCGCGCTCGAGCGGAAAGAGTTCGCCGAAAAACGCGGGGCGCGCGCGCTCGCCGAGGTCGTGGGCTTCGGCACCGCGTTCGAAGCGCCCGAGAGCGACACGCAGATGATCTATGCGTCGACGGAAGCGATGACGCGCGCGATTCACTCGTGCCTCGAAGACGCGGCGATGAAGCCTTCCGAGATTGATCTCGTGGCGAGCGGCCTTTCGGGCCTCAAGCCGTTCGACACTGTGGAGCTCGCGGCGATTCGACGAGTGCTCGGCGAAGACGCATGCATCGCGATGCCGAAGGCGCTCGTCGGCGAGACGCTCGGCGCAGGCGGCGCGATGGCGATGGCGTGCGCGCTCGGCTGGCTCCAAGGCATCGCGCCCGCCACGATCATCGCCGACAACGCGCCCGCGAAGGTGAAGACCGTCCTCGTGACGACGATGGGCTACTACGGCAACGCGTCCGCGGTCATCCTTCGCGCCAGCTGATGCTAGTTCGTGCGTAGCCACGCTGCGACGTCGTCGTGGAGCTTTTGCGGCTCGGTGACTTCGATCATGTGACCGCTGTCGTCGTACGGAACGACGTGCATCGCGTCGATCACCTCTTGCCTGCCCGCCTTCGCGAGGACGTCGAAGATCGCCGGCACGTAGATCGCCGCGTCCCACCGCGATCGGGAGACGAACATCTTCACGTACGGGCTGATCGCGACGAGCTCGGCCAGCGCGCCGTCCGCGGACGTGAAGACGGGCGACACGTCCGCGCACGCCGTCGCAATGCCATGCACGTAGGCGTCGTCGCTCCCGAGCGCGCCGAGCGACGCGGTCATCGACGCGGAGAGCGCGCTCATCGCGGCGCTGTCGTTCACGGTGGCCGCTGTTCGAAATGCGCCCGATCGATCCGCGGGACCGAGGAGCGCGATCGCATCGAAGCTCGCGCCGAGGAGCTGCTTCGACCCACCAGCCGCCGCGAAGGCGTTCGCGACCGAGTCCCCGAGGCCGTCGGTGTAACCAAACGGTTGCCGCACGTCGTAGGGATCCGAATTCGGCGGCGGTGAGCCGACGTACGCGTCTTGCGTGATGAGCGCCTGTTGCGCGTCGATCTGCGCGCTGCCGAAGAGATACGGCTCGAGCAGGACGGCGCGCCCGAACTGCGACGGCGCCGACGTCGTCTTCGCCAGGTCGAAGTGCGCTCGAATCTCGCCCGCGAGCGCGTCGTCGACGCGTGAAGCCTCGGTCTCCGATCGCAACAGAAGGTCGAGCGCGTACGTCACGCGCGTGCCGCCGTAGCTCTCGCCGACGAGCACCACAGGCGCGGACGTGAGCGCGGCGTGCGCATCGAGAACGTGGAGGATGACGCGCACGAAGTCGCTCGCGTCGGCGACCGGATCGAACGCGCACGCGCCCGTCTTGGCGAGGCCGTACGAGAAGCCCGACATGCGCTCGTCGATGAACAAGAGGTTCGCGAAGGACGTCCAACGCGCGGCGTTCGGGACGACCGAGCGCGTCGCCGGGTCGATCGTCATCGGCGAAGTGCCGTACGGCAGGAGCCCGAACGACGTGGCGTAGCCGGGGCCGCCATTGAAGAAGACCGCGAGCGGCGCCCCCGCGATGTCCGATTTTCGAAACACGTAAAACATACGCGCAGGACCGTTCGCGTCCCGACGTGCCGGCACATCCACGAACCCCGTCTCGTCTGGCGGCGGCGCCGTGGGAAGCGACGTCGTGGTGCTGCCACACCCGAGCGCGAAGGCGAAGGCGACCGCGATCACGAGCCTCACGCGGGGATCATGGCCGAAAACCGCGACAATTGTTGCGCTGTGAATGTGCCGATGCATTTTCGGCTACGGCAAAACCGCGCTATACGGCGCTTGTCCTATGAGCTTCATCGACGACAAGGCCCACGCCGAGCTCGACCGCATCCGCAAAGCCCGCGAAAAGCAGCTGTATCCGTTCTTTCGCGAGATGGAGTCGGGCGGCCTCCACACGACGATCGGCGGCAAGCCGGTCATCAACTTCAGCTCGAACGACTACCTCGGCCTCACCAACCACCCGAAGGTCAAAGAGGCCGCGCACAAGGCCGTCGACAAGTACGCATGCGGCCTCTCGAGCTCGCGCGTGCAAGCAACGACGGTCGACCATGTCGCGCTCGAGAAGCGATTGGCCAAGTGGTACGGCTTCGAGAAGTGCCTGCTCTTCACGACGGGCTACCAGGCGATGGTCGGCACGATCGCGTCGCTCGCCGACAAGGACACGACACTCGTGCTCGATTCGTACAGCCACGCGTGCATCCTCGACGGCACGTTCATGGCGGGCGGCACACCAGGACGCGCCCCGGAGATTCGCTTCTTCAACCACAACTCGGTGAAGAGCCTCGAGCGCATCTTGAAGACGCGGGAGCGCAAGAACGCGATCGTTTTGATCGAAGGCGTGTACTCGCTCGACGGTGACAAGGCGCCCATCAAAGAGATGGTCGACATCTGCGCGGCGCACGACGCGTTCATCGTCCTCGACGACGCGCACGGCACGGGCACGCTCGGCACGCACGGTCGCGGCATCCTCGAAGAGGCAGGCGTCGAAGGAAAAGTCCCGCTCGTCGTCTCGACGTTCTCGAAGACGTTCGGCGGCATCGGCGGCATCCTGCTCGGGCGCGGCGAGGTCGTCGAATACATCCAAAACACCGCGCGCTCTTTCTTGTTCTCTGCTTCGTTGCCCGTCCCGATCGTCGCAGCTGCTTCGACGATCCTCGACATGCTCGAAGACAACGGCCCCGCGCTCGTCTCGGAGCTGCATCAAAAGGCCGGTTACATGCGCACGAAGCTCAAGGAAGCGGGCTTCGATCTCGGCGCGTCGAACACGCACATCATGCCGGTCTACTGCCGCGAGGAGCGCAAGACGCTCTTCATGCACGTCGCGCTGCTCGAGTGCGGCGTCTTGATGGTGCCCATCGTCTATCCGGGCGCGAAGATCGGCGAAGAGCGTTTGCGCGTGAACATCACGCGCGGCCACACGCAAGAAGACATGGACCTCGCGCTCGGCCTCCTCAAGGAATACGGCGAGGCCTTCTTCGTCTTGTCCGGCGAGGACATCGGCGAGCTCGAAGCCGACTGATTCGATGCCTTTCGACCTCTTCGTCTCTCGCGCGCGGTCTTTCGCCGAGATGCGTAAGGCGGTGAGCGAACAGTCCGGCCTGCTTCGTCGCATCTTTTCCAGGGCTTCGGTCCCAATCGACGCTAGCGAGTTCCACGAGTTGATGGGCAATGCGCTCACGACGCGTAAGAGCGATGCTCTTTATTGGGTTCGGCATCCCGAGAACGACGGCGGAAACGACCCATGGTGCACCGCCGAGCTCGAGGCCGGATACGTGCGGTTCTCGACCAGCTACGGTCACCACCGATTTCTACGCAACTTTGCGGATATGTTCGATCTCGGCTTGCGATTCGCTAACGCACTCCAAGCGCAGATGTTCGACGAGGACGGTCAACTCGTGACGGCCGCGTCGGTCGATGACCTGCTCGAACCGAACAGCGAATACGTCGCGCTTCAGCTTTCGACCTGGCAGCGGACGCTCAAAACCCTGGACGCCGCTGCGCAAGCGCCGCTTGAGTACCCGCTTGGGCCAATCGATCTCGTGAGCGATTATTTCCTGTTTCATGTGACGCCCAAACGAAAGATCGAGTCGCGGGACGCAGCTGACGCGATCCGCGCCGCGATATCGACCGCAAGCGTTGACGCGATCGACGAGCGACGCCTCGGAATTTCCGGAAACGACGGCAAGCGGCTGGCGATGGCACTCTTGCAGAAAACAGATGCACGATGGGCAGTGCGCCCTGCTTACGGCCAGGTGTCTTTTAGACGGCTCGCGCCTGCGACGTTGGCAGCCCTGGATGCGATTGTCCGCGCTACGGACGGCTCCATCACATTCAACGGCCACGAACCAGACGCCGAAACGATGACGATGCTTCGCGGGCAGCTATCTGCCGGTCTCGGTTTGGATGTTCATCTCTGGTTGCAAGAGACG
>Ga0068868_100000827_pt1 | contig 20963 bp, 22 predicted proteins | sample KBSMisM42_FD_64660 | JGI IMG/M metagenome (GOLD analysis project Ga0068868, IMG submission 64660) | Miscanthus rhizosphere microbial communities from Kellogg Biological Station, Michigan, USA - KBS Miscanthus M4-2 | ecosystem: Host-associated > Plants > Roots > Rhizosphere > Soil ...
CGCAACATCAGCGGCAACACCCACTATCACACCGAGCTCGAGGCTGAACTCGCAGACCTCCACGGCAAGTCGGGCGCACTGCTCTTCACCAGCGGATACGTTTCCAACGAAGCGGCACTGTCCACGCTCGGGAAGCTGTTGCCGGGCTGCGTGATCTTCTCGGACGAGCTCAATCACGCCTCGATGATCGCCGGCATCAAGAACAGCGGCTGCGAGAAAAGGGTCTTCCGCCACAACGACCTCGAGCATCTCGAGGAGTTGCTCGCTGCCGAGGACGTTGAAACGCCGAAGCTGATCGCCTTCGAAAGCGTCTATTCGATGGATGGCGACATCGCCCCCATCGCGGCGATCTGCGACCTCGCCGACAAATATAATGCGCTGACCTACCTCGACGAAGTTCACGCGGTGGGCATGTACGGCGAGCATGGCGGCGGGATCAGCCAGCGCGATGCTGTCGCGGCCCGGCTGACGATCATCGAGGGAACGCTCGGCAAGGCGTTCGGCGTAATGGGCGGCTACATCGCCGCAGACCGCATGATCATCGACTGCATCCGCAGCTACGCGCCGGGCTTCATCTTCACGACGAGCCTTTCGCCGGTGCTCGTTGCTGGTGCGCTCGCCAGCGTCCGCCACCTGAAGGCCTCCGACGAAGAGAGGCGTGCGCAGCAGGAATCGGCGGCGATGCTGAAGGCCAAGTTCGCGGCTGCGGGCCTACCGGCGATGCCGAGTGTGACCCACATCGTGCCGCTGCTGGTCGGCTGCCCGGTCAAGGCCAAGAAGATCAGCGACATATTGCTCGCCGAGTATGGGCTTTACGTCCAGCCGATCAATTTCCCGACGGTGCCGCGCGGGACCGAGCGGCTGCGATTCACACCCGGTCCGCATCACACGGCCGAGATGATGGACGAACTCACCGCAGCGCTGGTCGAGATCCTCGGCCGCGAGGAAATCAGGCTCGCCGCCTAGGCTGGCGAATCCGGCAGGGTTCGCTTACTCAGTTCCTATGCGCATCGCCCTCGCCGCCGACCATGCCGGTTACCTGCTGAAGGACGAGCTTGCGGCCTGGCTTCGCGATCAGGGCCACGACGTGACCGACTTGGGGACGAATGGTCCGGAAAGCGTGGATTACCCTTTGGTCGGCAGGAAGCTCGCGGAGGTGATCGCTGGCGGAAAGGCCGAGCGCGGCATCGCCGTCTGCGGCACCGGCATCGGCATCTCGATTGCCGTCAACCGTGAGCCGAAGTGCCGCTGTGCGCGGGTCGACGATCCACTCTCCGCTCAGCTGGCACGGGAGCATAATGACGCCAACGTCATCGCCCTGGGCGCCAGGCTGATCGGCAGCGAGATGGCGAAGGCCTGCGTCGCGCTGTTTCTCGGCACCGAATTCGCCGGCGGGCGCCACCAACCCCGCGTCGACCAACTTTCCCAAGCATTGCAGGAATCAGACTGATGGCCACCGCCGCCGACATTGAGCGAGAGACCAGGTACCGCGTCCCGCGCGGCTTCTTCACCGCTAGCCTCAGCGAAACCGATCCCGCCGTCGAGGACGCGATCCACGACGAGCTCAAGCGCGAACAGACCCAGATCGAGCTGATCGCGTCGGAGAATATCGTATCGAAGGCAGTGCTCGAGGCGCAGGGCTCGGTCCTGACCAACAAATATGCCGAGGGCTATCCGGGCCGGCGCTACTACCAGGGCTGCGCACCGTCGGACGCGGTGGAGACTCTGGCCATCGAGCGCGCCAAGAAGTTGTTCGACTGCGGCTTCGCCAACGTACAGCCTCATTCGGGAGCTCAGGCGAACGGCGCCGTGATGATGGCGCTGCTCAAGCCCGGCGACACGATCATGGGCCTGAGCCTCGCGGCCGGCGGCCACCTGACCCACGGCGCCCCGCCTGCGCAATCGGGCAAATGGTTCAACGCGGTCCAGTACGGCGTGCGTCCCGATAACCACCTCGTCGACTTCGAGGAGGTCGAACGACTGGCGAAGGAGCACCGGCCCAAGATGATCATCGCCGGCGGCTCGGCCTATCCGCGCCACTTCGACTTCGCCCGCTTCCGCGCCATCTGCGACGAGGTCGGGGCGCTCCTGTTCGTCGACATGGCGCATTTCGCTGGACTGGTCGCTGCCGGCGAGCATCCGACGCCTTTCGGACATGCGCATGTGGTGACGACGACGACACACAAGACGCTGCGCGGCCCGCGCGGCGGCATGGTCCTGACTGACGACGAGGACATCGCCAAGAAGGTGAACTCGGCGGTCTTCCCCGGCCTTCAGGGCGGACCGCTCATGCATGTCATCGCGGCCAAGGCCGTCGCGTTTGGCGAAGCGCTGCAGCCCGAGTTCAAGGCTTATGCGAAGGCGGTCATCGCCAATGCGCAAACGCTTGCGAACCGCCTGAAGGAGCGCGGTGCCGACCTCGTTGCCGGCGGCACCGACACGCATCTTGCGCTCGTCGACCTCCGCCCGCTCGGGCTCACCGGCAAGGACGCCGACGAAAGCCTCGAGCATGCGGGCATCACCTGCAACAAGAATGGCGTTCCTTTCGACCCGCTGCCTCCGGTGAAGACGAGCGGCATTCGCGTCGGCTCTCCAGCCGGCACCACCCGGGGCTTCGGCCAGGCCGAGTTCCGCGACATCGCCGACATGGTTGCCGACGTCCTCGACGGGCTCGCGAAGAACGGACCGGAGAACAATGGCGAGGTGGAGCGCGCGGTGAACGAGCGCGTCCGCTCGCTATGCGCCCGCTTCCCGATCTACCAGGGATAAGGGATGCGCTGCCCCTTCTGCGCGCACGAAGACAGCCAGGTTAAGGACAGCCGGCCGAGCGAGGATGGCGCCGCGATCCGCCGCCGCCGCCAGTGCGAGGCTTGCGGGCAGCGGTTCACGACCTTCGAACGGGTGCAGCTGCGTGAGCTCACCGTCATCAAGAAGGATGGGAAGCGCGAGCCCTTCGACCGGGACAAGCTCGCTCGGGCGATCGGCCATGCGACGCGCAAGCGGGATATAGACGCGGACAAGATCGACCGGCTGATCAGCGGCGTCCAGCGGCGGCTTGAAACCCAGGGCGACGAGGTGACCTCGACCCGGATCGGCGAGGCGGTGATGGCGGGCCTCAGGGCGCTCGACCATGTCGCCTACATTCGCTTCGCCAGCATCTACAAGGACTTCAGCGACCCCGGCGATTTCGCCGAGATTGCTGAGCGCGTGGAGAAGGAAGCGACGCCCCCGCCCGGTCACGACAAGTTGCTGTGACCGGCAAGCCGGTCATTGTCCTCGTTCGTCCCCAACTCGGCCAGAATATCGGGAAGGCGGCGCGCGCGATGCTGAACTTCGGCCTCACCGAGATGCGGCTGGTCGCGCCGCGCGATGGCTGGCCGAACCCCGAGGCGGGACCGGCGGCGAGCGGTGCGGACGAGGTGCTGGAGCAAGCGCAGGTCTTCGACACCACCGAGGCAGCAATCGCGGATTGCAGCCTTGTGTTCGCCTCGACAGTCCGCCGCCGCGACCTGGTGATGCCCGTAGTCGGCCCCGAAGAGATGGCGGACCAGATTGGGGCGTCTCCAGCGCGTAGCGCGATCCTGTTCGGACCCGAGCGCTCAGGCCTCGAAACCGAAGAGGTGGCGCTGGCCAATGCCATCGTTACCGTGCCCATCAACCCGGACTTCGGTTCGCTCAACCTGGCCCAGGCGGTGATCCTGCTCGCGTACGAATGCTCGCGCCGCTCCAGCCTGGCGCAGCCTACAGCCAAGGATACCGAGCCCCCCGCGCTGCATGGTGAATTGCAAGGCATGATCGAGCAGCTGAACACAGAGCTCGACGCCAAGGGCTATTTCCATCCGCCCTCGCGAACGCAGGCGACCAAGAACACCCTCCGAACGATCTTCACCAAGACCGGCTGGTCGTCACGTGAGGTTAAGGCGGTCCGCGGCATTGTCCGGGCGTTGGTCAATCCGCCTCGAAAGAGGGATTGACGGGACGGCCGCGGTTTCCCAAGAAGCGCCGGCTATTTTCCAAAAAAGGAAACGATTTCATGACGATGCTGCTCGTTGCGCTGCTTGTTGCTTCCAATCCCGCTGTCGCTACCGAGCAGCAGGTTCAGGCCCAGCCTGCCGCCCAAGTGGCCGCGCCCGCCGCTGCGCCAAAGAAGAAGGAAAGAATGGTCTGCCGCGATGACCCGGCCTTCACGGGGTCGCGCGTGGTCAAGCAGATCTGCAAGCCCAAGTCTGAATGGGAAGGCAGGACTGCCGGGCAGGCTAGCGACGGCGCGAGCAACTAAGGTTCAGCGCCCAGGCAAATCTGTCCGACCAATTGTATTGCGAGAGTAGTACTGCTAGCACTACCAGTCAGGAGCTGGAGTTCTGAGCATGCGCATTGGCGTTTTACTCACCGGAGCAAGTCTTGCTTTGTTGGCCACTCCGGTCCTGGCCCAGCAGACGGGCGACAAGGGTACGATCGTCGTCGAGGGCCAGAAGCCTGAGAAGAAGATCTGCAAGGATGTCGATCCTCCCACTGGGAGTCGCGTCGGCGGCGACCGAATCTGCCTGACCGAAGCCGAATGGCGGCGCGGCGAGGAAGAAGCTCAGCGTGCGATGCAGCACGAAGAGATGCGCTATCGGGCCAACAGGGCAGCGATCGAGAACGAAAAGAATGCGCTCAGTTCGGGCGGCGCTCCGCGGTAATCGCGCTCGTCGCCCAAGACGATGACCGGTCGCTAAATTACTGATATTCATGTTGAATCAACCGCGGGCGCTGCTATTGCCCCGCCCTTCGTTTCATCTCGGGAGTTGAAGGTTCATGCGTATTGCATTGATGGCTGTGCTTGTTGCGATTTCCACCCCGGCCTTCGCTGGCGACGCCACCCCCAAGCCGCAGACCGTCGACGGGCAGGCAACCCAGACCGCAGCTCAGCCGACGACCACTGAGGATCCGGCCGAGCGCAAGATCTGCAGGCGAATGGAAGCCAGCGAAAGCCGCGTGGCTGCCAAGAAGGTCTGCCTGACAGCGGAACAGTGGAAGCAGCGCGACCTGGAGAATTCGAACTACTAAGTACGGTCCCTCTATTGGCCGTTGGTGGAATACTCCCGGCGCTCGTCGATCCGACCGGGCGCCGGGATTGACGGTCGAACGGCCTTATTCCACAAGATCCTCGCCGAGATTTGTAACCGGGGGTCTTTATGTCCATCATTGTAGCGTTTTTGCTTGCGTCAGCTTCTACTGCGCAGGACCAGCCCGCGCCGGCAGTGCCTACGGCCACTGAGGCGCCTGCCAAGCCCGCCAAGGAAAAGAGGATCTGCAAGGTGGACCCGGACGCGGATCCCGCGTCCCACATGATCAAGCGCACCTGCAAGACTGCGACGGAGTGGCAGCAGCAGGGCGTGCTCGGCAGCAGCCGTTCGGGCTTCAGCATTTCCGGCGACAAGATGCAGCAGGGCGGCCACTAGGCTTTGCGCCGGCGGGCGATTTGCCCGCCCAAACTTGACGTTGCAGCAGCGCCCCCCTAGGTGCGCCGTTCGCAATTGATCCCGCACGTCCGGTGAAGCGGTGATCGCGTGGAGCTTCGAAGCTCCACGGTGCGGTTCCGGGCATTTAGCGAAACGCGAATTGGAGAACGACACGTGACGAAGCGCACCAGCGCCAAATACAAGCTCGACCGCCGCATGGGCGAGAACGTCTTCGGACGGCCCAAGAGCCCGGTCAACCGCCGCGAATATGGCCCTGGCCAGCACGGCCAGCGCCGCAAGAGCAAGATCAGCGATTTCGGCATCCAGCTTCGCGCCAAGCAGAAGCTCAAAGGCTATTACGGCGACATCACCGAGAAGCAGTTCAAGAAGAACTACACCGACGCGAGCCGGATGAAGGGTGACGCTTCGCAGAACCTCATCGGCCTGCTTGAGCGCCGGCTCGACATGGTCGTCTACCGCGCCAAGTTCGCGCCGACGATCTGGGCAGCTCGCCAGCTGGTCAGCCACGGCCACGTTCGCGTCAACGGTGTGAAGTGCAACATCGCGAGCCGCCGCGTGAATGTCGGCGACGTGGTGGAACTGGGCCCCAAGGCCCAGGAGATGGCGCTGGTGATCGAGGCCCAGAGCCTCGCCGAGCGCGACATCCCCGACTACGTCGTTCCAGACGGCACGTCGAAGATCAGCTTCACCCGCGTGCCGAAGCTCGACGAGGTGCCCTATCCGGTCCGGATGGAGCCGAACCTCGTGATCGAATTCTACTCACGCTAGGCCTTAGCTTTAGCGTGCCGAAAAAGGGCGGCCGGGCCAGACCCGCGCCGCCTTTTTTGTGACCTCAGTGGCCGATTGTTCGGTCAAGCAGCTCGCCGATCTTGACGAGCATCTGCGTCCTCGCATCGCTGTCGTCGAGCTGATGGTCGAGACCGTCGAAGGTCACGAGCTCGCTCTGCTTGCCCGCGCCTTGAAGCGCCGCCTGCATCTTCTGGGAATGGGCAATCTTCACTGTATTGTCGAGCGTCCCATGGACAAGCAGCACCGGCGCGCGGATGTCGCCGGCATGGCGAAGCGGCGAACCTTCCGCGACATGCGGCCCGTCGCCGACCTCCCGGACCACCAGGTTGTAGATGGTGAAAAGCCGGTAATCGTCCTTGAGCATCGCAAGGTCGGTGACCGGCGCGATCGCCACGACCCCCTTGTACAGCGAAGGCTCAACCGCAGCTGACTGAAGCGCGGCATAGCCACCGTAGGACCAGCCGAGGATTGCGAGCCGGTTAGTGTCCGCTATCCCCTGGCTCACCATCCATTTGGCGGAGTCGGTGATGTCGCCGATGGATATCCGCCAGTTCTTGAAGCCGTTCTCATTGAGCCACGCGTCCCCGAATCCCGCCGAGCCCCGATACTGCGGCTGAAGGACCGCATAGCCGCGAGCCGCGAGGAACTGCGGAAGCCAGTCGAAGCCCCACACGTCGCGGGCGCTAGGGCCGCCGTGCGGAAGGACGATGGCCGGGAGGTTCTTGGCGGGCTTGCCCGGCGGCAGAGTCAGATAGGCCGGTATCGACACACCGCCGGCGCCTGGAATGGTCACTGCCTTAACCGCGGCGAGCGTGCGCCCTTCAAGCTCCGGCCGGCCGATCATGGCCGGAGTCAGCGACCGTTTGTCGCGGTCGAACACATAATAGCGGCCGGGATCCTGGTCGCTTCCAGCAAAGATCAGCAGCTTGCGCCCATCGTTCGACGCGTCGGCGAACTCAATGATCGGCGAATTGGGCAGCGCTCGTGACAACGAGGCGCCAAGCGCCTTCAGCTCAGGATCAAAATACACGCGCTGAGACGCATCCTCCGTAAAGGTGTAGCCGATCACCCTCTGGCCGTCGCCGAGCCTGACCACATCGTCGATGTCGACGTTGGGGTTTTCGGCAACCAGCGCGGCCGTCCGGGAGCCGTCCAGCTTGATCGCATAGAGCGCGTAGCGCCCGTCCTTCTTCTTCAGCGCATAAAGCGAGTCGATGGTGGCATCGATCGCGAGCGGCTCGAAATCCGGGTTCCCTGCATCAGCCACCGTTGCCAGCGGCTTCCAGTCAGCGGCGCCCGTCGTCCGGTAATAATAGTCGATTTGCCCCGTCATCATGCCCGTGGGGCTCGATTGGGCGACGGTCAGCAGCCGGACATGCCCGAGGCCATCGCTCATATATCCGGCTGCGTTGGGCTTGGGCTGCTCGACGGTCTCGGAGCCCATGCTCGTGCTGTCAACGCGGTCGACTCCGAGGCCCTGCTTTTGGCGCACGAGCCGCGTGTTGACCTTATATTCCTCGGGTGCGTAGGCGCGTTCGAGTAGGACCTTGCCTTGAGCACCCTGCAGCCAGTCGATCACCGAGGCGTCAAACTGGCGGGTGTAAGCGTCGTAGGCACTTTGGGACTGGCCGAGCATCTTCGGATGCGTTCCATCCGTGTCCAGCGCTACCAGCCGCTGAAAGCCGATGATTTCGTCCACGGTCTTGGTGTCGAGCCCCGAGATATTGCAAACGGCGCGGCTGGCAGCGACGAAATGGCACCAACGAAGGTCTTCGCCGTTGCCGTCCGAGCCTGCCATCTGACTGAACTTGCCGGTATCGAGATTGCCGACCACTGCGACCGATCTGCGGCCCGGCCCGGGCGTGATGTAGACGACACTGGACCCATCGGGCGACAGGTCAGGAGCCTGCACCGCCTCACGGGCGCCGAACGCTTTCGCATCGGCCACCAGTTGAGGATCGGCGGCGCGAAGCGGCGAAGTCGCCGTCGACGCCGCGGCGAGCGCCGCGAGCACGCAATGACGCCTACGCCACATCATTTCCCCCTAGCTCGGCGCAAACATCATGCACGGCTGTTGTGACAAGGCAAGTTGCGCTGACTTGGCGCTGACGCATCGGCCTGTTAGCGGCGCGTGCCATGCCCAGCGTACCGCCCCGCCCGCCACTGCCCGAATGGGCGCCGCACGAAGCGGTGTGGATCGGTTTTCCGAGCGACCCCGACCTGTGGCTCGCCGACCTGAAACCCGCGGAGGAGGAAGTCGCTGCATTCGCCCGTGCGGTGCACGCCGGTGGAAAAGGTGAGAAGGTCCGGCTCGTTGCCGCCCACGAAGGCGCCGCAGAGAGCGCCCGACGCCTCACACCTTTCGCCGAGGTGATTGTGGAGCCGTTCGGTGACATCTGGCTCCGCGATACGGGGCCCATTGTCCTCGGCAGCGGACGAGGCCGCCGCGCGCAGGGCTTCGGCTTCAACGGCTGGGGTGGCAAGTACGACCTCGACGGCGATCAGGACATCGGCGAGCGGCTGGCTAGGGCAGCGGGGCTGGAGTTCGCTAAGGCCGACTGGGTCCTCGAAGGCGGGGCGATCGACGGCGACGGCTCCGGCACGGTGCTTACGACCGAGCAGTGCGTGCTCAATCCGAACCGCAACAACCTGACCAGAGAAGAGGTCGAACAGCGGCTGCTGGAAGATCTCGGTTTCGAATGGGTGGTCTGGTTCGGCTCGGGCCTGATGAACGATCATACGGATGGCCATGTCGACAACCTCGCGAGGTTCGTCGCGCCGGGACGCGTCGCAATCCCGACCTGCGCGAAGGACGACCCCAACGAGGCCGTCTACAAGGACGCCGCTCGCCGGCTGGGCGATGCGCATCTCGACATCGTCACTCTGCCCTCGCCGGGCCGGATCACCGACGAGGACGGCGACGTCATCCCGGCAAGCTACATGAACTTTTACATCGGCAATGCCGCGGTAGTCGTGCCGCAATATGGGGTGCCCAACGATCGCCCGGCCGTAGACGTAGTCCAGGCACTGTTCCCCGACCGCGTTGCAATCGGCCTTCGTGCCGACCACATCCTGACCGGGGGCGGAAGCTTCCACTGCATTTCGCAACAGGTCCCGGCATGAGCAAGATCACCGTCGCTGCGCTGCAGCTCGGCTTCACTAACGACACGGACGCGAACATCCGCGCCGTGAGCGAGCTGGTGCGCGAGGCGGTGAGCAAGGGTGCGGAGGTCGTGCTTCCACCCGAGCTGTTCGAAGGCCCTTATTTTTGCCGCGTCGAGGACGAGAGCCTGTTCGCGACGGCCAGGCCGACGGCAGAGCATCCATCGGTGCTTGCGATGCAAGAGCTGGCCAAGGAGCTCGGCATCTGGATCCCGACCAGCTTCTTCGAACTCGAGGGCCCGCACCACTACAACAGCCTCGCGATGGTCGGGCCCGACGGCAAGGTCGCTGGCGTCTACCGCAAGAGCCACATCCCCGACGGGCCGGGCTATGAGGAGAAGTTCTACTTCCGCCCCGGCAATACGGGCTTCAAGGTCTGGCCGGGTCCGCACCGTTCGACGCTCGGCGTCGGCGTCTGCTGGGACCAATGGTATCCGGAGACGGCCCGCGCGATGATGCTGATGGGTGCCGACATCCTCTTCTACCCGACCGCGATCGGGACCGAGCCGCACGATCCCGACCTCGATACCTCGCGGCTATGGCGCCGGGCGATGATTGGACATGCGGTGTCGAACGTGGTGCCCGTCATCGCCGCGAACCGCATCGGGACCGAGCACGGCCAGCGCTTCTACGGTCACAGCTTCATCTGCGACGAACGCGGGGACATCCAGGCGGAGTTCGGCGCGGACGAGACGGGCGTGTTGGTGGCGACGCTGGATCTCACCGCTGCGAAGAAGCACCGGGCAGCGTTCGGCTTCTTCCGCGACCGCCGGCCCGAGCTTTACGGACGGTTGGTTGAGGACCGCTAATCCCGTCTCATGTGAAGCAAGGGATAGGGCCGGCCGTCGCCGTCTCGTTCGGACCGACCGATCCGCTGGAATCCCAATCGTCGGTAGAATGCCGCCGCACCTGCGTTCTGCTCGTTCACGTCAACGGTGGTTGGCCTGGCGACCCCATCAGCCAGAAGCCGCCCGATCCCCAGCCCGTGGGCTTCGGGAGCGACAAAAAGGGAATCGATACCCTGCCCCGTCACGCCCATGAACGCCACCGGCTTGCCGTCGAGCACCGCGACAGTCAGTTCGGCTTCACGGACATAATCGGCGACGAGCGTATCGATCGCTGCACGATCTCGGGGAGATCGGAAGTCGTGGGTCGCGTCAACGGCGTCCCGCCAGATCTGCAGGAGCGAGTCTCCGTCAGAAGGTTCTTTCGGACGAAGCTGGATCATGCCCTGAGCTCCAGCGCCCTTTCAAACACGCTCTCGAACATCGCCGCGTCTAGCCGCCGGGTGTTCTGATTGTAGCGCGAGCAATGATAGCTCGACAGCAGGATTCGCCCATCGGCGCCGCAGTTCTCGACACCGTGCCCGAATTTCGTCGAAGCTGGCGGCAGGCCCAAGGCCCGCGCGGCGGCGACATGAGCGATCTGCCCCAGCGCGACCAGCACCCGCACATTCGGCAGAACTGCAAGCGCCTCCTCAAAATAATGCCGGCAAGTCGCGATTTCGCGGGGCTCGGGCTTGTTCCCCGGGGGCAGGCATTTGACGGCGTTCAGGATCACTGAACCTCTAAGCTGCAAACCATCGCCCGGACTGGCGCCGTATTGCCCCTCGGCGAGCCCGAACTTCAGAAGCGTCGCGTAGAGCAACTCCCCGGCATAGTCGCCGGTGAAGGGCCGCCCGGTGCGGTTCGCGCCATGCTTCCCCGGAGCGAGCCCGACGATGGCGAGCCACGCGGCGCGGTCGCCAAACGCCGGCACCGGCGCGTTCCACCAGCCGGGATGCTCGTCCCGGCATTCTTCCCGGAACGCGACCAGCCGAGGGCACAGCGGACAGTTGCGCGGCGCCTCGGCCTCTGGGACCGGCGACAGATCGGCGGGGCTGGCGCACTCCATCCCCCTGACCTAGGCGAGCGGCCGTGCATGACGCAACGCAGCTCTACGCGATCGCGATTGGCTCCAATCGGCCGCATGGCCGCTTGGGCCGCCCGACGGGCGTGGTTGAGGCCGCTATCGCCCGGCTGGATGAGGAATTCGGGCTGTTCGACGCCTCGCCGATCGTCCTCAACGCGGCGCACGGCGGGGCCGGCCGCGACTTCGCGAATGCTGTAGCGCTGGTCGAAAGTCGCCTTGGCCCGCCTGCCCTGCTCTCCCGCCTCAAGGCCCTTGAGCGGGAGTTCGGCCGCCGCCGCGGGCGTCGCTGGGGCCCGCGCGTTCTCGATCTCGACATCGCGCTGTGGAGCGGCGGCAAGTTTCGCTCCCGACGGCTGATGGTCCCGCACCCGCAGCTCGCGCGCCGAAGCTTCGTTCTCCACCCGCTCGCGGCGATCGCGCCCAGCTGGCGCATCGGCGGACTGACCGTTCGTCATCTCGCTGACCGCCTTGCCCGCAGGCGCCCACGAGGGTAACCGCGCGCATTCAGGTGGGCCCATAGCTCAGTCGGTAGAGCAACTGACTTTTAATCAGTAGGTCGCTGGTTCGAATCCAGCTGGGCTCACCAGCCGTAATCCGCGCAGGCCAAAGTAAGACCTCGCAGGATTGCGTAGGGGGAGTGCGGATGCTGATGCCACGCTCGGGTGCTCATGGCGCGTCGCCCCTGCAATCCATCCTTCGAAGCTTTTGGCCTCATCTTCCGCTCGTCGCTGCTCTCGGGTTGTTCGCGAGCCTTGCCGATAGCGCCGGCATTGCGCTTTTCATTCCGCTGCTGTCGCTCCTGCTTCCGGACCAGCCAATCGCAAACCTCCCAACCGCGCTGAGAAGCCTCATGGGTCTATTTGCCGGCTACGATGCCCTCACGCGACTCCTCATCCTCGGGGGGACGATCATCGCCCTGATCCTGCTGAAGGGCCTAATCCAAGCAGCCAATGCGGGGGTTGCGGCCTCCATTCAAGGGCGGATGGCGCGCCGCATTCGAGAGGCTTTGGCGGAACGCCTCCTCGCCGTCGATTACCAATTCTTCCTCAACGCCGACAAGAACCGGGTGTCGCACATCCTGGCGAGCGACAGCTGGTTCGTAATCGACTCACTGCAATGGACGTTGACGCTTATCCCGGCCCTTGCCGGACTGTTGGTCTTTGGGGGCCTTCTGGCCTGGCTCAACCTGAGGCTGTTCCTAGTCGTGCTCGCCGGGTCGGTCGTCATGCAAGCAACCCTGATCCTGCTTGAGAAGCGCCAGGAAAGGCTGAGCTTCGAATTTCTTGAGCGCAACCAGCAGCTTTGGAAGCGTCTCTCGGCCCTTATCCAGGCACCGCGTGTGATCCGACTGTTCGGCCAACAGCAGCGCGAGCGGCGAAGGACTTCCGAAGCCATTGATCAGCTGCGACGCACGGTCGGTAGGGTCCAGGGGACGAAAGCGTTTGTCGGCCCAGTCGCTGACGTGCTGGTCGCGCTAATCTTCCTGACCGTAGTGATCGTCGGATACCGCAGCGGAATGTCCGTCGCGGCCATTACCATGTTCCTGCTGCTTCTGACCCGGGCGCAGCCTCACGCCAAGACCATCACCAACGCTCGGTTCAGTATCGCATCGCTGAGGAGCTCGTTCGGAGAGGTTAACTGGCTGCTGTCGCAACATTCGGCCGGACCGACAGCGCAAGGCATCCGCAGCGAAATCCCTCTCGATCGTGCGATCATCCTCGAAAGTGTGTCTTACTCCTATCCCAACGGGACGGCTGCCCTGGATTCCGTTTCGGCAGTCATCGAGCCAGGCGTCGCCACGGCGATTATTGGCGAGTCTGGATCAGGCAAGACCACTCTCGTAAATGTCCTTTGCCGCCTCATCGAGCCCACGGCAGGGGACATTCGTCTGGGCGAGACCTCGATCCGCAAATATGATGCCGGTGCCTGGCGTCAAGTGATTGCCGTAGCGGGGCAAGAAAGTGAACTTGTACCTGGCACCTTGCGAGAAAACATCTCCTACGCTCGTCCCAACGCCACCCCCGCGGAGATCGAAGATGCGGCACGTGCAGCAGGTGCGCATGACTTCATCGAGACGCTTCCAAACCGTTATGAAAGTCAGGTCGGGCCGGACGGCTTGAGCTTGTCGGGTGGGCAGCGCCAGAGGATTGGACTCGCGCGTGCATTGCTGCGACGACCGGAACTGCTGATCCTCGACGAGGCGACGAGCGCAGTTGATGCGGTGACCGAACGCGAAATCATGAAGCTTATTGCGGAGCATCGCTTCTTCCGGACGCTTCTGGTCGTCAGCCATCGGCCGTCGACGATCGCCGCCTGCGAATATGGAATCGTCCTCGACAAAGGGCAGGTCAGCCAGGCCGGACCGCTGGAGCACCTGCCTTACTACCGAAAGATGGCCGGAGATTCGCGCTGACCGAGCTCATCTACGACATCGGGATGCATGATGGCGACGACAGCGATTTCTATCTTCGCAAGGGCTTCAGGGTCGTCGCTGTGGAGGCAGACCCGGAAACCTGCCGTACGACCGCCGAACGGTTCCCGGACTTCCTCGAGACGGGGCAGCTGACGATCGTCAACCGGGCGATAGCTCCCTCGCGCGGTCCCGTGACCTTCTATAGAAGCCGGACGCCGGGCTGGGGCACCATTCTGGACGAAGTAGACCAGGACAATGCTGCCCGAGGCGTTGCGTCCCAACCGATCAGCGTTGAGGGAATTACGTTGGCCGATCTGGTCGGCGAGTTTGGTGATGCTTTTTACATGAAGCTCGACATCGAAGGCATGGACCGCCGCGCGCTCGAATCGCTGGCTGCGACCTCAGTTCGGCCCAAATATGTTTCGATGGAGACAAGCTTCGATCGCGACCCTTCATTCGCTGCGGTCCAAGCGGATTTCGAGATCCTGACGAGGCTCGGCTACGATCGATTCAAGATGATTGACCAGGTTCACGTCGAGGATCAAGTGCCGCCAGACCCGCCTCTCGCCGGCTCTTATGTGCCGTTTCGCTTCAAGAGCGGGGCGAGCGGACTCTTTGGCGAGGAGACTCCGGGTCGATGGCTCAACGGCGAAGACGCCGTAGCGCAGTTTGGTCGGCTCCTGCGGCGGAAATGGCTGGAAGTTCGGCTATGCCGAAACATGCGCTACTACATGCTCTATCATAAGATCATGTTCCGGCTCACCGGGAGATATTCGAACCTTGGCTGGTACGACATTCACGCAAAGCACTCGAGCGTCGACTAAGCCGGCTCCCGAAGCGGGGATTGCGTGGCAGGAGGCTGAACCCGGTTCGGGTGCCGCTGTCGGCGACCCGAATTGGCCCTCCATTTCCGTAGTCGTTCCCACCTATCAGCGGCGCGACGTCGTCTGCGAAGCCGTTCGCACGCTCGGCCGGGCCGACTATCCCGGCGCGATCGAGTTGATCATCGTAATCGACGGCTCGACCGATGGAACAGCAGACGCGCTCGCCGCGATTGCCTGCCCCTTCCCGATCAGGGTTATTGTGCAACAAAATGCCGGCGCGTCGGCGGCCCGCAACCGCGGCGCGGCCGAAGCGGCCAATGACGTCATCTTGTTCCTCGATGACGACATGATGTGCGATCCGAACCTGCTCCGCGAGCATGGCCGGAATTACTGCGATGGTGCCGACGCCGTAATCGGGGAGACGCCAGTCGATCTTGGGTCACCCGCGGGCTTTCTTGCGGAAAGCGTCGCGCGGTGGACCGCTTCAACCCGGGTGCAGGGACCGTTGTCACCGTTCGACATTTTCACCGGACAGCTTTCGGTCCGCCGCTCGCTGTTTGATGAGCTCGGTGGCTTCGACACTGCTCTTACCAGCGGTTCGGCGTTCGGCAGTGAAGACGCCGATTTCGGTGTCCGGCTCCTCGCGGCGCATGACGTTCGCCACAACGCGTCGGCGATCAGCTTCCAGCGCTACGTGGTGAAGCCCCGAGAATATCGCAACCGAGCGGAACGCGCAGTCGCGGCCCACGTCCAGTTCGCTCGCAAGCACCCATATCTGGCGCGAGACTTGTTCGAGCGGCGCGGAATCGGCCGACCGGTGGTCCGTTGGCTCTATCGTCCGCTGAGCCGGATCCCTGTCTTCCCTAGTCTCATCGCAGGGCTGGCGGTGCGCACCGCCGAAGCGGGATTACGAACGAGTCTTAGGTCCAATCGTGCGCTCGCGCGTTTTTTCTCGGGCGCCTGTTCCTTGGCCTATTGGACGGCGCTTCGAAAGAGCGGTTGGTTTCCCTTCTCAAACAAAGTGCTGGTCCTCTGCTATCACGCCATCCGGGATGAGGCAGACCCGCTGCTCGCGCGCTTCAGCGTCCCCTCCAAGCGCTTCGAACAGCAACTCAATGATTTGGCGGATCGTGGATTCACTTTCATCACTCCCACTCAATTCAAAACGTTTATTGACTCGGATGCTCCGCTCCCGCGCCGTCCTGTCCTGTTGACTTTCGACGACGGCTACGCCGAGCTGATCGACCTCGCGAGGGAGATATTGCATCCGCGCAAGATCGAAGGGATCGCATTCATCGTGACCGGCGCCGCTTCCAATGAATGGGATCAGGCCTACGGCGCCCGGCCGATCGATCTGATGAGCCATGAACAGCTGAAAGAGCTCGGCGCGCTGGGCATCGAGGTTGCATCGCATTCGCGGACCCACGGCGAGATGCAACTCATGGACCAGTCTGAACAAGAGGCGGAAGCCGCGGGCTCCATTCACGACCTCGCGCGCGGCGGTCTGCCACGGCCGCGCTTCTTCGCATATCCCTATGGCGCGACCAATCGCGGCGCCCGTGCCGCGGTAAGCCGTGCCGGTTATCTTGCTGCGTTTGGGCTCAAGCAATCTCGGATGCAGCGCGGCAGCGATCGTTTTGACCTCCCGCGCGTCATCATCCTTGCCAAGGATCGAGGCTGGAAGTTCCGCGCGAAGACCGCCGCTCCTTCGCTGTTCAACCTTTTCGTGAGGGCACGGCGCAGTCTCGGCTCGATGTTTGGATGACGGACGTAGCCTGGCGCAAGCTACACGCGCTGCGTTTTGCGGAGCTGCCGTTCGACTGCGGGAACGACGATGACCCCGGCATCCTCTATGGACCGGATCTTCGCGACTGGTCAGCCAAGGCGACGACGCCCGATCAATATCGTATTGAGAAGTACATCGATCGCTTCGATCTGCGCGACAAGCGGCTGCTCCACATCGGGGTCGGCAACTCAGGCCTGGCGAGGCGCTTTCACCGCCGCGTGAATGAGATAGTCGGAACGACCATCGATGAGCCCGACATCAAGGTCGCGCGATCGCTCGGCTATCCGAATTACTCGGTCTTCCTTCACAACAAATACTCCGGCGAAAGCGAAAAGATCACGGGCAAATTCGACCTCATTGTCGACAATAATCTGACCAGTCCGTGCTGCTGCATCAGCCATCTCGCCGCCCTGTTTGGCTTTTTTGATGACCGGCTTGCCGACGGCGGCCACATCGTCACCGATCGGCAAGGCCTGGCTTGGATACCTCCCGATCAGTCCAATCCACGATGGAGCTTCGCTTTCGAGGATCTCGCAGCCGTGGCTTCGGCGGCTGGCCTGGCGGCCTTTCAGGTGAACAAGAATGTCTATGTTGTCTCGCGGTCGGCGCCGCTCTCTCCCACGGTCGGGTCCGTGGCGCGCCATTGGGTTCGGCGCGCGGCCGTCCTACCGCGCAAAATTGTGAGAAATGGTCCTCGCAAGCTCGCGCTCACCGCACGCAAGGCTCTTAAGGGCTTGCTCGCGTCGGCGCGATCGCGACGCGCAGGAAATACCCCGAAATGACTCGCGACGGCAGCGGCCTACCCAACCTGTTTATCGTCGGAGCGCCGAAGTGCGGCACGACCGCGTGGGTCGAGTATCTGCGGACTCATCCGAACGTCTTCTTCCCAGCGGTCAAGGATCATTGCTACTTCGCGCTCGACCTGCCCAATTTCCGGCTGACGAACAGCAAAGCCGACTATGCGGAGCTATTCGCGGCGAGCGGTGACGCCAAAGTGATTGGCGAGGCGTCAGCGATGTATTTGTTCTCGGCTGCTGCGGCTGGGGCGATTCGGAAACACGATCCGGCCGCGAAGATCTTGATCTTCCTGCGTGAGCAGGAGGACTATCTTCCCTCGCTTCATAACCAGTTCCTCTGGGAGTTTGCGGAAGAAATTGAGGATTTCGAGACCGCTTGGAGGATGTCTGGCCGGCGTCCACCTGAGTCCATTCCTGGCCAATGCCTCGAGCCGTCCACACTCGATTACAAGGCCATGGGTCTGTTTCGGGAACAGGTTGAGAGGTTCCTCATGAATTTCCCAGCTGATCAGATCCGTATTTTCCGCTTCCGGGACTGGGTCCGCGATCCGCGAACGAGCTACCTTGAGATTCTGGATTTCCTTGGACTGGAGGACGACGGGCGCACCAATTTCAAGCCAGTCAACCAGGGAAGCACATACCGGTCGAGGATCTTGACGCGGTTGGTTGTCAGTCCTCCGACCGCGCTCCGCACCAGCGCTCGGCTCATCAAGAAGGTAACGGGGCCGTTGGGCCGGCAGCTTCACCAGCTGGCCCTGAAGATAGCGCGCCAGGCGTCGAGGCCTGGATACAGGGCGATCAGCCCGCCGTTGCGCGACGAGATCAGGAGCTATTATGCTGAGGACAACCGGCGCCTCGACGAGCTTCTTGCTTCCTCTTTTTCGAAGGCTGGTGCGGCCAATTCTCGACTTGCCTGAACGGGGTTTGTGCCCCTTTCTCGACTTTCCAGAAAGCGTGCCCTAACCTCTGCGCCGAAACGAGAAACCGGGACCCGAATGTTAGCTGCTGCCGAGACCCCCAGGGTCAGCGTCGTCATGCCGGTTCACAACGCGATGCCCTATCTCGACATCGCGGTGGAGAGCATTCTCGGCCAAACTCTTCAGAACTTCGAATTCGTGATCCTCGACGATGCGTCGACCGACGGGTCGACTGAGCGCCTGCGCGAGTGGGCTGCGCGCGACCCCCGGATTCGCCTGATCGAGGAGAAGCGAAACCTCGGCCCCGCCCTTAGCTCGCAACGAGTCGCCATCGCAGCTACGGCGCCGGTAGTCGCGAGGATGGACGCCGACGACGTCTCTTATCCGCGACGCCTCGAAGATCAGCTCGAGGTCCTTGACGGCTATCCTGGCGTGGGTGTCGTCGGTGGGCTGTACGACATCATCGACGCATCCGGCCGCAAGATCCGCGGGCCGGAGGCATGGCGGTTAGTGCATCCGGCGTCCGTGCCGCCTTTTGGCAATGGTCCTTTGATGTACCGGCGCGAAATCTTCGACCAGGTTGGCGGCTACCGCAAGCAATGCGAGTTCTGGGAAGATCATGATCTGATCATCCGGATGGGATCGGTGTCGAAGATCATGATCGTGCCGCATGCGATCTATAAGGTTCGCCAGTCGCCGGTCAGCACCCGCTTCGCGTCCGAGCAGAGCCGTGTCGAGCGAGCATTGGACCTGATGTATCGCTGCCGTGAGCGCCTCGAACAGCACCGCGCCTATGACGACCTCCTGGATGACCGGGTTGCCGACGACGCCCGAATCGATCCTCGGGCCTTCATCTCGACCGGATCCATGGCGCTCTGGTCAGGCGGGAAGCCCCGACTCTTCCGACGCCTGCTGAGGCGCGGCGACCTTCGCTTCAACGCCCGGACGCTTGGAGCGTTGGTGTGGACCGCCTGGGCGTCGATTGAGCCCCGGAGCTTGCGCGCATTCATCCGGTCGCTTCTTCTGGGTCGCCGACTTCGAGCGTCTTTCTCGGTGAAAACGAGCGGGCCGGTTACCTGGGCAGCGCCTATCGCGACACGCGACCGTACGGCAGATAGCAGGCCCGAAGCGGCACGACGTTTGCGCCATTCAATGGCAATGCACGAGGCGAGGACGAGTCAGCCGGCACACGTCACCCGCGTGGCGGCGGAATAGCTCCGCTAGCTCAGTTGATCACTATGTGGCGTGCGGGCCGAAGGTCGCTCGGGTCCTGCCGTTGAGAGGGACGGCGGTCGATCAACAGCGCGAGGCACATCGCGAACGTGGCGCTCAGGGCTGCCGTCCGGAGCGGGAAATCGACTAGGCTGTGAACGAGCATGACCCCGGTGGCGATCGACGCTGCGCGCGCATAGGGCCCTCCCCCGCCCATGCGCCAACCCGCTCTCACTGCGGCTAGCCACCAAGCGACGAAGCCAAGGATCAAGAGCACGCCCGCAAGCCCAAGCTCGAGCGCCAGCTCGGCATAATCATCGTGCGCGTGGATCACATATTCCGGGGTCGCCTGATCCAGGTTCTCGTAAAGCGGATAGACCTTCACGAAGGAGCCGAGGCCCGAGCCCAGCGGCATGGTATCGCCGATCGCCCTTCCGGTTGTCTTCAGGATCGCTTCGCGCGACTGCACGGAGCCGCTGGCTTCCTGACCGATCCGTGAGCTACCGATCGACGTCGACGCCAATGCGCCGATGGCCGCGACGACAGCAAGGCCGGCGATGATCGCCACCGGCATGCGAAGGCTTCGAGAAGGCGGCGCAACGATCAGTGCGCTTGCGGCGATCGCGGGAACGGCAAGGACATAGCCGGCCAAAGATCCGTTGATGATGATCCCGACGATCAGCAGCACGGCAGCGCCGGTGAGGACGGCGACAAGTGACGAGTAGCGCTGGATGTTACGGCTTCGGCCTGCCGCGGCGAGAGCGGCGACAAATGGCAGGGCGGCGACCAGCAGGTCGGCCATATGGTTGGCATTGGCGAAGAAACCGACGGCAACGCCATGATTTGTCTCGCGATAGAGGTACCAGGGCGAGGTCGTTCCGGGAGCGGCGACCTGGAGCGCGCCGAGTATGATCCCGGCCACTGCGCCGCCCAAGAGCGCTGCCGCCAGCCAGCTTGCCCGGAACGCACCCAGCCGAAGGATCGCACAGCCGACAGCGAGCGGCGGAATGACGCCCAGCACACTGCTGAGGGTGGCATAGGGTGTTAGCGAAATCGGGAGCCACGGCACTGGCTGTCCAAGCAACGCATAATCGTCCGCAATCCGGCTGCGGAGGCTGGTCGAAAAGGGTGGAAGCGGGATTAGCTGAAAAGCCACGACGACCAGCCCAAGGAGCAGGATGAGGAGCAGCGATCGCGAGGACTTTGGAAGCGCCTCGTCCGCTGTCGTCGCCGCGGACCAGGCGATAATGCCAAGTCCCGCCAGCTGCAGCAGCATGTTCTGCCAAATGCCTTGAGCGCTTCCACCAAGGATCAGGCATGCAAGAAGGTAGATCGGCGCGACCGCGCTCTTCGCGGGGCTAGGCACGGGGGGTCGCCTTCGCCAATCTGAGGTCCCCGATGGAAACGTCGACCTGCTGGCTCATGTCGGTCGACGTCCCAGAAAGCTTCAGCCATTGCGCCGGACATCCAGCCGGCACCGCGAACTGCCAGCCCCGCGCCGCAGCAACGTCGAGCGTGACGGAAGCGAGCGGCTGCGGCGCCTTGTCGCACCAGATGGACCAGGTCAGCGCATGTGCTCGCGCTGGATCTCCAAATAGCCGCATGGACAACCGATAAAGGCCGGGCTGCAGCAGGAGTAGCTGGGTCGCCAAGGTGCCGTCTTCATCACCGTAATAGAGAGCATGCA
>Ga0068868_100000830_pt1 | contig 20935 bp, 37 predicted proteins | sample KBSMisM42_FD_64660 | JGI IMG/M metagenome (GOLD analysis project Ga0068868, IMG submission 64660) | Miscanthus rhizosphere microbial communities from Kellogg Biological Station, Michigan, USA - KBS Miscanthus M4-2 | ecosystem: Host-associated > Plants > Roots > Rhizosphere > Soil ...
TCCATAGCCGAGCATGAGAGCGCCGACGACGATGAGGACGACGGCAACGAGCTTGGTGGGATTCATGGCGGACGAAAGAGCGTGCAGGCCGTCAGTATCGCGTAGCCGGGCTCATCATCAGTTCGGCGGCGCCGGCACCAGCCCGTACCGCGCCATGACGGACACCAATGCCGCCTTGTCCGGAGGTCCGCCGGCGTTGACCACGGCGGCGACGTCTCTGAAGTATTGGGCGCCGATGTCCGGAGAAAGCACGATCAACGCGCGAGCGGTCTCCGCAAACGGGTTCGAGAATGCATGGACCGCGCCCCTTGGCGTGCTCATGGTCTGGCCCGCCGTCAGGTCGCGTGTCTCGGTGCCGACCGTGTAGCGAAGAGTGCCGGCCAGCACGTACACGCACTCTTCGTTGTTCGTGTGGCTGTGCGGCGGCGGAACGTTCGATCCAGGGGGAACGGTCAGCTCGAACATGCCGAGACTCTTTGTCTCCGCGCCGTCGACGATGTAGTCGATGCCGAGCTGGCCGACCTGGATGACGCTGGCGTTCATGGGTTGGTCCTTTCTCGCCACAGGCGAACATAGTCGCGAGGATCGGGAGGATCCCGGTCGTACGTCGGAACGCCGGGCGGAAGTGTGAGCCACGGCTGCGCCTCGCTGACCCACTGATGCAGCGCCGGAGCAAGCCGACAGGGCCGATCCAGCGTGCCGGGCTGGACGACGCGAATCTCCGGATGCTTGACCGGTGTCCCCCACAGCCTTGTGCCACACGCCAGGCACATCTGTCCAGACTTCGTGCGCCCATCGGGAAGGCGGGCGAGGTAGCTCGTCGTCTCTCCGGCCACGAGCTCCAGATCCTCGGGTCGAACGATCATGGACATCGCGAATGCGCTGCCGGTGCGTCTCTGGCAGTCGGTGCAATGGCATGCGTAGACCGCCAGCGGCTCTCGATGGACGCGGTAGCGAACTGCGCCGCAAAGACATTGGCCGAGGTAGGGAGCCACGGTGTCGTGCTCGGTGTTGATGACCCTGCGATGGCTTTATGCCATTGTCGAGTAGCCCCCGTCCACAGGGATGGCCGCGCCCGTGATGAAGTCGGATGCGGAGCTCGCGAGAAAGACGGCGATTCCCTCGAACTCGCTCGGCATTCCCCAACGGCCGGCAGGCGTGCGGGCCAGGACCCGCTCGTTCAAGCCGGCGACCTGTGCTCGCGCTGCCGTCGTCAGCTCGGTGTCGATCCAGCCCGGCAGCACGGCATTTACCTGGATCCTGTCGGCTGCCCAGGCCACGGCGAGCGACTTGGTCAGCTGCACGATGCCGCCCTTGCTGGCGCCGTACGCGGGTGCGAACGAAGCGCCGAAGATGGAGAGCATGGATCCGACGTTGATCACCTTGCCCGCGCCCGTTCGCTTCATCAGCGGATAGACGGCGCGCGCGCACAGGAAGGCGCTCGACAGGTTGGTGGAAAGAACCTCGTTCCACTGGGCAAACGAAAGGTCCTGGGCCGGAGCGCGGATGTTGATGCCGGCGTTGTTCACCAGGATGTCGACGCGTCCGAAGCGGCGATCGACTTCCTGCACCAGCCCGACCACGGAGTCTTCGACCGTGACGTCGGTGCGGATCGCCAGCGCGGGAGGGCCGAGGGCCGAAAGCTCTCGAATTGCGGCGTCGGCCTTGTCCATGTTTCGTGCCGCGACGACGACGTGGGCTCCGGCACGCGCCAGCCCGCGGGCCATGCCCAGACCGATACCACCGTTTCCGCCGGTGACGACAGCGACGCAAGACGTGAGATCGAACATTGCGGCCCCTGGTTCGTGGACGGGAACTGCGCGGCGAGAGCTCACTGCAGCGACAGCCGCGTGAGGCTCCAGACGATGACGACGAGCTGTCCCAGATTGATCAGGATCGCCGTCAAATGCGTGTTGCGAAACTCCCTGACCGCAGCGTCTCCACCGAGCTGGATCTGCGACCCCAGCGAGTCCATCCTGGCAATGATGTTGCGGCGCAGAACGATCGCGATCACGACGAGCGCTGCCGCCCCGGCGGCGAACGCCGGCTTGCCGGCGATCGCGTAGCTGACTGCCGTGGCGCCGGCGGCCACCATCGCCGCGAGATAGTAGGTATTGAAGAAGCCGCGGACGAAGCGAGCGTCCATCGGAACGTCGTGCTTGAGGACCAGGAGCGGCACGGATCCCATCAGGAAGTACGCCGTCGTGACCAGCAGGACGACCGTGAAGATGAGCGCGGCGATGAGGGCGGGCGACATCGTGTTTCAAGGCCTCACGTTCCGTACAGGGTGATGAAGAAGAGAGCGAACCGGTAGCCGATGACGATGGCGCCTGCCACGAGCGCCAATGCGATCGTCTTGGCGAGCCGGAGCGCCCCCGTGGTGCCGTATACGACGCCGATCGCCAGGTAGAGATAGAGCGCGCACGCCGAGAGGTTCGCCACGCTCAAGACGTCGTCGACCAGCGGTACGGCGAGCCCGCCGAATCCGAGCAGCGCGCTGGCTTTGGCTGCCGCCAGGGCGACGCAGAACAGCAGCAGCAGGAACGTGTAGAGATGGAGCGAGAAGACGACGTGGGTCATGAACGGCCGCCGCTCGCGCAGGAAGACCAGCGGCAACACCAGCGCGAACGGCAGCGTCATCAGGAGCACGAGCGACTTGGCGTTCAACACCACGGAGCGGTCGAAGATCGGCTCGTACTGCGCGACCGTCATGTGGGTTTGCTCCAATCGGCGCGAGAGCACCGATCGGGCCAGCTCGCTCCAGTCCTGGTGGTGGAGGTGAGAGTCGAGCGAAGAGCTGAAGACGTTCTCCTTGGTCGCCCACTGGGTGGCAAAGAAGAGCACGTTCGCGATCAGGAAGAGCTGGAAGGGCGCCACGTACAGCTTGCGGATCCCAGTGACCCAGGCCAGAGTGAGCTCGCCCGGATGGCGCAGGAGCTTCCACGCCGATCGTGCCGCCCGTGCATCGATGCTGGTGAAGGCATGCAGGCTCTTTTCGGCGAGCCCGCGCAGCGTCAAGTCACGCGGTGGTAGCGGCTCTTCGCCGCAACGGGCGCAGAACGGCGTCGTGACCGTCACTCTGCACGTCGGGCAGGTCCAGCGCACGTCACTGGCGCTGCTGGTCGACAAGCTCGAGCCTTCCCACGGTCGAATTGGGCCGAAGAACGGTGGCCGGCGCAAGCACCGCATTGGCTCCCGGCAAGCGACGAGAGCAGCGCTTCGACGATGCCGCCGCCTGTGCGGTGAGCTCTTCCGGCTGCAGGCCGGCCCATGGCGCAATCGATATCGCGCCGATGCCGGTGACGTATTCAGCGATGTTTGGCAACGAGGCAACCTGAACCGAAGCAGACAGTGTGGCCGATGTCGCTCACAGGTGGGTGATCGCCTCCGGCAGCCGCCGACAGCACCGTCCTACACCCCCTCGCCAGCGGTCGGGGCAGCATGCATTCACAACCGCCGTTTCATGGCATCCCTGTCGTGATCCGGCGGACGAGGAGAATGCATGAACACCATCTGGAAACTCGCTTCGATCAGCGCCGCCGCGATCGCCGCCGCGTGCTCGCACACCACGACTCGAGAGATCGTGCACGAGCAGCCCGTCGTGCAGCAGCAGCCGGTGGCACAGCAGCCGCCGACCACGGTCGAGCGCACCATCGTCCTGCAGCCGCCGCCGGCGCCGCAGGAGACCATGACGCCGCCGCCTGCAGCGACGGGCTACACGTGGGTCCCGGGCCATTGGGCGTTCCGCGAGGGCACGTGGCAATGGGAGTCGGGCTCGTGGCATGCGGGCGTTGTCCCGCCGATGCCGGCCCTTGTCACGGAAACCATCCCGGCGGCGCCGATGAGCAACTCGCGCTGGGTGCCGGGTTACTGGAGCTACTCGGGCGACCGCTGGAATTGGGTCAAGGGGCACTGGGAGTGAGATGAGGGCCGCTGCCAGCGGCGGCCCTTCGTTCCCACGCACCGGCCTAGGCTGCACCGCGCCAGTGGAAGCGGGCGGCATGCTCCGGCATGTACTCCTGCAGCGGGCCGATGCGCTCCATCGACGCAGCGATGGACTGTTCCTGTTTGAGATAGACGAGGACGCGCAACCGGGCGACGGGGGTGGTGTCGAACCGCTCCACGTCGACTTCGGTGCGCTCGTACCCTTGCGGCTCGCCGATCCGCTCGAGCCGGTCCATGCGACGAAGATCGTCGTCGTCGACCTCGTACAGCTCGCCGATGACCTGGTGCCCGGCTCCGGATGGAGCGACGAGGCAAGGAACTTCGCCCGGGCCGAGGAGATACATGCCGTACCGCTCCTGCGTGCGGTACTGGCCGGCCACGCGACGACCCGTGTTGACGTGCTGGTTGGGGAAGCCTTGCTTCAGCGACCCGTAGACGAAGAGGAGAGCCATGTGTTCGACGCCATGTGCTCGGCGGAAGGTCAGGCCTCGGGTTCGTGGCACACCGCTTCGATGTTGTGTCCGTCCGGACCGATCACGAAGGCCGCATAGTAGTTCGCGTGGTACTTGGGTCGCAGACCGGGCGCGCCGTTGTCCTTGCCACCGGCCGCCAGCGCCGCGCGATAGAACGCCTCGACTTGCTGGCGGTTCTCGGCCCGGAACGCGAGGTGAAGGTGGGCCGGCTTCTCGTCGCTCGGGCCGATGCACAGCGAGGTCTTGCCGTCTGCGCTGATCTCGAGGCCGAGCGGCCCCTCCAGGACAACAGCGGCGCCGAGCGGTGCGAGCGCCTGGAGATAGAACGCCTTGCTCGCTGCATAGTCGCTCACTCCGAATACGACGTGGTCAAACACGAGTTCTCCTGAAAATGAGTGGGTCAGCGCGGGGATCAGGCGCCGCCGCTCTTCGCAAGGACCCTCGCATCGAAGCGATCCTTGACGATGACGTAGCGCTCGTGCCGGCCTTCCGAGATGAGATCCACGCCGTCGTGCGCGCGCACGGCGAAGGTCAGCGCTTTGCCTTCGACGGCGATCAATTCCACATTCGCCGTGACCTCCATCCCGGGCGGCGTCGGCGCGGAGTGACTGACATCGATGTGGGTGCCGACGGTCTGCTCCCGGGGCCAGTCGAGGTGCGGGTTGACGGCTTTGAGGCAGGCCCATTCCAGGAAGCCGACCAGGAAGCCCGTGGCGAACACTTCGGGCATGGCGAGGAACTCCTCGGCCTCGGGATAGAGGGCGGGAACCGTCTTCGTCACGGGAACGACGAACCTGTGCTGATACGTGATGCCGGGCTTCAACGAAGGCTTCAAGCGGACCTCCTGCGGGCTAGCGTTCGACATGCGAGGCCCGCGAGGGAACGGGCTTCAGCTGCGCAGGATCGTAGAAGAACTGCTCTTCGACGATTTGCTCTCCCTCCCACCGCTGGTAGGCCAGTTCCTCCATTTGCGTGAACGAGCCATCGAGCCACTCGAAGCGGAAGATCCAGCGAATGACCACCACCGCTTCGCTGATCAGCACCGGACGAACACAGATCGACTCGACCGACTTGGCGCGCCTGAGCACGCTCTGCTCGTGGGCAACGAGGTTGGCGCGACCGACCCGCGGAGCACCTTGGTTCTCGCGCATCTGACCGTGCTCGGCATAGAACTCCGCAATGGCCTCGGCGTGGGCGTTGGACTCGACCCGAGCGATGAAGCGTTCCAGCGTGCTCGCGTGGGGCATGGCGATCACCTCTTGGCGTGGCGCGCCAGAAAGCGGGTGGCGACGGTCACGCTCGATTCTCCTCGTACTGCTCGGCTCCCTCGATCGGTCGCAGCCACGGCTCGCGGCGTTTGACCCACAGCTCATAGCTCGGGACGAAGGTGGTGGGGGCTTCGGACAAAATCCCCAGCTTGATCTCCGCTTCGCGGTCATCGATGGCAAAGAGCCGTGACCCGCAGCGAGGACAAAAGTGCCGGCCGCGGAACGCACTCGTTTCACCGATTCGTTCGAAGTGGCCGGCGGGCCAGACCGCGTAGAAGGTGAAGGCCGAACCGCTCTCTTCTCGGCAGTCCTTGCAGTGACAGATGCCCACGCGAAGCGGCTCGTCGCGAACAGAGATCCGTACCTGCCCGCAACGGCAGCTTCCCGAAAGCACGGTCATGGCAGCTCCCGATGCTGAGGCAGATCCTCGAGGATCGGCTCCCACGCCGCCTTGGAGCCGACGTGGATGTGGGCACTCGGCCTGATGCTCGGCTCGTCGACCAGCGAACCGAGGGTCACGTGGACGAACCTTCCCTCCCGAACGACCGAGAAGAGGAACGATCCGCAGACGCTGCAGACCGCGTCACAGAGGCAGGTTCCAACGAGCTGAGGATTCATGGAGCCCCTCACTGACCCACATAGCGCAAGTGTGTCGCGGCCGGACCATCAAGCACCCGGTCGATGCGAAACCGCGGACCGGGATCGCGCACGTTCTCGAAGAGACGCCGCCCGCCGCCGAACAACACGGGTGCCAAGGCGATTTCCAACTCGTCGATGACGCCTAGGTTCAGGTACTGCTGGATCACATCCGCCCCACCCGCGATCCGAACATCGCGAACGCCTGCGGATTCCCGAGCCAGCTCCAGGGCACGCTCCGGCCCGTCATTGACGAAGTAGAACGTCGTCCCGCCTGGTCGCACCCAGGGTTCGCGCTTCTCGTGGGTCAGGACGTAGACCGGCGTGTGAAACGGAGCCTCCTCCGGCCAGGCGACCTCGCCTTGGTCGAACATGCGCTTGCCCATGACGTTGGCGCCGGTCCGCTCCGTCGTGCTGCGAAGCAGGTCGTTGACCGGACCGGTCTCTCCCCCTGGTCCGAGCTTGAGGTTCTCGCGGAAGGACTGTTGCTTGAGGATCCAGCCCATCAGCGCACCCCACTTGGCGCCCCAGTTCTTGTACTCGGGCTTGCCCATGGTCATTCCTTCCGGTGCCAGGTAGCCATCGAGGCTCAGTCCAATGTTGACGAATACGTTGCTCATGATTTCTCCTCTCGGTGACAGCCATCTGACGCAAGGAGCGAGGGTACGATGTGCGACGCGGCATTCCCTCGTGCGTGGGCTTGGAGAGCGCAATGACGGTCACAGGCAGGTGTCTTTGCGGTGCGGTTCGCTGGGAGAGCGCGGAACCGCCCATCACGACCCGGGTCTGCTGGTGCCGCGATTGCCAGTATCTGGGCGCAGGCAGTGGAACAGTCGGTGCCTGCTTTCGCACCTCAACGTTCAGGATCGAAGGGCGGATGAAAGACTTCTCGAGTGTGGCCGATAGCGGGAATCGGATGCACCGCCGGTTCTGCCCCGAATGCGGCACTCCGCTCTTCAGCGAGGCCGAGGCACGGCCGCACCTGATCTTCGTCAGAGCGGGGACGTTCGACGATCCGAATCTTGCCAACCCGGCGATGACGATCTGGACGTCGAGTGCGCCGAGTTGGGCTTGCATCGATGCAGCTCTGCCGCGTCTGGAGAGGCAACCGCCGCCAGCAGCATAGGTTCGCCTGTCATGCGTACTTCATACATTCTCCGGGTCAAGCCGGCCTACCGTAGTGCGTCCGCTTGACAGAAGGGTTAGGCACGGCTAGCTCCGCGCCGCGTGTAGACAGCCTATCTTGGAGCGCATTCAATTGAGTTGTTGGCATGGCGAGCAACCATTCGCCATGTTGAACCGCCTTCTCGTTGCCAGATATCGGTGAACCTGCGCTTGATCTGTTGACCCGCGCCGGGCGCAGAGCCGTCCGGTACAACAGTCTCGGACCCCATCACCACGGCCAAGTCCGCGTTGACGCGCAAGCTCTCGATACTTCGCTCGAAAGCCTTGTAGCGAATCACACCCGATTGCATGAGCCGAAAAGTCTCGGCGCGATTCTCGGAAACCCGGCCCAGTGGGCTGTTGACCATCATTCTCTCGGACCAGATGTTCGTTAGCGCGGCAACATCGCCGGCCAGCACTGCCAGCCGTTCCTGATCTTCCAAGCTTCGAATCGCGGCGTCGTCTCCCTCTGTTTGTGAGTGCGCCGCCCCTGTCAGGCCGACACATAGAAGTGCGACGTGCAGACGACGGGTCTTATCGAACCGAGGGAATTTCAAGCGAGCGCTCCAGGTGTGGGGTGGGGGAAATTGCCGTGCCCAACGTTCGACACGAGCGCGGGCCAAAGGTCGCGCAGCGGCCTTTGCAACGTCCGCTCGATGAGAGGTTAGGCTTCTTCAACAAGGAAGCGCTCGACTTGCGACGCTCGATTGAACTCGTACCAGCGCAAGTGCGGATATTGACCTGAGCTGCGCAGGGCGGCGAACTGCTTCCTGCGAAGATGGTGCGTCGTGAGCACCCACCAGACGATGGACTCGCGGGTGAAGAGCGTGCGAAACAGCGACTCGCGGTTGCCGTGCCACAAGACCTCGCGACGCGCGAGCCGCGTCGCCGTTCGGCGAACGACACGCCACAGTGCGACCGGGAGACTGACGTTGAGCCACACGACCGCGGTCGCCCGCGGCCAGACCTCGCCACGCACCGCGCTGTAGTTGCCGGCCATCACCCAGCGTTCCCCGGCCGCCGCTAGGCGCGCCAGCGAAGCGAACTGCTCCGGCCGCTTGGGTTGCCAGTTCGGGCCCCAGAACAGCTCGTCGAGCTCGACGAACGGATGTCCGAGCTTGGCAGCGAGGCGTGCGCCTGTGGCGGACTTGCCAGAACAACTCGAGCCGATGACGACGACGCGGATGAGCTCAGGCGACAAGGGGCCTAACGTGTGCGGCTTCAGGATTCACGAACGAGGTGCGATGCGTCGTCGCCCGGTGCGGCTCGGCGGACCAGCCACGCCGCCCAGAGCAGGCAAACGACGATGACTGCGGACATTACGGCAGGGACGACAAAAAAGTAGACGATGCTCAGGACAAGGCTGGCCAACTGCACCGTCGCAAAGGCCCAGGGCAGCGCCCCGATGGCCTGCGGCCGGCTTACGGCGAGACCGCCGAGGTGCCACGCCAGGAACGCGAAAAAGAGCAGGTAGGCGGTGACCATCAGACCGAAGCCTGTGTAGAACTCGCCATACGAGCGCGCAGCGCCGTTGAACTCGAAGTGCACGCTGTTCATTGCGCTGTAGACAGCGAGACCTTCGGCAGACGGAGGGCGAAAAGACAGGAACCCGAAGGTGTGACCTGCGGCGAACAACACCAAAACGGCGGCAGCGATGCGGTACAGCAGTGTTGCAGTCAAAGAAGTTCTCCCCTTGGATCTCGGAGATGGCGAGCCAGGGGGGCGCTCAACGCGCCTTCGGCGACCGGCATGAAGATTGCCGCGTGGCAGGCTCGCCATTGAAAGCTGCGCCGGAGGATCTCGTCATGAAGCTAAGCGCACTTATGGTCAGATACATCGTAAACGACGTCGACGAGGCGGTCGCGTTCTACAAGAAGCACCTGCGATTTCGGGTCGCTGGTCAATCGGGTCCATATTTCGCACTTCTGGAGCGCGAAAACATGCAACTCGTGCTGAGCCCTCCCAAGGGGCCGGGAGGAGGATCGCAGCCGATGCCCGATGGCCGAAGACCCGAGCCGGGGGGATGGAATCGAATCGTCGTGCGCACCAGCGACCTCGACGGCGAGGTCGACGTTCTGAGAAGGGCAGGGGCCTCGTTTCGCAACGAGGTCGTGTCCGGTCCCGGCGGCCGCCAGATCCTGCTCGAAGATCCTTCCGGAAACCTGGTGGAGCTGTTCGAACCGGCGCCGGACTCCCAGAAGTAGGTGATCGAGCTGCCTAACTTGGGCCGACGTTAGTCGGTTCTGCCACCAAGCTCCGGGACTGCTCGGCCTTCGCTGCGGAGATAGTCCGCCATGGCCGTGACGACCATCCGAACTGCCGGCCGACCCATCATGCGCTCTCGCCATGCGAGCAGACTCGAGTGCTCCGCAGTCATCGGTACGGTGTGACGCGCCGCAAAGAATTGCGCCATGTAGAACGCGATGTCAGCGTAGCTGAATTGATCCGCCAGGTACTCGCGATCTCGGAGCAACTGGTTCATCGAGCCGTAGTGCCTCTCGATCTCTGCTCTTGCCGTTTTCCACTCTGGCGCGTCAACAGGGTCGGGATTTCCGCGCAGGCCCATCAGACGAATGACATGAGGAAAAAAGACTTCGTCCGAGCAGAGCTCCAGTTTGCGCGCCTCCGCTCGCGCGGCGATGGAGCGAGGCCAAAGCGGCGGTGCAGGAAAACGATCTTCCAGGTACTCGAAGACCTGCGTGGAATCGAAAATCTCGACGTCGCTGTCGACGAGGACCGGCACCTGATGCTTGGGATTGACGCGCAGCACTTCCGGATGCTTCGGTGCATAGCCGCGCGCAAAGTCGAACGGCACCATCACCAGGTCGAATTCGACTCCCTTCTCGCGCGCGGCGATCTCCACCTTCGCACCAAACATGCTCAGCGGGCCAGAGTAGATCGTCAAGCGATTCACGGGAGCTCCAAGATTTTCAAGGCCGTGCGCGATCAGACGACACAAGTCAGCGAAGCTTGGTGCGAGAAAGGCGCTTGGCGTTGGCAACGGCCTTGCGGTGAACCGGCGCGAGGCCCTTGCCGAGAACTCCTAGAGCCGCCTTGTGAAGCTGCTTTGCCGATGCCGCGGCAGAAGGTTTCTTGCCCGTGGCGGCCGACAGGAACGAGCGAAAGAACGAGGCCGCGAGCGCTTGGTTGGCCAGCGCCGCTTGGGCCGCCATCGCCATCCAGGATTCGCCGAAGGCAGCGTTCTTCTCGGCGACCATGTGTGCGAACTCCTTGCGATCGCGCGGCGACGGGTTGGGGCTGGAGAGAGCCATACGCGTCACGCGGTGGGCAACGACCTGCGGGACGGCGAATGCAAGCTCGGCAGCCTTGGCGGCGAGTGAGCGGGTGGCGCGATTTCGACGAGTGACCATGGGTTCCTTCTCTGGGAAGCGACGACTGTAGGCCTTCTGTGGCCTGACGTTTGACATGAGCGGCGAGCCGTCCGCTCGCTGAAGGGGTTCGGCGCCGCGAGCCGAGTTGTGCCAGTGCCGCCTAGCGGGAAAGAAGGGCGATGCCGAGCACGACCAGCGCCGCGCCGGCGAGATTCAAGGAGGTGACCCTCTCGTTGAAAAGCAACGCAGAAACCAGGACGATAAAGGAGATGCTGGCTCCGGCGAATACGGGGTACGCGATCGCAAGCCTGAGGTCGCGAAGCGCTGTCGTGAACAGGAAGACGTTCACTGCGCCCAGCGCCAGGCCGCAAGCAAACAGGCCAGCCCACGCCAGGTCGTGAGACTTGCCGGAGATGAATTTGAAGATGACATAGGAGCCGACATTGAACGCGACGGCCAGCGCCAAGAACGAATACCTCATGCGCTAGGCGGGGATGACCGCAAGTCGCCCTGGGAATCGGCTCGGTGCTTCGCCTGCATGAGAAGAGAGTGGCCGCCAGCGGACCTATGGAGCGCCGCGATAGAAATAGTAGGTCGCCGTGTACGGAATCCGTGCGACCTGCTTTGCATTTGCCGAGATGCATGGAGAAGACGGTGCGATTCCCCCAGTGGTTTGCACGCGCTGAATGCTCTTCGTCGAAGTGAACACACCGGCACCGCCAGTGGACTTGCCTGCGAGCAGAAGCCACGGAATGGCGGACGGGGTCGGCCCGGGATCACGAGCCTTCACCTCGCCGACGACGGTGCTCCCATCGATCGACTCCCACGTTGGGCCAGCGTAGTGCTTTCCGATTGCACGTCCCGAGCGATCGGTGAGAGTCGCCTCTGGAGCGCGGAAGACCCACTCGAAGACGGACGGCTGATCTGCCTTCGGTGCGCACTCGTAGATCTGCACCCCGGAAGCCAAGGCGACCAGGAAGAGTGACTGATCGGCCGGAGGGCGCAACGGCGCCGGCACGTCTGGCGGGTTGGCAGTCGGGCCTCCGGCGCAACCACTCAAGGCGAGGATGACAGCCGAGAGAGCGGCGGTGACCAGGGGATGCGAACACATCGTCTTCCCTTTCATGACTCGTCGATGAACTTCCACGTGTTCGCGCCGTCGAACCGACGAACCCGCACGGACGCAATGAGCTCTGGATCGAAGCTCCCGAGGTGCACGCCGTGCTTCGCGCCAGGTGCTGCCTGCAACGGCTCCCAGTGCGTCACGCATCCGCACGTTTTGCAGCGAATCGTGCGCAGCGTCCTGTCTCCCTGGATGTATTCTGCGGTCGCTTCTGGGTGACCTTCGATCTTGACGGTGCCGAACTCGAAGTAGACCCAAGGCCCGCCGATGCGGCGGCACAGCGAGCAGTTGCAAGCGGTGGCGACCTCCGGCTTGGAGGGCAAGGTCAATCGAACCGCGCCGCAGTGGCATGAGCCTGTGTACATCGGGGCTCCTGGTTGGGCGACATCTATTTGGACGCGCTTTGCATGGTGTGCGGCGTCTCTCCCTCCTGCACGAGCAGGAATGCCAGGATGATGAGGCCCACCACTGGCAGGAACCAGATCAACAGCCACCATCCGCTTCGATTGGTGTCGTGCAACCGGCGCACAGCGACCGCAAGAAACGGCAACAAGACGGCCAGTGAGAAAACGCCGCTCAGCTTGCTGCTGACCACGGCGAGGGCGAAATTCACGACGCCGACGAAGAGGAAGAACCACCAGAACTCCGGACGCGATGCTTCGCCCTCGAAATCGAAGTACTTGGCGAAACAAACACGCACGGCCTCTTGAAATTCCATCTGGCTCTCCCTTGCGCTCGGATCGATGCTTGCGCTGGTGCTTGGCCTTCTGTCCTCGGCTTCGCTCGTGCTGTCTAGCGTTTGACCCGAGTGGCGGCCGCAGGCAAGCGCAGCTTGCCGGAGGACGCCCGCTCGGCGGAAGGGCTAGGCGTCATCGCTCGCGAGATCTTTGTGCATGCCGATGCTCGTGACGGCAAACCCAAGCGAGCGATAGAGCGCCTGAGCACCGGTGTTGCTGCCGAAGACATTCAGAGCGACGCTGCCAAAGCCACCCTGCCTGGCCGTTGCCTCGTATTGCTGGAGCGCTCTGCGAGCATGGCCCTGGCGCCTGAATTCCGGCAGTACGTATAGCTGGTAGATGTAGGCAACCCTCTTTACGCCACGATGGAGCGCTGCTGCCCATAGATAGCCGACGATTTCGCCGGACATCGGCGATTGAATCTCGAAGAGGTCGTTGTCCTTGGTCGCGAACCCCTGAGGAAGCAACCGTGCCGTCTCGGCGCGCGCCAGGAGCACTGCATCCTCCGAAGACCAGCGACCCGAAGCGACGTTGTCCGCCGCGTAGCCGTGTACCGCGAGCTCGAGGAACCGCTCGAAAGACTCCTCGCACATTCTTACGAGCTTTGTCATGACCGCCTAGCGTTTGACATGGTCGGCGGCGGCGGGCAAGCGAATCCTGCCCGACGATGGCCTCTCGATGGAGGAGTGAGAGCTCACGCGCGGCACGCTGAAGAGGCCAGCTTCATGCCCAGCGCGACCATCACTCCAGCGGCGATTCGATCCAGCCAGGCCTTGTGACGCAAGTACGCAATGCGAGGGCGCTCCGAGGACAGAGCCAACGCGACAACGGTGTACCAACTCGTCTCGATGGTGAAGACGAGCGTGACGAGAGCAAGATCGAAGGCGAGTGACTGCGTCGCAGGCATGAACGCGGCGAAAACGCTGGCGTACACGATAGCGGTCTTGGGATTGCTCACCTGGGTGGAGAAGCCGAGCACGAGAGACTTGAGCTTGGTCGTACGTCCCGTCGTGAGGCCGACGGCTGGAAGTGGCTGCTTGGCCGAGAGCCAGATCCGTATTCCAAGGTAAGCGAGGTACAGCCCGCCCAGGACTTTCAGGACGAGGTACACCGAAGGCACCGCCAGCAGCAGGCCCTGTAGACCAAGCAAGGCGGCTACAGCAAACACGACACCGCCGGCACCCATGCCGATGGCGGCCGCGACTCCGTCGGATCGCGACGAGGACACCGCTGTTCGCGCGACGAGAACGAAGCTCGGCCCGGGGCTGACCACGCCGACCGCAAGGGCTGCGATGACGCCCAGGAGTGCTGACAAGTCTTCCATTTCGACTCCGCCGTCATTGGGCACGAGAGAATTCGAGATGCCTGCCATCCGCAAACTGGGCGTCATAGGTCTTCTCGTTGACGCGCTTCAGCAGGACGACGAAGTCCGGGCATCCTGCCATTGCCGTCGATCCATCGACTTGGAGCGTCACCTCCGGCGCAGTGGCAGCGATGACCCTCACTGGAAACGCCTTCTTGAAGCAAGGGTTGTCTCGACTTGGACCAACTCCGGGCGTGTACGTCCAGGTGCCCCCGGATTCAGCCAACACCAGCTCGACGCGAAGCTCAAAGCCACTTGTAGGTGAGACGGATCTCGCAGACCAGTGTCCCAGGAACTCTGGTGTGGCTTGGGCCAGCGCGAGTGCCGAGTAGATCGCCGATGCATAGAAGACCCAGCGAGGACGAAGGCTGGGTTGTTGCTCAGTGCGGTCGCGATGAAGAAACATACCTGACCAGTGAGTCGCTAGAGGCTCGACCGCGTGGTTGGGCTACGGAGCCGATGCCGAAGTCTCGCCCCGCAAGCGAGCGATGAGTCCATGAATGTCGCCGAGGACCCACAGATCACGGATGCGCGCGCCGTCGAACGTGAAGATGGGAGCCCCGTACCACCAGACGTGCGTTCCGGTCGGCGGGATGCCGAATAGTTCGCGACGGTGGTATCCATGGAAGCGGAGCTTGCCGAAAACCTTGTTACCTTCCTGCCCGAGTTCAAGGATGTCGGAGGTATACCGATCGAGCGCGGCGGTCACCAGGCCGACATAGCCGATGAATTGCTGATGGCCGACCAGTTGCGGGCCTAGCGAGCCGCGGAAGGTGAAGTCGGGGTGAAAGAGCTGCGCGACCAGCGCGGTATTCGCGTGATCCCACATCTCCTTGTAGAAGATGCGGACGGCCTCCTTTTGGGCAGACCAGTGCGCGGTAGGAAGCGCCAATGGCGGCTCGTGCATGCGGCGTCGTGGTTCAGTTGCGATGGAAGGGTTAGGCGGCAAGGTGGCCGCTCACGCTCGATGGACTGACGATCTCGCGTGGAGACGCTCAGCCCTTGTTGGCGTCGCGGCCATGGCTGCGGGCTCTGATTGCCAAAAGAACCAGGACGACCGCCAGAATATTGAGAGAGGAGATCCAGTTGGGCGCATCGAGCTCGAACAACGCGAAAAGCGAGACGATGCTGCACACAATTGCCGCGATCGCCAGAGAGTAGTAGAGCCAGCGTCGGTGAATTGCACTCATCGAAGTTCCTTAGGCCACATGCGCGACCATGAGGTCATACGAGTTTCGCACCTCGACCTTGCGAAAGCCAAAGGACTCATACATGTGTCGAGCCGGATTGTGAGGATGAACGGTCAGCGACACCCGCGCAAAGCCCGCCTGTCTGGCCGCGTTGAGCGCGGCCGCCATGAGTTGACGCCCGAAGCCCTTGTGCTGGTACCGAGGTAATAAGGCAATGCCCAGTTGGGGCGTCTCCGCATCGGTTGAAGCCAGGCCGATCCCGACGGGAAGCAGGCGCATCCAGCATGCGCCGGCGTCAACCTCGTCAACCTGCGCCACGACTCCAACATCCGTCGGGCGACCCCAATCCTCGGCGTAGATCCGGACTCCGGGGGCCTCCAACACTTCGATCGGTCGCAATCCCGCGGGAGGTGGATCCCAGAGCGCGACATGCAGCCAGTTCCAAAGTTGCGCCTGATCGGCGGCGGTCAGCGTACGGAACCGAAGCACTGCAAACGTGCCTAACGTTTGACACGAGCGGCGGCCGCTGGCAGGCGCAACTCGCCGGAGGACGTCCGCTCGATGGAACGGATAGGCGTCATTCGTGCCGCTCTTGAATGCGCGCGCAGTCAGATTCGGACAGAACCATTCTCGGCAACCCTCCGGGCTCTTCGACTTTGGCGCTCGTTGGGAAGGTCATCCGGAACTCGACAGGGTGCTCGGAGATCTGCTCCGCGACGGCGAGCTCGTGGTCTCGCGCATGCATGAGGCCGCATAGACCTCGCACAAGAAGCAGAGACGACGCACTGCCTCCAGAGACGTACTCGACGTCCACGATCGAGAAATCCGGCGCCCGCCTCGTTTCCCGAATGGTCATCGTCAGTGGCGTGCCGTCCTCGGACTTTGCGGCCCGTACCGACAACGTATACAAGGATTCAGGTGCGCTGGCGGAGGAGTTCGCCGCAGCCGCAGACCATGGGAGCACCGCTAGAAGCAGCGAGGCGGTGAAATGCGGTTGCATGTGTCGTTTCTAACGTTGGACATGAGCGGCGGCCGGATGCAAGCGCACCTTGCCGGAGGAGGTCCGCTCGATGGAGCGGTTAGGCCTCACAGCCACCGACGTACTTTCGCTTGGTAGTCCGCAAACTCGCTGCCGAACAGCTTCGCTAGCGCGCGCTCCTCTGGCGCGATCTGGAAGCGGCCGATGTAGAGCACAAAGATGAGCGGGCCAAGCAGAGCCCAGGCCGAAGACAGAAACACCGCCCACGCGACGAGCACGCACAAAAGACCCACGTACATCGGATTTCGGGTGACTCGATAGACGCCCGAGCGGACGAGAGAAGACGCCTGCTCCGGCTTCGTGGGATTGAGCGTTGTTCGTGCTCGCCGAAATGCGAGAACTCCCCCCACGCTGAAGCCGATACCCACCAGCAATACTGCCGCAGCTGTGCCGAGACGCAGCGCGCCGGGGATCTGGATCAACGGCGCCAGTCGAGACGTGGCCCACATTGCGCCCGCAATCGCCGCTGCCAGGGCTGGTGGCGGGATCGTGGCCTCGAGTGACTTCATTGGTGTGATGATGAGGCCCTAACGCTTGACATGAGCGGCGGCCGGAAGCCAGCGAAGCTGGCTGGAGGACGTCCGCTCAATGGAAAAGTTAGGCGTCTTCACCGGTGCCGAAAACACCTTGTGCATGGAGGAGAAGCTACGCATCCGACAGAATTCGGTTTGTGAGGTTGTCTACCACGACAGGGCTGTCGAAATATGTGAGCAGGGGATCCGTACCGTACTTCTTGCGTACGAAAGCCTTCCAACTGTCGGTGTACATGACGTCAGCTTCGGCTCGGGAGTTCCAGAGGTAGATTCCGCCGGCCGTGCGTCCATCTTGCGAGAGAACATAGACCTTGCGGACAAGGCCAGGCACGCCCTGATACTTTGGTGCTGTGCTGAGGAAGATCGTTCGTGCTTCATCCCGCGTGACGGGCTTTGGCAACCGGAACGTCGTAATGACGGTGATCACTTGGACTCTCCCTCAGGTGTGATGGGGCAGCGACAACAGACGCCTAGCGTTGACAGGAGTGGCGGCCCCAGGCAAGGAAAGCTTGCCGGAGGACGTCCGCTCGATGGAAGGGTTAGGTGTCTCGGCCGCCATACAGGCCCTCTGCTTGCAGTGCCGCTTTCAGCTCTGCCATCCCGCGCACCTGAACCGCCTTCATTCCCGCCTCTCGCGCGACAACGACGTTCGGTTCGAGATCGTCGAAGAAGTAGACGTTGTCGGGCGGCACTCCCAAGGCGGCGATGGCATGCGCATACGCCTCTAGAGACGGCTTCATGAGACCTGAGATGTGCGAGGCAAAGCCGCTGTCGAAGAGCGATGAGAGCTGCGGCAGGTTGGCATAGTGAACGGCGTTCGTGTTGCTCAAATAGGCGACCCGATGCTTGGCGCGAAGATCTTCGATGAGGGACTCGGCGCCGGGGAAGAAACCCTTTACCCAGGATGCGAACAGCGCGAGGAACTCACTGTGGTTCAACTCGAGGTTCCATTCCTCGATGAACGAGGCGGCGAACTCGTGCGGTGGAATCTTGCCCCTCTCAAAGAGGTCGACCGCGCGGGATGAGTGCCACTTTTCGGCCACCGACTGCCGCGCATCTCGCGGGGCTATCAGCTCCAAGTGGGCTAGCCCATCGCTCTGGACAAGAACGCCGCCGAGATCAAACAAGAGCACTGTCGCTCGGGCCACGAGCAAGACACCTAACGTTTGACATCAGCGGCGGCCGCAGGCAAGCGCAGCTTGCCGGAGGACGTCCGCTCGATGGAGGGGTTGGGCCTCGCGACGCGGCGCACCGCGAAAGCCGGCCTTACCAAAGTCGCTCCGATAGGGTGGCCCTGAAGGGATGATCTAGGAGCGGCTCGACCGTTTGGATGAAGCGGATCGTATGAGGCAACTCCGTATGGAGGTCGAAAGCGACGGTGTCTTGCCACCGACTGTGGATGTAGAACTCGTCGGGGTCTCGGACGGACTGGAACGCACCGTAGGCTAGGCAGCCAGGTTCGTTGCGAGTGGGAAGCTGGACTTCGAACATGGCTTGATGCACCTCGTCTCGCTTCCCGGGGCGTGCGTGGAGGCGGGCAAAGACGAATACCTCCACGGTCAGTTCCTCGACTCAAGCAGACTTGCCACCTATTCGCCCACATTCTGACCCTTCGCTTTCGACAGAGCGTCGTCACGGGGCCTAACTTTTGAAATGAGCGGCGGCCGCAGGCAGGCGCAGCGTGCCGGAGGACGTCCGCTCGATGGAAGGGTTAGACGTCGCGGCGGGTCGTGGTTGCATTTCAGGTATCGCCGCCCTGACGAGCTGCCGCTGTCACCTGCGAACGAGCCAGAGGCACCTCCACCGTCGAATACGCCTCCGCCTCCCGACGTGAAGATGTCACTCGAACTACTTGCAGAGTCCCAGTCGGCGCCGGCCCCCGGCGCCCCAGGAATGCTCTGGCCTGGCGGCGCCTGCGGGGTGGTACGCCGTCTGCGAGCTCGCGCGCGCTCCAACTCTAGGTTTAGCTGCTCCTCTCCGCGCTTGACTAGTGCCTCGCGCTCCGGCTGAGACAGCAGCAGCGATGTTGGGAGCGCAAATCCGCAGTGCTCGCACTTCGGGTACCGCCGGTTATAGATGCGGAACCCACAGCGAGAGCACGATAGATCGACGGCGCCAACTTGTTTCGGCTTCATGGTGGTTCTCGCGTCGCCTAACGGTCGACATGAGCGGCGGCTGAAGGCAGGCGCAGCCTGCCGGAGGACGTCCGCTCGATGCAGTGGTTAGGCCACAGCATAGGTTAGCCAAGAACCGAAGGATTCAGCCGCCACAGCGACAAGGTAAGCGTCGACGCGAAACTTACCCAAGCAAGATATGGGACCAGCAACAGTGCGGCGAGCCGGTGCAAAGGCCAGAACGCGAAGATGGTTGCCGCAATCAGCAGCCAGAGCACGGTGATCTCAGCCAGCGATAGAGCGCCCCGTTGCAGTACGAAGAACAACCAGGTCCAAAGTGCGTTGGCGACGAGTTGAGCGATGAAGAGCCAGAGCGCTGTGCGAGCGTCGCGGAAGCCGTGCTTGCGCCAGACCAGCCAGGCTGCAACTCCCATGAGGAGGTACAGCGCCGACCAAACGGGACCAAACAACCATGCCGGCGGAGCCCAATCCGGCTGAGACAGTTCTCGATAGAAAGCGGCCGCGCGTGCAGATGCGATCGCTCCCACGCTGCCAGCGGCGAAAGTAGCTAGGAGCCAGCCAGCGAGACCGAGAGCCTGCCTCCTAGGTGATTGGTGCGGCACAGCGCGGTGGGGCCTAACGTTTGACATGAGCGGTGGCCGCAGCCAAGCGCAGCTTGCCGGAGGACGTCCGCTCGAACGACGGGTTAGGTCGCGTCTCCAACGGGCGTCCTTACGGCGTGCGCCACAGGCGAACGGTGGCAATTGAGCTTTGCACGTAGCCCGGTGGATCTGTCGCATCACCGAGTGCTGCCCTGCTGGTGACGCTGTTTGTTGTTAGCACTCCACCAGTGTACGGAGCGGGCAGATCGCGGAGCTCAAGGAAGCATCGTACGGGCCTGATGCCCTTTTCCGGGAAATCGAGTCGCAAGACGAGGCAATTACCGCTACCTCTGAAGGTCACTCCCGCGAGGCGACCTTCGGTGAAGAAGCCGACCATCTTGGGATCAGCGGTCGATCGGAAGCAGGCACGCAACTCCCCAGCCTTGCTGGCCTTGGCGTCACTGATTCGACCGTCAGCAGGTCGCACAGTCACCGCCCACATCGAGTACCGCTCTTCCGAGAGGAAGCCACCCTTCGACGGGTCGAGAGGTTCGAAGGCCGTGCGCGCCGGCGAGCACCAGTCAGACTTCGCAACGCTTTCTTCCTTAATACTCCGGAGAACCAAGATGTCCTCGCGAGCCCCAGCAGTCGCGTGCTCGGTTGTCGCTGGAGTTTGAGCCGCACAACCAATGATTGACGCTCCAACCAATATCGCCACGAGCACCTTCAGCGGCAGAAGAGGTGTGGTGTGACTTAACCGACCGGTGCGTTGCTCCTTCAGCATGGCTCTCTCCTTCGCGCGTGGTACTCGTGCCGAATAGCCGACGATTTGTGCGACTGTGCGACCTAACGTGCGACATGAGCGGCGGCGCAAAGGGCGCGAAGCGGCCTTTGGGACGTCCGCTCGATGGAGGGGTTAGGCGTCGCCGCGCGGGGCATGCGTCTACCTCTAGGGCTGCGCACCTTGGTACTCCTCAATGACCACGAGATCCATTGTGGACACGGGCTCGCGCAGCTTGATGGCGGCTTGGTATTCCGGAGACTTCCAGCAAGCAAGCGCAGCCTCGTACGAAGGAAACTCGATGACCGCGTTGCGCGTGCGACTTGCTCCTTCGAGAGTTTCGAAGAGCCCGCCGCGAACTAGGAAGCGCGCACCGTGCTTTCTAAAGGGCTCCGCATTGGCAGCCATGTAGAGCTTGTATTGCTCTTGGTCGGCGATGTCGACGCGAACGATCCAGTAACCCTTGGCCATGCATTCTCCGGTGGCGGCTGCACGTTGTTTGATCGACGCCTAACGTGATGTAGGGCGCAAGCCCGACGCCGCATTGGAGCGCACGGCTGCGCTGTACACCAGCGCGAGCGTTCGAACATGGACGAGCGGATACGCGGCGGAGCCGCTTGCAGCCTGGCTTTGCG
>Ga0068868_100000831_pt1 | contig 20934 bp, 17 predicted proteins | sample KBSMisM42_FD_64660 | JGI IMG/M metagenome (GOLD analysis project Ga0068868, IMG submission 64660) | Miscanthus rhizosphere microbial communities from Kellogg Biological Station, Michigan, USA - KBS Miscanthus M4-2 | ecosystem: Host-associated > Plants > Roots > Rhizosphere > Soil ...
ACACCACGCACGACACCGCGATCAGCCATCCGCCGGCGACGAACGCGATGTTGCTGGGCAGGCTGTAGGGACGCCATTCCTGCTGCAGGAGGACGAAGACGCCGACGGCCGCGACGGTGATGAACGCCACGACGAGCATGTGCTCGCTGAACGCCCGCTGGACGAGCGTCGGCCAGGAACTGACGAAACTGACGATGGCGTCCATAGCGCCCTCCTTGGATCGCCCAAGCTATCCAAGCGCTCCGGGCGCGGCAAGCAACTATGTCAGGGTGAGGGTGGGGGCGTGACTTGCATCACGCCGCGGCGTTGCGGCTACGCCCTGCGCACCATCGCCGGCGTGAGCGCCTTGATCGACGGCGCGCCGACCTGCTGCATGGCCGCGGCGAGCTCGATGCGAAGGAGCTCGAGCACGCGCTCCACGCCGGGCTGGCCGAACGCACCGAGTCCCCAGATGTAAGGACGTCCGACGCATACGCCCTGCGCGCCCATCGCGAGCGCCTTGACGATGTCGGTGCCGCGGCGAAAGCCGCTGTCGACCAGGATCGGGATGCGGCCGCGCACCGCTTCGACGATCTCCGGCAGCGCGTCGATGGTGGAGCGCCCGCTGTCCTCGCTGCGCGCGCCGTGGTTCGACACGATGATTCCGTCCATGCCGCGCTCGGCGGCGAGCGCGGCGTCCTCGTGCGCGAGGATTCCCTTGAGCACGATCTTCATCTTGGTCGTGTCGCGCAGGCGCTTGAGGAAGTCCCAGGTCATGTTCGAGGACTGGGTGTGTGTCAAGCCTGAAACATCGACGCCCTCGTACATCGAACGACGCTTCAGGTTTGCCTGCAGGCTGCTGCGGTCGTGGCAGCTGTCGCAGTTGCGGCTGTCGGTGCGCTGGAGCCTGAAGAGCGTCTCCTGGTTGCGCCCGCCGCTGCGGTCGACGGTGACCGCGACCACCGGGCAACCGGCTTTCTCGGCGCGCGTGACGAACGCTTTCGCCACGTCCCATTTGTTGGTGGCGTAGAGCTGGTACCAGACCGGCGCGCCGCGCGCCTTGGTCACCTCCTCGACCGACGATGTGGTCGCGGTCGAGAGGATCATGAGATGGTTGCCCGGCCGCGCGCCGCGCGCCACGGCGATCTCGCCTTCCGCGTGGAACGACTTCTGCCCTCCGACCGGCGCGATGATGATGGGATTGGCATAGCGCACGCCGAGGATCTCCGTGCTGGTGTCGACCTTGCTCACGTCGACCAGGCGCCGCGGCCTGAGCTGAAACTTGAGGAAGCCTTCGCGGTTGGCGCGCAGGGTCACCTCGTCGTCGATGCCCGAGGCCATGTAGCCGAAGTGCGCCGGCGGCACGTTCTTGCGCGCCACCGGCTCGAAGTCGAACACGTTGATCGCGTCCTTGGGCGACGCGATGAGATCTCCAGCACCCTGCGGCGCCCACAGGATCGGATCGGGCAGCTTCGAGGGCGCCAGCAGTCCGTTATCCGCGAACGCCCTGACGCCGGGCCAGGCGAGCAGCGGGCTGCCCGCAAGGAACTCGAGGAAACGGCGGCGGCTTTCAGCCTTCACATCTGAATTCGGCACTGTTGTCTCCCTTGGTCTCGATCAGCGAACACAGGGTATTTCGAAAACGTGGTCTGTCCCTGATTTCGGTTTAGTCGATTCGCGCGCCGGAAGCCTTGACCACCGGCGCCCACTTGGCGATCTCGGACTTCACGAACTCGGCGAACTGCACGGGCGTGTTCGGCGAGAAGCGCGCCCCCTCGCCCGGCAGCCGCGCCTGTATTTCGGGCGCGGCCATGATGCGCATGGTTTCGGAATTCCAGCGCTGGACGATCTCCGCCGGCGTACCGGCGGGCGCGAACAGGCCGATCCAGTTGTTGACCTCGAATCCGGGGAGCGCCTCGCCGACGGTCGGTAATTCGGGGGTCGCGGCGGCGCGCGAGCGGCCGATCGTGGCGAGGGCGCGCAGCTTCCCGGCCTTCGCATGCGGCAGGACGGTAGGCATGGTCGCGAAGAGGAGCGAGGTCTGCCCGGCGAGCAGCTCGGTGATAGCGGGCACGTTTCCCTTGTAGGGGACGTGGGTCATGTCGATCTTCGCCATCGTCTTGAAGAGCTCTCCCGCGAGGTGGCTCGCCGTGCCCATGCCGGCGGAGGCGAACGTGAGCTCGCCCGGCCGCGCGCGGGCCAGGGCGATCAGCTCGCTCACGCTGCTCGCAGGCACGGAGGGATGCACGACCAGCAGTCCCTCGGCCTCGAGCACGAGCGCTATGGCGGCGAAGTCCTTCACGGGGTCGTAGGGCAGCTTGGCGAACAGGCTCACGTTGACCGCGTGCGTGCCGACCGCCCCCATCACCAGGGTGTAGCCGTCGGGCGGCGACTTGGCCACCGTCTCCGCCGCGATCGTGCCGCCGGCGCCGGCGCGGTTCTCGACCAGCACCGGCTGGCCCCAGCTTTCGGCGACGCGCTGGCCGATGATGCGGGCATAGATGTCGGCGATCCCGCCGACCGGGAAGGCACAGATGATCCGGATCGGCTTAACGGGATACGACTGGGCGGATGCTGCCCAGGAAACGCAAAGCGCGAAGCCAAGCGCGGCCAGCCGACCTAGAATGGTCATCTCCTGCCTCGGGCGCCTAGTGTAGAACAGCGGTAAGGATGGAAGCCAAGACCCAGCCAGCAAAGTCCGACCTCGCCGAGCGATTCGAGCGGCGGTACTACGCGGAGGTCGATCCCGAGGAGCTCGCCGCCCGCAGCGCGAGGGACCTTGCCGGCGCGGCCGCAAGCCACCTCGAATTCGGCCGCAGGTTCTCGGACGGCAAGCCGAAAATCCGCGCTTACAACCCGACGTCGGCCCAGCACGGCTGGCAAACCACGCACACCGTGGTGGAGATCGTCAACGACGACATGCCGTTCCTGGTCGACTCGGTGACGATGGAAGTGAACCGCCAGGGCCTGACCCTGCACCTCGTGATCCACCCGGTACTGAGGACGGTGCGCAGCGCAGCGGGCGAGCTCGAGTCGGTATCCGCGCCGGGCGAGTCCTCGGAAGGCCGGCTCGAGTCCTTCATGCACGTCGAGGTCGACCGCCGGACCGACCCGGCGAAGCTCGCCGAGCTCGAGACCGGCCTCGCCAGGGTGCTCGGCGACGTGCGCGCCGCGGTCCAGGATTGGCGCGCGATGAAGGGGCGCATGGCGGAAGTGCTGTCACACGTCGACGAGGCGCGCGCCGCCGTCACGCGGGCCGAGCTCGAAGAAGGCCGGGCGTACCTCGACTGGCTGATGAACGACCATTTCACCTTCCTCGGCTGCCGCGACTACGTCCTCGAGCGCGTCGGCGGCGAGGACGTGCTGCGCATCGTGCCGGGAAGCGGCCTCGGAATCCTGCGCGAGCGCGGCGAGACGCTGTCGGTAAGCTTCGCCGGCCTGCCGCCGGAGGCGCGCAAGCGGGCCAGGGTGAAGGAGCTCCTGGTGCTGATCAAGGCGAGCTCGCGCTCCACGGTGCACCGGTCCGGGCATCTGGATTACGTCGGCGTGAAGCACTTCAACGCCGCCGGCGAAGTCAGCGGCGAAACGCGCTTCCTCGGCCTCTACACGCACACCGTGTACGCCGAAAACGCGACCCAGGTGCCGATCCTGCGGCGCAAGCTCGCCGCGGTGATCGAGCGCGCCGGGCTGTTGCCCGCCGGGCACAGCGGCAAGGCGCTCGCCTCGATCCTCGAGAGCTACCCGCGCGACGAGCTGCTGCAGATCAGCGCGCAGGACCTCTACGGCCACGCGATGGCGATCCTGCAGCTCGGCGAGCGCCAGCGCCTGCGCCTGCTGGTGCGCCAGGACGCTTACTCGCGCTTCGTGTCCTGCCTCATCTTCGTGCCGCGCGAGCGCTACAACACCGAGCTTCGCGTCCGCTTCCAGCAGATCCTCACCGAGGCGTTCGACGGCGCCTCCTCCGAGTTCGACGTCGATCTTTCGGCCTCCGCTCTCGGCCGCATCCTCATGCGCATCGCCACGAGGCCGGGCGCGATGCTGCGCGCGCCCGACGTGCAGGCGCTCGAGAAGCGCCTGGTCGACGCGATGCGGCGCTGGGAAGACGATCTCCATGCGGCGCTGGTCGAGCGCCACGGCGAGGAGCGCGCAAACCAGCTCTTCGCGCTCTACGCCAGCGCGTTCCCGGCGAGCTACCGCGAGGAATACGCGGTGCAGGACGCGCTCGGCGACATCGACATGATCGAGAAGCTCGATCCGAAGACCGATCTCGGCATGAACCTGCACGAGAGCGCGCGCGCCGAACCCGGCAGCCTGCGCTTCAAGATCTACCGCCGCGGCAGCCGCCTCGCGCTCTCGGACAGCCTGCCGATGCTCGAGCGCCTGGGCGTGCGGGTGCAATTCGAGCATCCGCACAAGGTCGAGCCCGCGGGAGCGGCGCCGGTCTGGGTGGTCGACTTCGGCCTCACCCCGCCCGCGAGCGCGCGGCCGCTCGGCGAGGTGCGCGAAAGCTTCCACGAGGCCTTCTTCGGCATGTGGTCGGGCGCCGTCGAGGCCGATCCGCTCAACCGCCTGGTGCTGAGCGCCGGGCTCAAGCCGGGCGAGATCGTCGTGCTGCGCGCCTACGCGCGCTACCTCAACCAGACCGGCTCGGCGCTCAGCCTTTCCTACGTCGAGCAGGCGCTCGCCGCGAACCCGGGGGTGGCCTCGCGGCTCGTGCGCCTGTTCTTTTCCAGGTTCAATCCAACAGGCGAGCGAGACGAAGGTGGATGGACTGCGCAGATCGAAGCCGCGCTCGATGGGGTCGAGAACCTGGACGAGGACCGGATCCTGCGCAGCTTCCTGGCCGTGGTGCAGGCGACGACGCGCACCAACTACTTCCTCGGGCGGCCGTATCTCTCGTTCAAGCTCGACCCGAAGCGCGTCCCCGGCCTGCCCGAGCCGCGGCCGATGCACGAGATCTGGGTGTACTCGCCGCGCGTCGAGGCGGTCCACCTGCGCGGCGGTCCGGTCGCGCGCGGAGGAATCCGCTGGTCGGACCGCAGGGAGGATTTCCGCACCGAGGTGCTCGGCCTCATGAAGGCCCAGATGGTGAAAAACGTGGTGATCGTGCCGGTCGGCGCGAAGGGCGGCTTCGTGGTGAAGCGCGCCCCGGCCGGCGGCCGCGAGGCCCTGATGAAGGAAGGCGTGGCCTGCTACCAGACCTTCCTGCGCGGCCTGCTCGACATCACCGACAACCTGGTCGACGGAAAGGTGGTGCCGCCGCGCGGCGTGGTGCGCTACGACGGCGACGATCCTTACCTGGTGGTGGCGGCGGACAAAGGCACCGCGACCTTCTCCGACTACGCCAACGCGATCTCGCAGGAGTACGGCTTCTGGCTGGACGACGCGTTCGCCTCCGGCGGATCGGCCGGCTACGACCACAAGAAGATGGGCATCACGGCGCGCGGCGCCTGGGAATCGGTGAAGCGCCACTTCCGCGAGCTCGGCATCGATACCCAGGCGGGCGAGTTCAGCGTCGTCGGCATCGGCGACATGTCGGGCGACGTGTTCGGCAACGGCATGCTGCTCTCGCGCCGGATCAGGCTCGTCGCCGCCTTCGACCACCGCCATGTCTTTCTCGATCCGGCACCCGATCTGGGAAAAAGCTGGCAGGAAAGAAAAAGGCTGTTCGAGCTGCCGCGCTCTTCCTGGGCGGACTACGATTCAAAGCTGATCTCGCCGGGCGGCGGCGTATTCCCGCGCAGCGCGAAATCGATCGCCCTGTCGCCTGAAGTCTGCAAGGCGCTCGACGTCAAGGCCGACTCGCTCACGCCCGCCGAATTGATCAGCGCCATCCTCAAGGCACCGATCGATCTGCTCTACAACGGCGGCATCGGCACCTACGTCAAGTCGAGCCGGCAGTCGAGCGCCGACGTCGGCGACCGCGCCAACGACGCGATCCGCGTGAACGGCGCCGATCTCAGGTGCCGGGTCGTCGGCGAAGGCGGCAACCTCGGCTTCACCCAGCTCGGGCGCGTCGAGTACGCGCTGAAGGGCGGCCGCATCAACACCGACGCCATCGACAACTCGGCCGGCGTCGACTGCTCCGATCACGAGGTCAACATCAAGGTCCTGCTCAACGTGGTGGCGCGCGCGGGCGCGCTCGCGCTCCCGGAGCGCGACAAGCTGCTCGCGGGGATGACCGACGAGGTCGCGGCGCTGGTGCTGCGCGACAACTACTTTCAGACCCAGAGCCTGTCGGTCTCGGGGACGCTCGCGCCGGCGCTGCTCGACGCGCAGGAGCGCTTCATCCGGAGTCTGGAGAAGGCGGGACGGCTCAACCGCGCGCTCGAGTACCTGCCGAGCGACGAGGAGCTAGCCGAGCGCCGCGCCGCCAAGCTCGGCCTCACCTCGCCCGAGCGCGCGGTGCTCCTCGCCTACGCGAAGATCGCGCTCTACGACGAGCTGGTCGCCTCGAACGTTCCCGACGACCCGTGGGTCGCGACGGCGCTCGAGCGGTACTTCCCGACGCCGCTCGGCAGCCGCTATAAGGCGCAGATCCACGCCCACCCGCTGCGACGCGAGATCATTGCCACGCACGTCACCAACAGCATGGTGAACCGCGTCGGCAGCACATTCGTGCACCGCATGCAGGAGGAAACCGGCGCCGCCGCGCCCGACGTGGTGCGCGCTTACCTCATCGTGCGCGAGGTGTTCGGCTTCGTCGAGCTTTGGCGCGCGAGCGAAGCGCTTGACTACCAGGTGCCCGACCGCACCCAGACCGCGATGATCATCGACGGGCTGCGCCTCATCGTGCGCGCCACGCTCTGGTTCCTGCGGCACCGCGAGCGCCTCGGCGACCTGGCCGGCTCGATTGAGCATTTCAGGATCGGCTCCGAGCACGTCGCGGCCCTCTTCCCGCAGGTGCTCCCGCCGATGGACCAGTTCGCCTACACCTCGGCGGCGGGACGGCTGGAAAAGGACCGCGTGCCGCGCGAGCTCGCCGCGCGGGTGGCGGGCCTGGACGCGATGTTCAACGCCCTCGACATCGTCGAGGTCGCCGACCGGCTGAAGCGCGACGTCGCCGACGTGGCGCGGGTGCACTTCGGCCTCGCGGGCGAGCTCGACTTCCCCTGGCTGCGCGAGCGCATCGGCATCCTGCCGGCCGAGAACCACTGGCAGACCCTCGCCAAGGCCGCGCTGCGCGACGACCTCTCCGGCATGCTGCGCGCCCTCACCGCCGACGCCCTGGGCGCCGGAGACGTGGCGACCTGGAAGGCGCGCAACGCGGTGGTGCACGAGCGCCTGAGGCAGATCCTCGCCGAGCTGCGCGCGGTGGAGTCGCCCGACCTCGCCATGCTCTCGGTGGCGATGCGGGAGCTGCGCAACCTCGCCTCGCGCTGAAGTCAAGTGCGGTAGAATTTTTCGCGGTAGAGAAGGATCCACAATCCCTCGGAGGAGCAAGACATGAAGCGTGCATTTACCCTGCTCGCCGCTCTGGCAGCCGCGATGGCGGTTGCGACGCCCGCGGCCGCGCAGGAAGGCACCCTCAAGAAGATCAAGGACGCGGGCAGCATCACCATCGGGCACCGCGACGGCTCGGTGCCGTTCTCGTACTACGACGACAAGCAGCAGCCCGTGGGCTACGCGATGGACCTCTGCGCGCGCATCGTCGAAGCGGTCAAGTCCGAGCTCAAGGCTCCCAAGCTCGACGTGAAGTACCAGCTCGTCACCTCCGCCAACCGCATCCCGCTGATGGCGAACGGCACCATCGACCTCGAGTGCGGCTCGACCACCAACAACCTCGAGCGCCAGAAACAGGTCGCGTTCACCATCACCCACTTCGTCACCGCGAACCGCTGGGTGGCGAAGCGCTCGGCCAAGCTGAACAAGCTCGAGGACCTGAAAGGCAAGACCATCGTCTCGACCGCCGGCACCACCAACATCAAGCAGATCACCGAGCTGAACGGCCAGAAGAACCTGGCCATGAACATCATCTCGGCGAACGGCCATCCCGAGGCCTTCCAGATGGTCGAAACCGGGCGCGCGGTCGCGTTCGTGATGGACGACATCCTGCTCTACAGCCTGGCCGCGCAGTCGCGCAACCCGAAGGACTACGCGATCTCGGCCGAGGCGCTCTCGGTCGAGCCCTACGGCATCATGATGCGCAGGGACGACCCGGCATTCAAGAAGGTGGTCGACAACGCCATGGTCCAGACCTACAAGTCGGGCGCGATCAGCGGCATCTACGACAAGTGGTTCCAGAAGCCGGTGCCGCCGCGCGGCATCAACCTCAACGTGCCGATGAGCGAGCAGTTCAAGAAGGTGATCAAGAATCCGACCGATTCGGGCGATCCCAAGGACTATCAGTAATCCGCGCGCGGGCCGAGCGGGGACCTCCGGTCCCCGTTTTCATGTAGGAGGAGCTTGAAGTACAACTGGCACTGGCAGGTGCTGCTCGAGACCGAGCCCGGCGGTACCGGCACGTACCTGCACTACCTGCTGGTAGGCCTCGCGTGGACGCTGGCGACCGCGCTCGCCGCCTGGGTGATCGCGCTCGTGCTTGGCGCGCTGGTCGGCACGGTGCGCACCACCACGGCGCGCTGGGCGGTGCGCCTGGGCAACCTGTACGTCGAGATCTTCCGCAACGTCCCGCTGATCGTGCAGATGTTCCTGTGGTTCTTCGTCGTGCCCGAGCTGCTGCCGCAGGCGCTCGGCGACTGGATCAAGCAGATGCCGCCGCCGTGGGGATCCTACGTGCCAGCGGTGCTGTGCCTCGCGATCTTTACCTCGGTGCGCGTCGCCGAGCAGGTGCGCGCCGGCATCAACTCGCTGCCGCGCGGCCAGCGCATGGCCGGCACGGCCATGGGCCTGACGCAGGCGCAGACGTACCGCCACGTCATCCTGCCGCAGGCGTTCCGCATCATCCTGCCGCCGCTCACCTCGGAGTTCATGAACATCATCAAGAACTCCTCGGTCGCCCTGACCATCGGCCTGCTCGAGCTGACCGGCCGCGCGCGGGCGATGCAGGAGTTCAGTTTCCGCGTGTTCGAGGCGTTCACCGCCGCGACGGTGATCTACCTCCTGACCAACCTCGTCGTCGTGCTGGCGATGCGCGCGCTCGAGAAAAGCGTGCGCGTGCCGGGGCTGATCGCGGCCGGCGGTGCTCCTCAGGCAGGCCACTAAGGGATGTTCGCAGGCTACGACTTCGAGGTCATCCAGCGCTCGCTGCCGTACCTCTTCAGGGAGGGCATGGTCTTCACGCTGACGCTGACCGCGATCGCGGCAAGCGGCGGCATCGTGTTCGGCACTCTGCTCGCGATGATGCGGCTCTCGGCGCTGAAGGCGGTCTCGATGCTCGCCGGCGGCTACGTCAACCTGATGCGCTCGGTGCCGCTGGTGCTGGTGATCTTCTGGTTCTTTTTCCTCGTGCCCTACCTCGGCGGCTGGATCATCGGCGCCAAGGAGCCGATCCGGGTCGGCGCGTTCCTCTCGGCTGCGATCACCTTCACCATGTTCGAGGCCGCCTACTACTGCGAGATCATGCGGGCCGGCATCCAGTCGATCGCCCGCGGACAGGTGTGGTCAGGGTATGCCCTGGGGCTCAGCTACTGGCAGACCATGGGCCACATCGTGCTGCCGCAGGCGTTTCGCAACATGGTGCCGGTGCTGCTGACCCAGACGATCATCCTGTTCCAGGATACCTCGCTCGTGTACGTCATCTCGGCCACCGACTTCCTCGGCGCCGCCTCCAAGGTCGCCAACCGGGACTACCGCCTGGTGGAGATGTACACCTTCGTGGCCGTGGTGTACTTCGTCGTCTCATACTCGCTCTCGCTGCTGGTGAAAAGGCTTCAGGATAGGATTGCGGTCATCCGATGATCTCCATCAAGAACGTAAGCAAGTGGTACGGCAGCTTCCAGGTGCTCGCCGACTGCAGCACCGAGGTCGGCAAGGGCGAGGTCGTGGTGGTTTGCGGTCCGTCGGGGAGCGGCAAGTCGACCCTAATCAAGACGGTGAACGCGCTGGAACCGTTCCAGAAGGGCACCATCACCGTGGACGGCGTCTCGGTGGGTGACCCGAAGACCAACCTGCCGAAGCTGCGCTCGCGGGTCGGCATGGTGTTCCAGCACTTCGAGCTCTTCCCTCACATGACGGTGACGCAGAACCTGACGCTGGGGCAGGTCAAGGCGCTCGGCCGCAGCGACGAAGAAGCGCGGCAGAAAGGGCTCAAGCTCCTCGAGCGCGTCGGGCTCTCCGCGCACAAGGACAAGTATCCCGGGCAGCTCTCGGGCGGCCAGCAGCAGCGCGTCGCGATCGCGCGCGCCCTGTCGATGGACCCGATCGCGATGCTGTTCGACGAGCCCACCTCCGCCCTCGACCCCGAGATGATCAACGAGGTGCTCGACGTCATGGTCGAGCTCGCGCGCGAAGGCATGACGATGATGGTGGTAACGCACGAGATGGGGTTCGCGCGCAAGGTCGCTCATCGCGTCATCTTCATGGACGGCGGGCGCATCGTCGAGGACGCCGCCAAGAAGGACTTCTTCGGCAAGCCGCGCTCGGAGCGCGCGCAGCTCTTCCTCTCGAAGATCCTGCAGCACTGAACCGAAATCGGGGTCAGACCCCGATTTTTATTTCGGTCGCTCCACCTTCTTCAGCATCTCGTCCGAGATGCGGTATTCGGGATAGCGCTGGCGGAACTCCGCGAGCGCCTTGTCGGCCTCTTCGTGCTTTCCCTGCTGACGCAGCTCGGCAATGCGCTCAAGGAGCTGCTCGGGACCGAGCGGCGGTGCTATGGAGGCGACCACCCCTGCCTTGGGCTGCGGCCTTGCCCTCGCCTCCGGAGACGATGCCGCCTGGCCAGCCGCAGGAGCTGCACCCAGGGTCCGTGCAGGCGTTGCCGGCGCTGCCGGCGGTACGTTCTGCATCTCGGCGGGCGGTTGCTGCCGTTGCGCCTCTAGTCGGTCTGCGCGCGCCACCTCGGCCGCCTGCGGCTTCTCCTGCAGGGGCGCAGCGTCGCGCGCGGGACCGGACCGGGGCTTGGACGGCACGGTCTGCTTCTGCACGTTAGTACGCGCCTTCTCCTGTGCCTGTGGAGTGGCGGAGGAAGCTTCCGCCTTGCTCGACACCTCCCCCTTGCTATCGGCGAAGGTCTCCTTGCGCTCCGATACCGCCGGGGCGGACGCCGCGGGCAGCGCCTCCGGATCGAGCTGCTGGCGGTCGAGCTGCACCGTGATCGCCACCGCGAGCACCATGATCGCCGCCGCGCCGAAGGCGAAGTACCAGCGGTGCCGGCCGGCCGGCGCGATGAGCGGCGCGTGCGGCCGGTCGGCAGCGCGGTGCGCGGCAGCCAGGATGGCCTGATCGAGCTCGCGCGGCGGCTCCTCGTCGCCGAGCTCGCGATAGCGCCGCGAGACCTTGGGATCGGGCTGTTCAGCCATCGCCGATCGCCGCCTTCAGCTTGGCCATCGCATAGCGCAGCCGGCTCTTCGCCGCCTCCTCGTTCGAGCCGGTCGCCGCCGCGATCTCGGGCACCGTCAGGCCCGCCTCCTCATGCAGCAGGAACACCTCGCGCTGCGCCGGCGGCAGGCGCTCGAGCGCCCCGGCGAAGCGCGCCAGCGCTTCGCGTGCTTCGGCATGGTGCGCCGGGTCGGGCATGCTCGAGGGGGCGTCGTGGTCGTCGAGGGAGACGAGCGACAGGCCGCCGCGGCGCCAATGATCGACCAGGCGGTTGTGCGCGATGGTATAGAGCCAGGTCGTGAACCGCGCGCTGGGCTTGTAGCTCGCGCGCGCCTCGATCACGCGCATCCAGACCTCCTGGTAGAGCTCCTCGGCCAGCGCGCGCACCTTGATGCTGCGCAGGACGAAACGGAAAAGGCGCGCCCGATGCCGGCCATAGAGCGTCTCGAATGCTCTGGCATCCCCGCCGCGATAGGCAAGCATGAGCTCCTCATCCGGCGCCTCGGTCATTCGCGGCGAGTTTAACCGAGCCCGCACCGGCAGAAGGGATTAGGCCAAGCAACATTCGATCCGGCTCTCTCGTAGCGTGAAGTGCCATCAAGGAATTGGAACGCGCGCCGCGAGGCAAAGGGTCAACCGTGCGACCAAAATAAACCTTGCGCGCGTAGAATTCGCCGCTTACCCGCACGCGGTCGCCTCGATGCCAAACGCAAAGCCGTTCCCGATTCCCGTACGCGCCAAATATTCCTGCCTGAAATGCCCCGGATACTGCTGCAGCTACCCCGAGATCGAGGTCACGCCGCGCGACATCGAGCGCCTCGGGCGGCATTTCGGCCTCGAGTACAGGGAGGCCGAAGAGCGCTTCACCAAATACGACCCGGCGGAGAAAGTACGCCTGCTACGCCACCGCAAGGACCGCGTGTTCGAATCGACGTGCATGCTCTTCGACCAGGAGAAGCGCCGCTGCACGGTCTACGAATCCCGGCCGGCGGTGTGCCGCGAATATCCCGACAACCCGCGCTGCGGCTACTACGAGTTCCTCAAGTTCGAGCGCGCGCACCAGGACGACCCCGACTTCGTCGCGCTCACGTGAGCCTGGATCTGCGTGCCTTCTCCCGAATCGCCGAGAGGGTGGTCGCCGGCGTAATGGCGTCGGGGTCGATCTTGAGCTCGATGATCGCGGGCTTCCCGGAAGCCGCCGCACGCTCGTAGGCCGGGGCGAAGTCTTCGGTACGCTCGACCGTTTCGCCGTGCCCGCCGAAAGCGCGCGCATAGGCGGCGAAATCCGGGTTCCGCAGGTCGGTGCCGAAGACTCGCCCGGGATATTCGCGCTCCTGGTGCATCCGGATCGTGCCGTAGAGCCCGTTGTTCACCACGAGAGCGACAAACGCGGCGCCGTATTGCACCGCCGTGGCGAGCTCCTGACCGTTCATCAGAAAGTCGCCGTCGCCGCAGAAGGCAATGACGGTGCGCGCGGGTGAAGCGAGCTTTGCTGCGATAGCCGCGGGGTAGCCATAGCCCATCGAGCCGTTGGTCGGGCCGAGCTGTGTGCGGAAACCCTTGTATCTGAAATGCCGATGCAGCCAGCCCGCGAAGTTGCCCGCGCCGCCCGCAATGACCGCGTCCTCGGGCAGCCGATCGGAGAGCCAGCGCACCAGCTCACCGTATTGGAGCTTGCCCGGCATCGGCCGCGGCTCGGTCCACTCGAGGTATTCCTTGCGCGCGGCCGCGGTCTGGGTTTTCCACTCCTCGTTGGAGAAAGTGAGCTCTTGCAAGGCATCGACGAATTGCGGATATCCGGAGTTGATCGGCAGCGCCGCGCGATACACGCGCCCGAGCTCCTCTGCACCGGCGTGGACATGGATCAGCGCCTGCTTGGGTACCGGCGACTCGACGAGCGTATAGGCGCTCGTTGTCATCTCGCCCAGCCGGGCGCCGACGACGAGCAGGACATCGGCCTCCTTCACTCTCTGCGCAAGCTTCGGGTTGATGCCGATGCCGACGTCGCCCGCGTAGCTGGGACTGCGGTTGTCGAAGAGGTCCTGGCAGCGGAACGAGGTGCCGAGCGGCAGACCGCTCCTCTCGATCCAGCGCTGCAGCTTGCGGCAGGCCTCGCCGGTCCAGCCGCTCCCGCCAAGGATGACGAAGGGTCTTTTTGCACGGGAGAGAAGCTCGGAGGCCTTCGCCACCTCGAGAGCCGATGCCGCAGGACGCACGGTGTGGTGGCGCGGCACGTCTGCGACCGCCGCCTCGGCGAACAGCGTGTCCTCCGGCAGCGCGAGCACCACGGGACCGGGGCGACCGGCCATCGCGGTGTGAAAGGCACGGCTCACGTATTCCGGGATGCGCTCCACGCGGTCGATCTGCGCCACCCACTTCGCCATCTGGCCGTACATGCGGCGGTAATCGATCTCCTGGAAGGCTTCGCGCTCGGCGAACTCGTTGCCCACCTGACCGATGAAGACGATCATCGGAGTCGAATCCTGGAAGCCGGTATGGACCCCGATCGCGCCGTTGGTGGCGCCCGGGCCGCGAGTGACGAAGAGCACGCCGGGCTCGCCGGTGAGCTTGCCGTAGGCTTCCGCCATGTACGAGGCGCCGCCTTCCTGCCGGCATACGATGAAGGAGATCCGGTCGCGCAGGTCGTGCAGTCCGTCGAGCACCGGCAGGTAGCTCTCGCCCGGCACGCCGAAGGCGAGCTTCACGCCCTGGGCGGCGAGCGCGTCGGCGAGGATCCTGCCGCCGTGGCGGGTCTTGAGGTCGGATTTCATGCGCTCATTCTCTCCGAATGCCCGGCGAAAAACCTGCTCCTCAGATGCTCGCAGCACTCGGCCACCGCCGCATTTGCCGCGTCCAGCACGCCGCCGAAGAGCATGAAGCCGTGCACCATGTCCGAATATTCCTTGTAAGCGACCTCTACCCCATCCGCCGCCAGCCGCTCGGCATAGGCACGGCCCTCGTCGATCAAGGGATCGTAGCCCGCAGTAAGGACGAATGCCGGCGGCAGGCCGGCGTGGCTTGCGGCGAGCAGCGGCGAGGCCCGCCAGTCGGTGCGGTCCGCGGAATTCGGCAGGTATCCCGCACGGAAGAACCGGATCGCGTCCCGGGTCAGGAGATAGCCCTCGGCGTTGCGCTCGTGCGAAGGAAAGGCGCAGCGCTGGTCGGTGGCGGGGTAGATGAGCAGCTGGCCGCAAAGCGGCGGACCCGCCTCGTCGCGCGCCATCAGGGCGACGACCGCAGCGAGATTCCCGCCGGCGCTGTCGCCGCCCACGACGATTCTATTGGGATCAATTTTCAGGGTGTCGGCGTTCTTGTGCACGAATTCAGTAGCGTAGAAGCAGTCCTCTACCGCGGCGGGAAACGGATGCTCCGGCGCCAGCCGATAGTCCACCGAGAACACGGCGCAGCGCGCACCGGCGGCGAGCTGCCGGCACACGACGTCGTGCGTGTCCAGGTCGCCGATCGTCCACCCCCCGCCGTGGAAGAAGACGAGCGCGGGCAAGGCCTCTCCGAGCACCGGGCGATAGGCTCGCACCGCCACCTTGCCGCCCAAGACGACGAGCCGGGCCTCCGCGATCGCCGGCGCTTGCGGGGCGAGCGCAGCCCGGGTATCGCGGTAGATCCGGCGCGCGACGAAGGCGGGAACCGCGTGGTAGGGCGGCAGAGAAGAGCGCGCCACGCGCTCGAGCAGCGCCGCAACCTGCACATGCAACGTCATATATTTATTCCGCAGCCGGGGAGAGGAAGCGCTCGATTATAGTATTCGGGTCATGGACGACATCAACACGCTGCGGCGCATCCTGAGGGAGACGCGGGTGATCGCGGTCGTCGGCCTGTCCGCCGACTGGTATCGGCCGAGCTACTTCGCCGCGAAGTACATGCAGGAGCACGGCTACCGCGTCATCCCGGTGAATCCCAAGTACGAAAGCATCCTGGGAGAGAAGTGCTACAAGTCGTTGCGCGACATCCCGGAGCGGGTCGACATGGTCGACGTGTTCCGCAAGACCCAGGACGTCCCACCGATCGCCGAAGATGCCATCGCCATCGGCGCGAAAGTTCTCTGGCAGCAGCTTGGCGTGCGCAATGAAGCCGCGGCGGCAAGCGCGCGCTCGGCCGGTCTGGAGGCAGTTCTAGACCGTTGCGTGAAGATCGAGCACGGGCGGCTCTTCGGCGGGCTGAACTGGGTCGGCGTGAATACCAAGGTGGTGTCGGCAAAGCGCCCCCGCTGGCTTGCTTACTGAGGTATCCTTCCCGCGTGGGGAGGATGATAAGAATATTCGAGGGCCGATTCGGACGGCTCCTTCTGAGCGATCTCGAGGCGCACGACGAGGTGCGCGCGCAGGAAGATCCGGTCATCGTGCTGCGTCAGGGCGATCCCGAGCTCGTGTTCCTCAACCCCGGCAAGAGCTATCGAAGCTCGAGCGCCAAACGCGCTCTCGTGTTCCATATCGCGGGCGAGTGGCTGCACGAGTCGTTCCCGGCTGCGTTCGACGGCGTGGAGCGCAAGCCCTTCGCGCAGCAGCGCGAGCCCATTACCGCGCGTATCCGCCAGCTCGCCGAGACGCTCGCGGTCGAGGTGCTGAACGACCGCTTTCTCTCCTCGGAGCGCCTCGAGTTCATGCTGCAGGAGCTGCTGCTCTCGATCGTCGAGACCTATCTCGCCGGCCGGCGCGCCTCCTCGCCGCTGTGGCGCGGCTCGCGCTTCGAGGACACGCGCATCCGCCGCGCGATCGCGCTGCTGCGGGCGCATCCGAACAAGGACCTGAACATCGATCAGCTCGCCAACCAGGTGGGCCTGTCGCGCTCGCGGTTCTACGATCTGTTCCAGATCTGCACCGGCTTCTCGCCCCGCGCCTATCTCGATCTGCTGTGCATCGAGGCCGCGATCGCGCGCCTGACCTCCGGGCGCGGCAAGATCGCGGAGCTCTCCGCCGAGCTCGGCTTCTCGGCGCAGAGCAATTTCACCCGGTTCTTCCACAACCAGGTGGGCGTCGCCCCCTCCGAGTACCGCCGCGCGGCCTCGCGCTCCGAGCCCGACCCCGAGCCCGAGCCGAAAGAGTAGCGAGGTAAATGCGCGGGGCGGGCGCGCTCCCGGCGACGGGCTAGAATTCCCGTATGCCGGATCGAAAGTTCGGAATCGAAACGCTGTGCCTGCATGCCGGCCAGATCCCGGATGCGGCCACCGGGGCGCGCGCCGCGCCGATCTACCAGACCACCTCGTTCGTGTTCGACTCCGCCGATCACGCGGCGAGCCTGTTCAACCTGCAGACCTTCGGCAACGTCTATTCGCGCATCTCCAACCCGACGGTGGCGGTGTTCGAGGAGCGCATGGCCGCGGTCGAAGCCGGGCGTTCCGCGCTCGCCTGCGCCACCGGCCAGGCCGCCGAGGTGACGGCGATCCTCACGCTGTGCAGCTCCGGCGACCACATCGTTTCCGCTTCCACGCTCTACGGCGGGACGCACACGCTGCTGCACGTCAACCTGAAGAAGCTCGGCATCGAGACCACTTTCGTCGACCCCTCGGAACCAGAGAATTTTAGAAAATCAATAAAACCCAATACAAAACTTCTTTACGCCGAAACGCTCGGCAACCCGCTCATCAACATCGTCGACATCGAGGCGGTGGCGAGGATCGCGCACGAGGCCGAGGTTCCGCTGGTCGTGGACAACACCGTGCCCTCGCCGTACCTGTGCCGGCCGATCGAGTGGGGCGCCGATGTCGTGGTGCACTCGGCCACCAAGTACATCGGCGGCCACGGCACCACCATGGGCGGCGTGATCGTCGAATCGGGCAAGTTCAACTGGGGCAACGGCAAGTTCCCCGAGTTCACCTCGCCCTCCCCGGGCTATCACGGGGTCATCTTCCACGAGACCTTCGGCGACTTCGGCTACACGATGAAGGCGCGCATGGAGATCATGCGCACGTTCGGCCCGGCGCTCGCGCCGATCAACGCGTGGCTGCTCCTGCAGGGGCTCGAGTCGCTTCACGTGCGCATGGAGCGCCACTGCGAGAACACGCTCGCAGTGGCGAAGTTCCTGAAGGAGCATCCGCGAGTCGCGTGGGTGAACTATCCCGGATTGCCCGACAACAAGTACTTTTCGCTCGCGAAGAAGTACCTGCCGAAGGGCGCTTCCGGGCTGCTCAACTTCGGCGTGAAGGGCGGCGCCAAGGCCGGCGAGCGCTTCATCGAGGCGGCGCAGTTCATGAGCCACCTCGCCAACATCGGCGACGCGAAGACGCTCATCATCCACCCCGCCTCCACCACCCACCGCCAGATGGACGAAGCCGACCAGATCAAGGCCGGCGTCACCCCCGACATGGTGCGCATGTCGGTCGGCCTCGAGACGCTCGACGACATCCTCTGGGATATCGATCAGGCGTTGATGGAATCTGCGAAATGCTGAGTTGGGAGATCGTGGAGCACGGCAAGCCGTTGCAGAAGGCGGTGAAGGAGACGCCTAAGCCGCAAGGAACCGAAGTGCTAATGCGCATCACGCGCTCGGGCGTCTGCCACTCGGACATCCATATCTGGGACGGCTACTTCGATCTGGGCGGCGGCAAGCGCTTTTACGTGAAGGAGCGCGGCTGCGTGCCGCCGTTCACGCCCGGGCATGAGCCCTTCGGCGTGGTGGAAGCGCTCGGGCCGCGGGCGCGCGGGGTGAAGGTCGGTCAGAAAAAGCTCATCTACCCGTGGATCGGCTGCGGCAAGTGCGCGGTGTGCAAGGCCGGCCAGGACAACTACTGCGTTTCGGGAAGCCGCTTTCTCGGCGTCAACCGTCCCGGCGCCTATTCCACGCACGTACTGGTCCCCGGCCCCAAGTACCTCCTCGACACGGCCGGCATCGACGATTCGTTCGCCGCGACCCTCGCCTGTTCGGCCGTGACCGCGTACAGCGCTGCCAACAAGCTGCCCAAGCTCGACAAGGGTGATACGGTCGCGGTGCTGGGCTGCGGCGGCCTCGGCCTGATCGCCATCTCGGTGCTGAAGGCGCGCAGCAAGGCGGCCATCGTCGGCTGCGACATCGACGACGCGAAGCTCGCCGCGGCGAAGAAGCTCGGCGCCAAGAAGACCGTCAACACACGCGCCGCGGACGCTCTGCAGCAAATGCAGGGCATCGCGGCCGCGATCGACTTCGTCGGCAGCCCCGCCACTGCGTCGCTCGGCATCGCGGCGCTGCGCAAGGGCGGACGCTACGTGCTGTGCGGCCTCTACGGCGGCGAGCTCACTCATCCGCTGCCGCCGATAGCACAGCGTGCGATCGGCATCGTCGGCTCCTACGTCGGCAGCCTGCAGGAGCTGAAGGAAGTCGTTGCGCTCGCCAAAAAGCGCAAGATCCGTCCTACTCCGATCGAAACGCGATCGGCGGAACAGGCCAACACGGCGCTCGAAGAGCTCAAAGCCGGCAAAGTGCTCGGCCGGATCGTGCTCGACTTCGAATCAGTAGCGGCTCAAGCGCCGTAAAATACGGCGCTTGATATGACGACCCCCTTCTCCTGGAACAACCCCTACGCCTGGCCGCGCAAGCCGCTGCTCGCGGCGAACGCGGTCTCGACCTCGCAGCCGCTCGCTGCGCAGGCGGGCCTGCAGATGCTCGCTGCCGGAGGCAGCGCGGTCGACGCGATCCTCGCCACCGCGATCACGCTGTCGCTCGTCGAGCCGGTGTCCAACGGCATCGGCTCCGATGCCTACGCCATCGTGTGGGACGGCCGCCGGCTTCACGGGCTGAACGCCTCGGGCCGCTCACCCGCGGCATGGAGCAGCGATTTCTTCGCCGGCCTCAAGTCGATGCCGGTGCGCGGCTGGAACAGCGTGAGCGTGCCGGGCTGCGTATCGGCATGGACCGAGCTCCACGCCAGGTTCGGCAAGCTGCCGTTCGAGAAGCTGTTCGAGCGCGCCATCGGGTATGGGCGAGAGGGCTTCCTCGTCTCCCCGACGATCGCCGGGCAATGGGACAAGCAGGTACCCGAGCTGAAGAACCAGCCGGGGTTCGCCGAAGCGTTCATGCCGAACGGGCGCGCGCCGCGGCCCGGGGAGCGCTTCACCTGGAAGAGCCACGCCGATGTTCTCGAGCAGATCGCCCGGACGCGCGGCGAGGCGTTCTATCGCGGCCCGATCGCGGAAAGAATCGAGGCCCACGCCCGCAAGCACGACGCGGCGATGCGCGCATCGGATTTCGCCGCCCACAAGAGCGACTGGGTGACTCCGCTCGAGATGGACTACCGCGGCTATACGCTGCACGAGATCCCGCCAAACGGCCAGGGAATCGTGGCGCTGATCGCGCTCGGCATCCTCGAGCATTTCGATCTTCGCTCGCACCCCGTGGACGGCGCCGACAGCATCCACCTGCAGATCGAGGCGACCAAGCTGGCTTTCGCCGACGCGTGGCGCTACGTCGCCGACATCGACCACATGGACGTGCGTCCCGGCGCGCTGCTCGACAAGGAGTACTTGAAAGCGCGCTCGAAGCTCATCGATCCGAAGCGCGCGCAGAGCTACGGCCCGGGCGCCCCGCCCAAGGGCGGCACGGTGTATCTCACCGCGGCCGATGCCTCGGGCATGATGGTTTCCTACATCCAGTCGAACTACATGGGCTTCGGCTCCGGCGTGGTGGTCGACGGCGTGTCGCTGCAGAACCGCGCCGCCACCTTCGTGCTGCAGAGCGGGCATCCCAACTGCGTGGGGCCGAGGAAGCGGCCTTACCAGACCATCATCCCCGGCTTCGTCACCAAGGGCGGAGCTCCCGTCATGAGCTTCGGCGTCATGGGCGGGACCATGCAGCCGCAGGGGCACGCGCAGGTCATGGTGCGCATCGCGGAGTACGGGCAAAGCCCGCAGGCCGCGTGCGACGGCCCGCGCTTCCGCTTCGTGCAGGGCATGGACGTCAGCATCGAGGACGGCGGATTCGAGGCGACGGTAGTCGAGGAGCTGCAGCGCCGCGGCCATCGCATCGTCACCATCGACGATTACAACCAGTTCGGCAGCGCGCAGCTCATCTGGAAGCTCGACGGCGGCTACTTCGTCGCGAGCGATCCGCGCCGCGACGGCCAGGCTGTGGGTTTTTGATGCTGAAGATCTGGGGCAGGACGAACTCGGTCAATGTGAAGAAGGTGCTGTGGGCGGCCGAGGAGCTCGGGCTCGAGTACCAGCGCATCGACGCCGGCCTGCAGTACGGCGTCAACAAGACGCCCGAGTATCTGAAGATGAATCCCACCGGCCTGGTGCCGACGATCGACGACGACGGCTTCGTGCTGTGGGAGTCGCACTCGATCGTGCGCTATCTCGCCGCGAAGCACGCCACCGGCCGGCTCTCGCCCGCCGACCTCAGGCAGCGCGCCGACGCCGAGCGCTGGATGGACTGGACCTACACGTTCCAGAAGGAGTTCCAGCGTCCGATCTTCTGGCCGCTGGTGCGCACGCCGCCCGAGAAACGCGATTCCGGCGCAATCGAGGCCGCGCGCAAGATCTGCGCCGAGCTGCTGAAGATCCCCGAGCAGTCCCTCGCCGGCCGGCG
>Ga0068868_100000832_pt1 | contig 20926 bp, 17 predicted proteins | sample KBSMisM42_FD_64660 | JGI IMG/M metagenome (GOLD analysis project Ga0068868, IMG submission 64660) | Miscanthus rhizosphere microbial communities from Kellogg Biological Station, Michigan, USA - KBS Miscanthus M4-2 | ecosystem: Host-associated > Plants > Roots > Rhizosphere > Soil ...
GCACGCAGCGCGTCCTCGGCAGGCAGGCGATACACCCAGTTGTCCTCGCGATCGCCGGCGAGGAGCGAGAGGTGTCGCTCGACGACGGGACGGCTCGAGGCGTGTGCGATCTTCGCGACGGCATCGAGCGCGTGTCGCGAAAGCGGCGTGTCGATCGCGTCGTGGAGGATCGGGAGCGCCTCTTCGGATCGAGCTTCGCCGAGCGCGTCCATGAGCTCGCCGATGCCTTCGCGCTCCGCTTCTTTCTTCATGCGCGTCTCGAGCCAGCCACGCACTTTGTCGATCGCGATGGTGATCGACTTCGAGACACCGCGACGGACGAGCGTCTCGGTCATGACCCACGGCGCTTTGTCGCCGCCGATCTTCGCGACGAACGGCAAGTGCTCGTCGGGCCCGATGCGCGCGAGCGCCCACGCGCACCAGAGCTGCGTCCGCTTGTCCGCGACCGTCTCGGCGGCGGCACGCAGCGCGGGAACGGCGCGAGCGGCGCGCGGGCCGGCGTTGCCGAGGAGCTGCGCGGATTGAACGCCGCGATCCGTTCGGAGGCGCGCGGCGAGGACGGGCGCGACGATCTCGATGCTCTCCTCGAACATCGCGCGGTTCGACTCGGCCTCCTGCGCTTCGAGGCGGGCGAGCGCGAGCGCCACGCCTTCGTCCTTCGCGGCGATCTTGCGGTACATCGGCTCGAGCACCTTCGGATCGAGATCCGACGCCCAGGCGTCGTCGATCAGCGTGCTCGCGTCGAGGACGCGCGCCTTCGCCGTCGCGGTGCTTCGTTTCTTCGCCGACTCGGCTTGCAGCTCGCGCTGGAGCTCGAAGAGACCCACGAGGATCCGGGTATCGCAAAATCTTCTATGGTGTCCACATGGACGTCCGATGGATGGAGCGCGCAGGGCTCGTCGGAGCCGCGCGTGAGGTCCGTGGGCGCTCGGAAGTCGCGGCGATCGGCGCTCGCGAGCTGATCACGCCCGATCAGGCGACGGCGTGGGCGAAGGCCGTGCTCGCCGCGAAGGACGATTGGACGAGCGACTTCGACGGCGAGCAGTTCACGCTCGGACGTGCATTCTACACGCATTACGAGACGGACAAATCCGACGAGTACTTCGAGGGCGCCGAAGAGTCGGACGAGATCGTCGAGAGGCACTTGCCCGGCATGCAGCAGCGCATGCGCGAGCTCGTCGCGATGCTCACGGGCGGCGTGACGCGCGCGCGCCGCGACTGGTGCGGCCCTGGTGTTCACGTCTTTCCTGCCGGCGGGGAGGTCGCTCGCAAAGGCGGCGTCGTGCACTTCGACATCGAGGGCCTGTCCGAGAAGCACGCGCGCGACAAACGCGCCGCGCTCACGATCGTCGTCATGCTCCAGGAACCGGAAGACGGCGGCGGCCTCAAGCTGTGGGACGTGCGCTTCCGCGGTCGAGACGCTCCGAACGAAGCGGAGCTCGCGGCGCCTTCCGTCATCGCGCGTTACGGCGTCGGCGGCGCGCTCGCGATCGACAGCTATCGCATGCATCAGATCCAGCCGTTCTCCGGCGATCGCGACCGCGTCTCGATCACGATCCACGCCGCCGAGATCGACGAAGGTTTGTGGGAGACCTGGTTCTGACTATTTCGGCGTCAGCTTCATCACGGTCAACCCGTTGTGATTGAGCCAGTAGACGCTCGTGGCGTCGACCGCGATGCGATCGGGGTTCGCCTGCGACGACGCGATGATCTCCGGATTCCCGTTGCAACCACCTACCGCACACTTCCGGACCGTGCCCGTCCCAAGACCGCCTTCGACCCAGTACACATTGGTCCCGTCCGTCGCGATGCCGTTCAAGTAGATCTGCTGCGTGGCGAGGACGGTGGGATTGTTGTTGCAGCCGACAGCCGCGCACTTGAAGACCTTACCGTTGCCCGTGCTCGTCCAGTACAAGTACGTGCCGTCCGTCGCCAAACCTTCCGGCGTGCTGGTGCCGCTCTGATAGTCGGCGACGAGCGTCGGAGTGTTGTTCGGGCATCCCGTCTTTGGACAACTCTTCAGCTCGGCGGCATTGGCGCTGGTCCAGTAGACGTTTGTATTGTCGGTAACGATCTCCGTGACGCCCGCACCTACCAGGACCGGGGTCGCGATGTTGTTGCATCCGTTCACTGAGCACTTCTTCAACGTTCCGTGCGAGATGTCGTCCCAAAAGACATCGACCGCGTCCGTTGCGATTCCGTATCCCCCATTGTCAGCCAGTTGCGTCGGCGTGTTGTTGCAACCATTCGTTGCACACCGTTCAATGCCGTCTCCGATGAAATAGACGTTGACGCCATCGGTCGTGATTCGAGATGTCCAGTTTTGCAGACCACTCAGGAGCGTCGTCGGCTGACCACCGCACCCCGCGCTCGCGCATGACATGACCGTTTTCCCTGCCGTCCAGTACACGTTCGATGTGTCGACGGCGAGGTCCGTCAGATAGTTCTGACTCGTTGCCAGCGTGATGATCGTCGGGCCGCCGTCGCTTGCGTCGGCAGCGTCGATCACGGCATCCGCTGTTGCGTCGACGACGTCGATGGAGCTGTCGACGATCGTCGCGTCGGTCGGCGAGAGCGCGTCCAGCGGAGTTGCGTCGCTCGGAGTGACGTCCGCGACATCCGCAACGTCACGGTCGTCGCCGGACGCGTCTCGTGGTTGTGCGTCGCCGGCGTCGTCGACGAGTCGTCCGCAGCTCGCAAGCAGCGCGAACGCGAACGGTCGGAGACAACGCGCCATCACGCAATCATACGATGAGAGTTAGTAGAGCGGGCGCAGGTACTGGAACTTCTGGTCGGAGAGATCTTCCGACGTGAGCGACCAGTCCTCGTCGCGGGGGATCAGGTACATGAGATCGCTCTCGATGCTCGCGAAGTTCACGCAGCCGAGGCCCTGGAGGATCTGGATGAACGTCGCGCGTTCCTCGGGGATGTTGCACAGCTGGAACAGCGCGCTGTCGGTGGGCGAAGGCCTCTGGGAGACCTGGTTCTAGATCACGGTGAACGACGCGGCCGTGTAGCCGCTCGTCAGCATGCCGGTCGTCAGCCGCACGTGCACCTGGTACGTGCCGGGCGGCAGCGCGCGCGTGCCGCTCGAAGAGATGCGACCGCGCGGGATCGCGCGCGTGTCGATTTGCATGATGGGCTGCTTGGCGTGCGCAGGAAGCTCGATGCTGCCGGGACCGACGATGGCCATCGTGCACATGACGTCGGCGAACGTGACGTCGATCGGCGTGCGATGGGCGTCCACGAGGAACGCCTCGAACCTGGGCACCGCGCAGCCGTTGCTGCCGCCGGGATAGTGGATGACGAGCGGGGTGTTGCTCGTGTTCTCGAGCGTGACGTTCACGACGTCTCCGGCATGCGCAACGCTGCGATCGACGTGAAGCACGAGCCCAGCCGTCGTGGGCGTGGCGTTGGCGTTGGCGGGGATGGACGCGCTCGCGAGCAGCAATCCGAAGAAAACGGTGACCGGCTTCATGCGCCTTCTTACGGGCGACGCGGGGCGATCGATCTACTCGGAGGCTTCAGTAGAGCGGGCGTAGGTACTGGAACTTCTGGTCGGAGAGATCTTCCGAGGTGAGCGACCAGTCTTCGTCGCGGGGGATCAGGTACATGAGATCGCTCTCGATGCTCGCGAAGTTCACGCAGCCGAGGCCTTGGAGGATCTGGATGAACGTCGCGCGTTGCCAGAGCCGGTCCTCGGGGATGTTGCACAGCTGGAAGAGCGCGGTGTCGGTGGGCGTGCCTTGGACGACGAGGAACGCGATCGTGAACGTGAGATATCGCGGGGCGTCTCCGCGATACGCGTCGATGGATCCGGACGGGGTCGTGCGAGCGGTCTCGTCCGTCATCATGCCGTGGACCCACATCGCGTAGTCGTGCTTCGCCTTCTGGTCGTCGTTGAAATAGTCCCAGCAGCCGCGCTCGAGGCGCTCGAGGTTGGCGAGCAGATCGCTCTCGAGGTTTCGATACGCGACCCATTTCTCATGGTGGCCGAGCGAGAGCGGGTGAGACTTCACGTGCTCGCGCAGCGTCGCGTGGAGGTTGGCGTCCCAACGGAAGCAGAGCTCCATCGCGAAGATCGTCCGCTCCATGTCAGCCGCCTCCCCACGAGGAGGATCGCGTCCACGATCCGCTGCGGCTCATCTTCGCGCCGAGGATGACGCCGGTCGCCGCTGCGATGACGACCGGAACGGTGCCGAACGCGATCGGGCGCGGCGGCGTGAGCGATCCGGAGAGCGCGCCGGTCGAGAACGGGCTCGGGCGCGCCATCGGAACGTACGACGGACCCGTGCGCGAGAACGACGGCTCGACGGGAGGCTTCTGGCCCTTGGGCGTGTAAGGCGTCGACCACGGGTAGTCGATCCAGAACCACTCGTGCGTCGTCGGATCGCCGCCGTAGAAATATTGCGGGCCCGTGTCGCGAACGCCTCCATCGGACGCACCCGCGTCGATAGCGGTCGTTCCTGGCGGAGGCGTGGGCGCGATGCCCGAAGCAATGACCGTCGCGCCGAGGAGCTTGAGCTGCGCGCCCTGGCGAACGGTGTAGACGAAGTCGTCGTTGAGATCGTCGAGCTCGCGATCGGCGTCGGTCGGCGTGATGTACAGGATGCGCGAGATGCCGAGCTTCGCGAGCGCCGGCGTGCTCGGGACGCGCGCGACGTAGCGATTGTCGAACTGCTTCGCGTCGTCCGCGTACGCCGCGAGGCGGTTGCGATCGAGGACGAAGAGCGGAGGCGCGTTGGAGGGCGTGCTCTTCGTCGCGAAGAGCGGCTGGTAATACGCGCACGCCGCGAGCGCGAGGTGCGACGCGACGACGCCCTTCGGATGCGGCCAGTTGTCGAACAAGAACACCGGATCGAGCGCAGACGACGCGCCCGCGGCGAACGCGACGGCCTCGGGCCCGGGAAGATCGACGATGACGGCGATCGACTTCGTTCCGTCGTGGTGTGCAGCGTCGAAGAGATTCGCGAGCGCCCTGCCGCGCCGATACGCGGCATCCATCGCGGCCGTGAAGATCGGGACGAGGACGTCCTTGAGCGGCGTGAACGTGTCCGGATCGCCCGCGGGCGTCGTCTTGCGGAGCGCCGTCGGCGACTCGAGGAGAGAGCGCACGAAGAACGGCGCGAACATCGCGCTCGCGGGAGCCAGATCCGTCGCGAGCGAGGTGAGGTGGAGCTTGTCGAACGGCGCGGTGGACTTGCCGTCGAACACGAGCGAGTCGCTCGTCGCGCCGAAGTTCCAGCCGTACTCGCGCTGCATGTCGAGCGCGGCCTTCTGATCCGTCTTGAAGTCTTCGTCCGCGCCTTCCGTCTTTTGCGCCGCCGACGAGCTCCCCGAGGCGAGCGCGATCACCGTGCCCACACCCACGAGCGCGCCGGCGCCGATGAGGATGCCCTTGAGCGCGGAGCGTCGCGCGACGGGGTCGACCTGCGCGAGGCCTTCCTGCCACCATCGCGCGCCGACGATGCCTGGCTTGTCGACGTGCTCGTCTCTCTCGAACGGCTCCTGATCGCTCACGCCTTCAACCTCTCCAGAAAGTCTTCGCGGAACACGCCGTCGATACGCAACGAGTATCGGAAGAACGGATCGGCGTCGACACCGTGGTAGTCGAAATCGTTGAACCAGTAGGCGCGACCCGGGACGTAGGTCTTCTTCTTTTCGTCCTCGTCCCACAAAAATAGGCGTTTGTTCTCTCGCGGGCAGAACGTCATGAAGTGGTCGGGCGAAATTTGCTCCTCGGGCTCGCCGTCGTGGTGGACGGTGCCGTGATCGTGAGCCTCGAGGCCCATGATGTTCGCGCGCCCGATTTGCTGGAAGGGGAGGCTCTCGATGAAGGCGATCGTCTTCGGGAAGAACGCGCGCGCGGCTCGCGTGAACTGCTTTTCGGCGCGCGTGGATTTGTCCTCCCAGCGCTCGTTCGGGATCAGCTCGACGTACGCCTTCCACGGGAAATAAACGCCGAAGCGGACTTTGAGCCAGAGCATCTGGCGGCGCGAGAGCGGGACGTCGCGCTCTTCGCCGAACGTGAGATCTTTGCGCGCGTGCGGATCGATCGCCGACGGATCGTCCGAGAGCGAGCGAAACGCGAGGAACTCGGCGTCGCTCATCGCGCGAATCACCTCGCCATAGTCCACGAGCGCTTCGTCCTTTCGTGACGCGGGCATGATGCCCATCGAGCGGTGGCTGCCGCCCGTGTACGACGCGGGGACTTGCGTGAAGGCGAGGCAGATCTCGTCGTGGATGGCGTCGAGCGGCGACAGATCGACGTGCGGGCTCAAATCGACGAACGGTCGCCCGAAGATCCCGCGAATTCCCACGGCGAGCGATGATAGCGTGATCGCGTCATGAACGAGACGCTCTACGTCGCGTGCTTCGCGGTCGCGACCACCTTCGGCATGCTGCTGCTCCTCACGATCGTGCAGCGGTTCTTGTATCCAGAGCCGGTCTCGAAGGACCTGAGCCAAGGCAACGTCGCGCGCGGCTTGTTGCGCGTCGGGCAGGTGCTCGCTGTGTTCCTCGTCGCGGGGTCTGTCGTGAAGAACGGCGCGAAGGGGGAGAACCTCGTTCACGACGTGACGTGGGTGGCGGCCTTCGGCGCGGCAGGCGTGCTGCTCGTTTCGCTCACGGGGCGGCTTGGCGTGCAGGTGCTCCTGCAGTCGCGGCTCTTGAAGGAGATCGATCGCGGGAATGCAGCAGCGGGACTCGCGGCGGCGGCGAACTATGTCGCGACGGGGATCATCACGTCGCGCGCGGTGGTGGGCGCGGGGCTGCACGATCTCGGGCTCGCGCTCGTCTTCTTCGTGCTCGCGCAGGTTACGCTGCACGTGTTCGCGGCGCTCTTCCGCGCGCTCACGACGTACGACGACGCCGAGCAGATCGCAGGCGAGAACCTCGCGGCGGCGCTGAGCTACTCGGGTCTTCTCATCGCGGTCGCGATCGTGGTCGCGCGCGCGGTGCAAGGCGACGAGTTCACGGGATGGGCGCCCGCGCTGAAAGGCTATGGGCTCGTGCTCTTGTCGCTCCTCGCGTTCTACCCCGTGCGGCAGCTCTTCGTGCAGATGGTGCTGCTCCACGCGCCGCTCTCGTTGCGTGGAGGCAAGCTCGACGTCGCGATCGCGAACGAGCGCAACGTCGGGATGGGCGCGCTCGAGGCAGCGACGTACGTGGCGACGGCCCTCGCGATCGCCGAGCTCGCGTAGATATCAGAACGTGAGAAGCGCGGTGCGCTTGACGGGGTGATGCCCGACGTTCGCGGCGATCAAGAAGATCGCGGCGAGCGCGACGCCCGCGATGCCGATGCCGAGCGTGACGTTGGCTGCGACGAGCTTCGAGTGCGCGGCGTCGACATCGGACGCAGCGCATGTGGGCGCGCACGTCGATCGGAGGTTGCTCGCGTCGCTGCTCGCGACCGCGACGAGCGCTGCAGTGCCCACGAATCCAGCCACGCCCACGCCGATGAAGGCGCCGGCCGTCCACGGAAAGTAGAACCCGCGTTCGGCGACCGCCGGCTCCGGCGTCGCTACGATCACCGCTGATTTAGCCGGAGCGACGAGCGTGACGTCGACGGGCCGATTCTTTTCGCCTGCGCGCACGACGATCGTCGTCTCCGCCGTCTCGTCTCCGCGCTTGAACGCGAATTTGTGCGGGCCGGGATCGAGCGTGATGGGCTTGCCGCCCTGGGCGCCCGGTCGCACCGCGCCGTCGAGCGTGACCTCGGCGTCTGCCACGTCGCTTCCGGTCGACGAGCGCACGCGCAACGCAATGGTCGGAACCGCCTGGTCGACTTCGTTGAGCCACTTCGCGCATTGTTTCGCGACCGCGGCAGGACAGCTCGACGCCGCGCACGCGATGAGCTGCTCGCGCGCCTCGATGAGCTTCGCCTGATCGCGAAGCTGCTGTGCCTTGTCGGCGCCCTCCACGCACGCGTCCACGTCGTCGGCGCGCGCGCTCGGCGCCATCGCGAGGATCGCTAGGGCGCTGGCGAAGACGAAGCCGTGCTTCACAGGCACTCCTTGCGAAAGTGCATGTGGCCGGACGAATCGATCACGTAGGGCTGCTCGCAGTCTTTCTTCTTCGCGCTCGCGGACGCAGACGTACGCACGTGAACCGGCTGCGCCAAGAGGACGCCGCTCACGGACGGCTCGGGCGCGACCGTGTCGAACGTCGTCGGTGCGGGCTGAGCGATGATGATTTGCGTGACCGTAGCTGGTGGAGGCGGCGAAATAGGCGTCACGGCGGCGACGGACTTGTTCTTGTCGCGCGACCAGAAGACGAACGCGATCGTGCTCGAGAGGAGCGCGAGGAGAACGACGAACGCGACGAGCCACCAGCGCGACGCGGACTTCGGCTTCTGCGAGATGGCGATGCCCGACGACGGCTCGACGCTGGATCGCTGAGAGCGCTCGAGCTCTTCGGTGAGCGAATTCCGGACCGCGTCGCGATCGAGCCGCGCTGCGCTCTCGATCTCGGCGATGCGCTTCGTGCGCTCGATGATCGTCGCACCGGCGAGGTTCTCGACCCACTCGCCGACGTCGCTCGTGGATGCGGGCTGGATGATCGCCTCGAGGGCGCGTGCGAATTCACGCGCCGTCGCGAAGCGCTCGTCCGGATTCTTCGCGGCGGCCTTGCGCACGATGGCGTCGAACATCGCGAGCTCCGGAACGACCGCGCTCGGCACGCGGATGTCGCCCTGCGAAATTCGAAGGAGCTGCGCGCCCTCGCGATCGCCCGGAAACATGCGCTGCTGCGTGAGCGCTTCGAAGAGCACGACGGCCATCGCGTAGATATCGGTGCGGCGATCGACCTCGCCGCTCTCGAGCTGCTCGGGCGACATGTAGAGCAGCTTGCCCTTCAGCTTGTTGTCCTTCGTGATCTGGACGCGGTCCTCGGCCTTCGCGACGCCGAAGTCGAGCACGCGAGAGACGCCGTCCATGCCGACGAGGATGTTCTGCGGCGAGACGTCGCGGTGGACGATGCCGAGCGAGCGACCCGCGTCGTCCTTCGCCTCGTGTGCGGCGTGAAGGCCGTGGAGCGCGCTCGTGATGATCGAGACGACGATCTTCGACGGAACGAGCGTGCCGGTCTTCGCTGCCCCGCGCACGAGCCGTGAGAGCGCTTCGCCCCGCACGTACTCCATGACGAGCAAGAGCTCGCCGTCGGTCGCGATGACGTCGATCGTCGGGACGACGTTCGGGTGCTGGATGCGAGCGGCCACGCGCGCCTCGTCGAGGAACATCGAGACGAACTCGGGATCGCGCGCGAACTGCGGATGGAGGCGTTTGATCGCGACCGTGCGGGCGAACGACGCCGGACCGACGAGACGTCCGAGGTGGACGGTGGCCATGCCGCCCGTCGCGATGGGCTCGTAGATCGCGTACCGCCCGACCTGCTTCGGTGTGCCGTCGGGAGATGCCTGCACGCTTGCGAGGATACCTCGTGAGCCGCCTTCTGGTACTGTCGAAGAATGCGCTTACGCGTCGCAGCCGCGCTGCTGCTGCTCGCGGCCTGTGATTTCGGCGTCGACTTGACGGGTCTGTCGGATGGGGCAGCGGACGTGCACCCCAGCGAGGCGGGCGCGGATGCGGCGAACGACGTGGGCCTCGATGTCGTGCTCGACGCACCGACGCCGAATGTCCCGATTACCGCGATCGACGTCGGCGCTGCGCACGCGTGCGGCCTCCGGAACGACGGAACGGTCGTCTGCTGGGGCGCGAACTCGAGCGGCCAGCTCGGAAATGGCGCGACGCTCGACTCGAGCACACCGGTGCAAGTCCTCGGGCTGACCGACGCAACCGCGATCTCGCTCGGTGGCTCGCACTCGTGCGCGCTCCGCAAGACGGGCAACGTCGTTTGCTGGGGGCTGAACTCGGGCGGGCAGCTCGGCGACGGAACGACATCTTCCGCGAAGACGCCCGTGCAGACGGTCCTCGTGAGCGACGCGATCGCGCTGGGCGCGACGAGCGCGAGCACGTGCGTCGTGCATCAAGGCGGAGCGGTCTCGTGCTGGGGATCGAACTCGCACGGTCAGATCGGCGACAACACGAACACGAACCGTTCGCAGCCGACGCCCGTGTCGAACCTCTCGGGCGTCGCGACGCTCGCGGGCGGCCTCTCGCACATCTGCGCGCTGACGAGCGCGGGCGCGATGTGGTGCTGGGGATCGAACAGCAACGGACAGATGGGCAACGCCACCGTGCCCGACGCGCTCGTGCCCGTGCAGCCGACGCTCGCGGGAACCGTCAGCGCGATCGGCGCCGGCAGCAACCACAGCTGCGCGGTCGTCGGCACGGCGACGTACTGTTTCGGCAACAACTCGTCGGGCCAGCTCGGAAACGCGGGCTCGGTCGACTCTCCCGTGCCCGTGCAGACGAAAGACTTCGGCGCCGCGCTCGGCATCGACGGCGGAACGGCGTTCACGTGCGCGCGCACCGCGACGGACGTCTGGTGCTGGGGCGCGAACGGCGCAGGACAGCTCGGCATCGGCAACCTGAGCCAGTCGACGGTGCCTGCGCAGACACCGCTCGGCGTCGTGAAGCAAATCGAAGGCAACGCGCTCGAGGCGTGCGCGCTCTTCCAGAACGGCGCCGTCGCGTGCTGGGGCTCGAACGGCAACGGTCGTCTCGGGATCGGCACGCCGACGTTCCAGAACGTTCCCGTCGCGGTGAAGAACATCACCGGTGCGAGCGAGCTCGCCGTGGGCGCCGATCATTCGTGCGCGATTGCCGGCGACGGAGGCACCGTGTGCTGGGGCGACAACGCCGCCGGCCAGGTCGGTATCATCGGCTCCGCCCTCGCGGCGACGAGCACACCGGTCGTCCCGCTCGCGCAAGGTCTCGTCGCGCTCGCCGCAGGCTCCGCGCACACGTGCGGAAACGGCGACGGCGGCGTCTTTTGCTGGGGCACCGACACGTCCGGCCAGCTCGGGAACAACTCGAACACGAACAACTACGGTCCGCAGAAATTCGGGAGCACGGCGTACTCGTTTCCGACGGGAGGCTCTTCGCACACGTGCGCGCTCACCGACGCGGGCGGCGTCGCTTGCTCTGGATCGAACACGTCGGGCCAGCTGGGAAACGGCACGACGAGCACGAGCGCCGTCCCCGTCAACGTCGTTCGCGCCGACGCCGGCCTCACGGGCATGACGCGTGTCTCCGCCGGGCAATCGTTCAACTGCGCGTCGTCGTCGGCGGAGGTGCTCTGCTGGGGAACGAACACGTCAGGCCAGCTCGGGCTCGGGAACAAGGCCTCTCCGATCACGGTCGCGACGCCGATCGCCGTCTACGACGCGGGCATTCCGCAGCAGCTCGCGCAAGGCGCGTCGCACACGTGCGCGCTCGGCGCGGGCGGCGCCGTCGTCTGCTGGGGCTCCGGAGCGAACGGACAGCTCGGCGACGGCAACGGCACCGACTCGCTCGTCCCCGTCGTCGCGCTGACGAGCGGCGCGACGCAGATCGCAGCGGGCGCGAACCACACGTGCGCGCGTCTCTCGAGCGGCGCGGTCTCTTGTTGGGGATATGGAGTCCTCGGAGAAATTGGAAACGGCCAGAACGTGACCCAGCTCAAGCCAGCTGCCGTGAGCAACATCACGAACGCGGTCGCGGTGCGCGCGAGCGGCGAAGACGCGTGCGCGCTGCTTCAAGATGGATCGATCGTGTGCTGGGGTCAGAACGTCGACGGCCAGCTCGGCGACGGCACGCTCACGCTCGGCCCCATTCCGCAGTTCGTCATCGGCCTGTGAGTTACGACGCATTCGCCAAAGCCGTCACCGAGGACGGAATCATCACGGACCCGTGGCTCGACGGCGCGGAACGCTTCCGCGAAGAGCCACTGATCCTCACACGCGAAGAATGGCGCGCTCTCTCGACGGCCGCCGAAGAGATCGCAGGCGTCTACGACGAGACGTGCAGCGTCGTCTCCGACGAGGCGATCCTCCTCGAGAAGTTCTTCGCGATGACGCCGCTCCAGCGCGCGATGTGGGCGTGCTCGCAGCCGCTGTGGCACGGCATCGCCCGCGCGGATCTCTTCTTCACGGACGAGGGCATCGCCGTCGCCGAGCTGAACTGCGACACGCCCACCGGCGAAGCGGAGGCCGTGATCACGGGTCGTATCGCACGCGCGAATCACCCCGAGCTGCACGATCCGAACGTGGAGCTCGAGGCGCGCTTCGCCGCGATGCTCGACGGGATCAGCACGCGCGAGCTCGGCCGTCGCGCCGAGACTGTCGGCATCGTGTACCCGACGGAGTTCACCGAAGATCTCTCCGTCATTCGCCTCTACAAGCGATGGGTCGAGGCCACGGGCCGCCGCGTCGTCCTCGGCTCGCCGTACAACCTCGTTCGCCAAAATGTGAACGGGCGTGACGATCTCGTCCTCTTCGACGAGCGCGTCGACGTGATGCTGCGCCACTACAAAACGGACTGGTGGGGCGAGCGCGTCTCGGCCTGGGACGACGAAGATCTCGCCGACACGGAGCCGCTCGCCGAGCCGCTCGGCGCCGCGCTCGAGTGCGCGCTCGACCGTCGCGTCTCGGTGGTCAATCCGTTTGGCTCCGTCTTGCCGCAGAACAAACGCAGCATGGCCTTCATGTGGGAGCACGTTCACCGCCTGTCGCCGCGCGCCCAGTCGATCGTCGAGAAGTACGTGCCCGTGACGTCGCGGCTCGAGACGATGCACGAAGAGCAGCTCCGATCGCAGAAGGACGCATGGGTGCTCAAGAGCGACTACGGCGCCGAAGGTGAAGAGGTCGTCGTCGGCAAAGCCACCGACGAGCCCACGTGGATCGAATCGCTGAAGCACGCGCGTGCAGGACACTGGATCGCGCAGCGCTTCTTCGACGCGAAGACGAACGACGCCGGTGAGGTCACGAACTTCGGTGTCTACCTCGTCGCCGGCCGCGTCGCAGGCATCTACGCCCGGGTCCAAAAAGGCCCGACCGACTCCGACGCGCTCAGCGTCCCCGTGCTCGTGCGTTGAACGATTGGCCTCGGGACCGGTCCCGGACCTGGCCCGGCCACCCTCGATTCACGACTTTCTCGACGAATTCGCGCGGCACACCTCTCGCAAAACGCGCCTTCGGCTGGCCAGCCAAAGACTTTCCAACTTTCGATGAAAGGATTTCAAAAGACCATTCGGCTTTGTGCAGGGACCGAGAGGGACAAAGCAACTCGCGGCAGCTGCCAGTGCGAAACCGGAACGACCGAACCGAGCGCCCGCTTTTTCAGGGGCGTAGATGGCGGCTGCCCATCTTCATCGGAGCCCGAACGTCACCGGACGCCCTTGGGGTGAAAAACCCGCAGTCATGCGAGTGTGGCACGGCGGAGGGATGCGGGACCGCTCGCGACCCGAACCGGGGAACCGCCTCACCAAACAAATTGCTCGTAGCTCGCGGGCACCTTCTGTTTCCCAATCACGAAGAAAATCCCCTGGGTGGGGAGCTCGTCTCGTTGTCGAGTTTGCTCCGGGAAAAATTCTCGGACGACGCGGACGTGTGCCCGTCAGGGGAGGACGCGCTTCACGAACGCGGGATCGAAGACGCCGTCGACTCGGATCGAGTAGCGGAAGCGGGGGGCGGGATCGACGCCGTGGTAGTCGGCGTCGTTGAACCAGAAGACGGGCGCCTTCACGACGACCTTCTCGTCGCGGGTCGCGCTCTCGAGGTAGAGGCCCTTGTCGCCGCGCGGGTCGAACGAGATCGACTGCGCGATGACGAGCGAGGCGCCCGGCTCGGAGTCGCGGTGCGCGGGGGCGTGATCGTTCGGCTCGATGCCGAACAGAACGGCGCGACCGATTTCTTTGAACGGAAGGCTCTTGATGAACGCCACCGTCTTGGGAAATTCGCGCTCGGCCTCGGGCGAGAAGCCCTTGCCGGTGCCGGAGTGTTTGTCTTCCCAGCGGTCGTTCTCGACGAAGTGGAAGCAGACCTTCCACGGGAAGTAGACGCCGCGGCGAAAGCTCAGCCAGCGCATTTGCGCGAAGGTGAACGGGTGATCGGTCTCGTCGCCGAACTCGGTGGCGTCCTCGTCGCCATCACCGAGGGCGATGAAGTCGGCTCTGTCGCGATCGTCGAGCTCTTCGATCGCGTGCATCGCGTCGAGGTAGCCGTCATCCATCATCCACGGCGCGACGACGCCCATCCACTTGAGCGTGGCGCCCGTGTAGCTCGTCTCGACGCGGCAGAGCGCGCTCGTGATCTCGCGATCGAGATCCGGAAAGCTCGACGTGTCGATGAAGGGCGACAGATCGACGTACGGCTTGCCGCGGATCCCGACGAGGCTCATTCTCTCGGAGCTCTACGCTGCGCTCCGAGCTCCTCATGGTCAGGGGCTCCGCCCCCGACACCCCCGTCATCTCTCGGAGCTCTACGCTGCGCTCCGAGCTCCTCGGCGAGCAACGCTTCGAAAGCGTGCACGCCCTCGTCGGCAGGGATGCGAGGGCCTGGCGAAAAACCGCGTGATCGCACGCCGCGCGCCTGGCGTTCGCAGATGGCACGGTCTTGCGCGTTGACGGTGTCCCAGAACGAAAAAATGGAAGACAGATCCGCGGACTCGGGGACCGAGGCGTGGACGAAGATCTCGGCGACGACGCGCGTCGCGTCCTCGGACAGCGGCTCGAGGCGATACGTGAGGAAGTAATCCGGCTGGAGGCTCGTGAGCATGAGCGGGAAGAGCATCGCGTCGAAGACGACGTGCGCGCGCTCCTGTGGAACGATCAGCGCGCGGCCTTCGAGCTTGCCCGTCGTCGAGACCGTCTCGACGTCGACGATGTCCATCTCGCCGCCGAGCCATTTCGATCGGGGCGACAGCCAGGTACGCGCGCGGCGCGTCGGCGTGAGTCGCTCGAGCTCCGGGTGAACGTTCGGGAAGTGATGCGACTCCTGGAAGTTCGAGACGAGGAGCTTCCAGTTCGCTGCCGTCTCCCACGATATACGGCGTGCGCGGCGAGCATGCGCGAGCTTCGCCTGCGCGAGCGGTGGCGGGACCTCGCCCATCCACTCGGCGAGCGAAGGTGCGCGATCATCGAGCGCGACGAAGACGAAGCCTTGCCACTCGGCGACGCGAACTTGGCGAAGGCCCCACGGGCGTCGATCGAAACCGTCGGGCGCCGAAGGTGCTTTCACGAGCGCACCCGAGCAGGCATAGCTCCAGCCGTGGTACGGGCACACGACGGTCGAGCTGCGACCCGCGTCGCCGTCCAGCAGAGGCGTGCCGCGGTGACGGCAGAGGTTGTAGAACGCGCGGAGCTCCAAATCTTCGCCGCGCATCACGACGACGTCGTGCTCCCACGAAAACGATGAGCTGCGCACCCACGCACCTGGTTGAAGGACGTCCGACACGCGCCCCGCGCACGTCCACGAGCGCGCGAAGAGATCCCGTTCCACCCCGCCGAGATAACAGATATTCATGGTTCGATGGCCGATGAGATCGTGAGGTCCGTCGCGGACGATCTGCCGGTGGGAGTCTGGGTTGCGCGTGCTCCGAACGGGGAGTTCCTCTACGCGAACAAGGCGTTCGCGGAAATCATGGGGATGGACGCGCGAGACGACACGCGCCGCGGCGAATACGCGGGGCCGTATGGCATCCGCACGCGCACGGGCGCGCTCTACCCCGAGGACAAGATGCCCTTCGTGCGCGCGTTGCAAGAGCGGCGCACCGTGATCGTCGACGACATCGTGATTCATCGCCACGACGGCGGGAAAGTGCACATCCGAGCGCAGGCGCGGCCCATGTTCGACGACGCCGGAGAGATCACGCACGTCGTCATCGCGTTCATCGACATCTCGCGAGAGGTGCAGGCGGAGGCCGCGCGCGGCGAGACGGAGCAGCGCCTCGGGCAGATGCAGCGCATGGAGTCGATCGGCACGCTCGCGGGCGGCATCGCGCACGACTTCAACAACCTGCTCGCGGCCGTGAAGATGATGGCCGCCGTCTTGCGGCGCAACGAGAACGACACGACCAAGCTCGCGTACCTCGAGCAGATCGATCAGGTCACCGACAGCGCGGCGCAGCTCACGCGCGCGCTCCTCGGATTCGCGCGTCGAGGCAAGCACCTGTCGAGCCGCGTCTCGATCCACGACGTGGCGCTCGGCGTCGCCGCGCTCATGCGGCGCGCGCTCGATCGTCGCATCGAGATCGTCACGGATCTCCGCGCGGAGACGGGCGACGTCGACGGGGACTTCTCGCAGCTCGAGCAAGTCCTGATGAACCTGGTCGTGAACGCGCGCGATGCGATGATCCAGCCCGACAGCGGCGGCGGTCGCATCGTCATCGCCACGCGCGACGAAGGGCCCTCCGTCGTCCTCGAGGTCACCGACTCCGGCAGCGGCATCGATCCGAACGTGCGGGAACGGATGTTCGAGCCGTACGTGACGACGAAGAAAGCGGGCGAAGGCGGTGGCACGGGGCTCGGCCTCGCGACGGTCTGGGGCATCGTCGAGAACCACGGCGGCCGCATCGAAGCACTGGACGCCAAGCCACGCGGCACGACGATGCGCGTCACGTTGCAGGCGGCCACCGAAGATTCGCTTCGCGTGATGAAGGGCGAACGCGCGCGAGACGTCGTGCGAGGGAGCGGCACCGTCCTCGTCGTCGATGACGAACGTGCCGTTCGGGACAGCGTGGCGGCCGCGCTCCGCGCGCTCGGCTACCGCGTCTTCTGCGCCGAGGACGGCGAGAAGGCGATCGAGCTCGTGCGCGAGCGCACCGACATCGACGTCGTCCTCCTCGACATGGTGATGCCACACATGGATGGACGCGCGACGTACCTCGTGCTTCGCGACATGCGACCCGATTTGCGCGTCGTCCTCACGACCGGATTCGCGCTCAACGAAGAGGCGCAGAACATCCTCGACCTCGGCGTGCGCGAGTTCATCGCGAAGCCGTTCAGCGTCGAGGTCCTGTCGCAGGTGGTGGCTCGGAGCGTTCGACGCGACCCGCCCTCCGGAGACGTAACGAATTGAGCAGCACGCTCACGCTCGAGAGGCTCATCGCGGCGCTCGCGAGCACGGGCGAGAGCTGCCAACCGAAGAACGGATAGAGCGCGCCCGCGGCGATCGGGATGCCGACGACGTTGTAGACGAAGGCCCAGAAGAGGTTCTGTCGAATGGTGCGGAGCGTGGCGCGCGCGAGGGCGAGCGCGGTCGGGAGCGCTTCGATCGATCCAGAGACGAGCGCGATGTCCGACGCCGCCGCTGCGATGTCGGCGGCGCGCGCGACCGTGATGCCGACGTCGGCGGTGGCGAGGGCAGGGGCGTCGTTGATGCCGTCACCGACCATCGCCACGACGTGACCACGCGCGCGCTCTTCTTTCACGACGCGCGCTTTGTCCTCCGGCCTCACCTCCGCGATGGCGCGCGCTACGCCGAGGTCCTTCGCGACCGCCTCCACGACGGCACTGCGATCGCCGGAGAGGATCGCGACGTCGATGCCCATCTCGTGCAGTCGCTGCATCGCGCGCTTCGCGCCGGGCGCAGGCTCGTCACGCAGGCCGATGACGGAGACGAGGACGCCGTCGCGAGCCACGAGGACGGGCGTCTGTCCGTCTTTGGCGAGGGACTCGGCGCGTTCGGCGCCATCGCGAAGGTCGACGCCGGAGAGGTGACGCGCGGTGCCGATGCGCACTTCGTGATGATCGACACGCGCGACGACGCCTCCGCCCGGCTCGGCGCGAAACGATTCGGGGGGCTTCGGATCGATCCCGCGCGCGCGAGCTTCTGCGACGATCGCCACGCCGAGCGGGTGCTCGCTCGGGAGCTCCGCCGACGCGGCGATCGCGAGCACCGCGTCGTCTGCCGTGACCACGACGGGTTTGCCCGTCGTGAGCGTCCCCGTTTTGTCCACGAGGACGACGTCCACACGACTCGCCGTCTCGAGCGCGAGGCCACCCTTCACGAGCACGCCGAGCTCCGCGCCGCGACCCGTACCGACGGCGATCGCCGCGGGCGTCGCGAGCCCGAGCGCACAAGGACACGCGATGACGAGCACGGCAACGAACCGCTCGAGCGCGATCGGCAAACCGGCGCCGAGCGCGAGCCACGTCGCGAGCGTGACCGCAGCGATCGCGAGCACTCCGATCACGAAGACGCCGCTCACGCGATCCGCGAGGCGCGCGATCGGAGCCTTCGAGCCTTGCGCGTCCTCGAGCGCCTTCACGATGCGCGCGAGAGCGGAGTCTTTCTCCAAACGCGTCACGCGGACGACGAGCTCGCCGTCCCGATCGAGCGTCCCGCCGAAGACGCGCGAGCCGGTGATCTTCTCGACCGGTGCGCTCTCGCCCGTGAGCATCGACTCGTCGATCGAAGCCGCGCCGCGTTCGACCTCGCCGTCTGCCGGAAGGCGCTCGCCGGGCCGAATGCGTATGCGATCGCCGATCTCGAGCGCGGACACGATCGTCTCCAGCTCTTTTTCACCGCGAAGGACGCGCGCCGTCGCGGGCTGCATCGACACGAGCCCGCGCACGGCGTCGCCGAGACGATGCCGCGCGCGCGCCTCTAGAAATCTTCCGAGAAGGACGAACGCGACGATCGCGCCCGCGGCCTCGAAGTACACGTGCGCGTGATGCGGCACGACGAGCACGTTCGCGGCCGAATAAATCCATGCCGCGCCTGCGCCGAGCGCGACGAGCGTGTTCATGTCCGCCGTCGCGTGACGCGCGGCCTTCAAGGCGAGCACGAAGAACGTACGACCTGGTCCTGCGAGGAGCGCCGTCGCCAGAACGAGCTCGATCCACATCGCGGCAGCGCTCGAGACATGCATCATCCCCAAAACCAAGAGCGGAATGGCCAGCGCGCCCGCGATCGCGGCATCTCGCGCACGGTCTCGTGCCTCGTGATCAGGCTCGTTCGGTCTCTGCGGGGCGCCGACCTGATACCCGGCGTCTTCGATCGCGCGCGTCATCGCGTCGCGGGTCGCGCGCTCCGGATCGAAGCGCACGGAAGCGCGCTTGGTCACGAGGTTCACGGATGCGTGCTCGACCCCCGGCGTCTCGGAGAGCGCGCGCTCCACGCGCGACACGCACGTCGCGCAGGTCATCCCTTCGATCGGGATGTCCTCTTCTTGCCGCTCTCCCGGTTTCGCGTCCATGCCCGCGTCAGGTTCTCCCACGGATCGCGCTTTTGCGCATCGAGCCTCTCGAAGGCGTTTCGCACCGTGAACTGGTTCGGCTCGATGTCGTCGAGCTCGTCCCAATCCACGGGCATCGCGACGGGCGCGCCCGGACGCGAACGCGGCGAGTACGGCGCGATGAACGTCGCTCCACGCCCGTTGCGGAAGAAGTCGATGAAGATCTTTCCTTTGCGCTTCGACTTCGTCATCGTCGCGACGAAGCGCCCGGGCTCTTCCTTGACGATCGCGTGCGCGACACCGCTCGCGAACTCCTTGGCAGCGTCCCACGTCATCTTCGGCGCGATGGCGCAGACGACGTGCAAGCCTTTGCCGCCGGTCGTCTTGACGAACGAAGCGAGCCCCAAGCCCTCGAGCCGCTCGCGAATGAGACGAGCCGCCGAGACGACCTCCTTCCACTTCACGGAAGGATCGGGATCCAAATCGAACACGAGGAGATCCGGTCGCTCGATCGATCCGGCGTGCGAGCCCCACGTGTGGATCTCCACGACGCCCCCTTGCGCGAGCGCCACGAGGCCTTTCGTGTCCTCGACCATCGTGTGCTCTTCGTCGTCACCGACATCGACACCCGAGACGCCCGGCAACGACACGTGCTTCTGTACGAAGCATTTCGAAATCCCGTTCGGACAGCGCACGAGCATGAGCGGCCGCCGCGCGACGTGCGGGAGCATCCACGGGCTCACGCGCTCGAGGTAATCGGCGAGCTCGCCCTTCGTCACGCCGCAGTCGGGAAAGAGAACTTTGTCCGCGTTCGAGACCTTCGCCTTCGGTTTGTGCGCGCGCGGCGTGGTCGTAGGGCGCTCGACGATGACGTCCTCCGCGGGCTTGTCTTGTCGCAAGCCGCGAAACGACGGGTGGCGCAAGATGCCGTCGGCCGTGATCTCGCTGAACTCGACCTCGCACACGAGCAACGGCCGGACCCAGTGGATCGAGCGCCCGCGCGGGGCGTTCTTCACCGCCGGCGCGTCGCTTCCGAGCGCACGAAGCTTCGGCGCGATCGACGCGAGCGAGGCCGCGGAGAAACCAGTCCCGACCTTGCCCGAGTAGACGAGGTCTTTGCCTTTGCGCACGCCGAGCAAGAGCGCGCCGAAGCCGTCTCGCGAGTTCTTCGGATCCGTCCAACCGACGATCAAGAATTCTTGCCGCCCGAGGCACTTCACCTTCAGCCAATCGCGCCCGCGCCCCGACACGTACGGCGCCTGACGGCGCTTCGAAATGATTCCTTCGAGCCCGACCTTGCACGCATGCTCGAAGAACTTCGCGCCGTCACCGATGACGTGATCGCTGTAGCGCGCGGTGCCGCGTTTCGGCACGAGCTGTTGCAAGATCTTCTTTCGTTCCTCGAGCGGCTGGCGTCGCAAATCGCGCCCGTCGTGCTCGATCAGATCGAACACGAAGTACGTGAGATCTTCGTCGCCGGTACCGAGCGCGTTCTGGAGACGCTGAAAATCGCTCACGCCGTCTTCGCGCAGGACCACGACCTCGCCGTCCAGGATCGCGCTCTTCACGTCGAGCCTCGCGACCGCACGCGCGACGTCCGGCATGCGATCCGTCCAGTCCTTTCCGTTGCGCGAAAAGAGGGTCGCCTTGCCGCGATGTACGTGCGCGACGATGCGGTAGCCGTCGAGCTTCACCTCGTGGAGCCAGTCGTCGCCTTCGGGCGCTTCCTTCACGAGCGTCGCGAGCTCGGGCGGCGTGAATTTCGGCGCTGCCGTCGCGCGCTTCGTCTTCTTCTTCGGCTCGCGATTCGAGCGCCACGTCTTGTCGTCGTCCGCGGCGATCTCGTCGAGCGAGCGACCCGTCGCGAC